>Ga0307510_10005416_pt1 | contig 15201 bp, 11 predicted proteins | sample 12_EM_MG_FD_207224 | JGI IMG/M metagenome (GOLD analysis project Ga0307510, IMG submission 207224) | Populus trichocarpa ectomycorrhiza microbial communities from riparian zone in the Pacific Northwest, United States - 12_EM | ecosystem: Host-associated > Plants > Roots > Unclassified | place...
CAGCATATCCGGTAGTAGAGACAAGATGGCAAAGAGCTGACAGGAATTAATGTCCCAGTTGACCAGAAGACCAGCAGACCCTATCCGTAGTTCCAGCAACTCTCTTTACGCCATCCAGGCACAACTGCAACCAGTACCTTTATTGCTCCCATCAACAAACCCAACAATCGTCGATGTCAGGCCAAGTTCTGCAATAGCAGTCATGCCCTCCTCCTTGCCAGACACCTTGTCAGGGGAAATGAAACAAGAGGGGATTGTGGATAACACCTGGTATGAAGAAATGCGCGTGGAAACCAACCATCCCGGGAGTGCACCAATCCTTCCTCAGCGAGCCGTGCCAAGGGAATTCTGAACAGTAACCATAATTCAGAAACTGTTGTGCACACTGTCTTTTGTAATATGCCGCCCTAATGTGTTTCGGTGGGATGCCACACTCTGAGTGAAGAATGTTATTGGCCAACGTAAAGGGCAACCGGAACAATGACCGCAAACAATGGCATACGTGAATGCTGATCCAGTTAACCAGACCCGGGAATCTCGCTACAAACTCAAAACAGTACTCGAAGACGGGAAGGTATGCCCCCTGCACCAGCCTCATCACCTCTCATGCCTCAATGCCACCCACTCCACCAAACCTTCAGGCAATTGCCCCAATCCTCCCTCGTACCTCCAGCCCTCTCTGAGTCCAGTATTTAACATGATTGTCCATGGAACCATCCCTGCCAAACCTAAAACCCAAAATCTGTAAATCATCAATAAAGAAAACATCAGCCCCATCATGATCAAGCCTACATGAACCCCAATCCCCATCACCAAATCCAATCCATTCCGTCTTTAACTTACTAAAAGGCATTCCATGACCCACAGCCACAATCCTACACTCCACAAAGGACTCCTCCAACCGTCCTTTGACCATCCCTCTAGTATCGCCTGCCATGGTAATAACTCCGTCATCAACGTAACTCACTGTAAGTGATGTGATCGAACGTGAGTATTGAAGCCGTGGTCTGAATATGTCTGCCACGTATACCCCGAATACAAAGGGAGACAGTAGGGATCCCTGGGGAATGCCCCTGCTAAGGTGACACTCCTTAGAAATTCGACTGTTGAACCAGAATGTAACTGTATGTTGAGCTGCCCAGACTCTCACCCAGTGTACAATAACTATGGGGCAATCCCTAGCAACAAGGAAGTCTGCCTTGAGGTCCATGTCGATCTTATCAAAGCCACCTTCAACGTCCATGAATAGAAGTGCCATATACATACCCCAATTGGCGTGGAGAAACTCTTATATTGTGGCCATAGCATCGTGCACACCTCTCTTACCTCTGCTCCCAAACTGAGTAGCCTCAAGGTCCACATGTTTGGCAATCTCCAGCAGGATCATGCGCTCAGCCACCTTAGCCATCACCAGGAGGAGGTGAATCATACGCCACCTGTTAACCATATCGTAACATGGCTTCAAGTTGTTGGCTTTACATATCAGAAGAACCTCTCCATGATGCCAGTCCTTGTTACCGTTGCACAATGCATCCTTAATGCAGGACATAAAAGACTCTCTGGCTTTGCAATACCAGAACCGAACCAAGGGGTAACTCATGCCATCGAACGATGTAGCCATATTGGCGGGGCACATGAGTATTCCAGCCTTGGCATGGCCTGAAACAAGGTCCCATATATCGTAACTGTTATCCGGTATCAATACCATCTTCGGGACCGGATCGAGCTGTGCCGCAATAAGTTCACCGATATCCTTGTGAGACCGGCACATATTGCCGTTACCATCATTCATAGCCGGGAGAGTCCTGGGAGTGTCCAAGGTGTGCATATACTTGAATATCCTGAGGTCTTTAGCCAATGAAAGAACCTGCTGCATCTTTTCATATTTGGCCTGAGCGATTGTGGCACGGTATATCTTTCTGACCAAGTGATAGTCGTGTACTCTGCGGCGGTCCCTGAGAGCAGCCTACCTCAACCGACGTACATCATTACGTATGTTCTCCAGGTCATTATTCCACCAATGGTAAGAACTCTTGCCATGATGCGTACGAGGGAGTGCATCCACCACATGTGTGGCCTCTTGCCATATATTGTCGCCAGAAGGGTCGATACTCTGTAGGTCTGATCCCACGATGTCCCATCTTGGCCTCTTGTATCCTGGTTTTGGCGCTGGGAGGCCAACGGTGTCCGCATCGAACTTCACAATCTGAGCGGCATGGGGCAAACCAGTCAGCTGCGAAACACAGTACTTGACGGGCGGCAACTTGAAGGCGTATAGGTCAATAACAGAGATCCCATCATGCGTGAGAACCAATTGGACCATAACGTCCATACCACTCTGTATCCTGGCAACCACAGTCCCTTCTTGGTTATGACCCCCAACGTCCACAACATGAGCCCACCTGTCATGTATAGCGTTAAAGTCCGCAGTCAAAATATCGTATGCAACAAACGGCGCCAGGGCCAACTCAACATCAGCATTTCCAAGACCAGGGTGTAAATAAATGCCACCAATTTTCCTCACCACACCCCTGGACATCACCCTCAATATCACACCATGACCATCCGTCCACAACAAATCAAACAACCCCTGAAAACGCCCCCGACCATACACTTGCACATCACATATCTCCAACCCAGAAACATAAACAAACTCCCCAACATTACCAATAACATAATCACCACTACTATTCACAGGAGAATCAGCAATAAAAATAATATCAACTTGAACATAAGAAAAAACATAACACAAAACTGAATGATTTTTTACGCTCGCCCCAACGTTAATAACACACAGGTTAATAAACATTACCATGGACTGAGGGTATTGTTTCCACCAGCTCGCGAAAATCAGTCAGAGCTGATGGCCATCTCGTAATACCTTGGCCTTTGTCAAGACGAGGGACCACCACCTCAGTGTTGTGCCTTGCAGGGTTCAGATTTACCTCAGACTGTTTCATTACCTTGATGAGTCGATGGCTAGAAATACCGTTATTGACTATATGGGGGGCCAAGGGGGTGCCTGGCTGGTCGCCCAGCAGCTTGGCTCCACAGGACAAGTCACTAACACCAACCACCGAAGTGTGGTCAGCAACCACCGGTGTTGCTGGACCTAACACAGGGGGGGAAGAGAGGGCTCATTCAAGGGCAGCACATTCCCGGTGACCGGTAAAGTGCTCAATCAACCTGCACAGTAGGCATGTGCATTGCACATGTGAGCATGCTAATCCCTTCTTTCAGCAGGACATGACAGGGCACAAATGCTTTGTGGTCAAGTGTACCTTGTGGCAGAAGGCACAAACAGGTTTTGCCCTGCATTCACCAGGCCGATGTCCAACGATCTGGCATCTCGTACACACAATAGTGGGATTATTCTCCCGCCAAAGGCAGCAGAAGGAGGGTCTACCGGCAACCATAATCCTGGGCTGGGTAGCGGCCATTATTCGTTTGACCTTCTCGGTCATCGCAAGAACAAGGATAAGCCCAGCATTATTTGCCTTACGTTCCTTGAGTGTGTTTAGACTGCCCGCCCCAGAGGGACAAGCGGCTACCACAATACTGGGATTGCTATTCTCAATGTCAACAGCCATGTGTTCATACGCCAAGTGTCCTTCCCATTCTGAGGACTGCCAGCCCCCACCAAACCGTGACAAGAGAACCTGTCCAACCAATACTTTGACCTTTGGCGTATCCTGAGCGAAGGTAAACTCGTTGAGCCCAAGAGTCTCAAGAGCTTCCCGCAAAGGCTGGTAGTATCCGACTATATCTACCACATTAGTGGCGGCCAGTGTCAATAGTATGTCACCCCACTTGTTGGCAGAGGCAACCGAAAAATAAGCACCACAATTCAGGGCAAAAAGGGTACTATTCAAACATTCCCTGATTCTGCCAACTGTAATTCCTTGAGGAAGGACAAACTTGTTGGACGTTCTCTCGTAAGCCTAACCGACAGATGCCGCTGCCTAGCCGGAATTGACGTGATGGCCTCCTGTGTATTAGTGGGAAACTTTAGTACAAACCTCTTACATCCGGCTACCACCTTGTAACCATCAGCTGAAGCGTTCTTGGCAGCTCTGGAGGCGAAACTGGCAGAAGCCCTTCCTTTGTCTGAAGCCGTATATGTGGGCCGCCAGAGGATAGTGACCGGAGCCTGGGGTGATGCAACCACCGGTACCACAGGTGTGTTCTTAACGGGTGTTCTCTTTCTGGGAGTAGCACTAGGCACAGTAATGGGAGGAGCCACAATAGGGGCATCCTTAGGCGAAGCAACTGGTATCGGGACCCAGGAAGGGTCTGCAACAACGGCGGGTGACGAGATCGGAATAGCAGGCTTTGAGTCCACAGTACATTTCTTCTGTTCCTGCCGTTTGACCAAGCACCTTGAGCACCCGTTGTCAATAACGTTGTTCTTCCACTTAACCAGATCACCAATCATAATTTCCAAATCCTCCACAGTATCCCATAGTCGGTCAAACATGTCCCGGTCATTCGCCATATTATCCTCCAAACGCTTAATTTTGTTATCAGCAGACAACTCAACTGGGGCAACAATTTGTGCTGACTCTCTGACTATATCCATATTATCATCCTCATCATCAGACGAATCCAACTCCGAAGGCCTATTTGATAATGTACCCGCCTCATACTCAGCAAGTGTGCCCAAAATATCCTGCATTACCGATATAAAGTATGGCATCGTGGACTGCAGCGAAGCACGGGTCCCCATAGTAATCCCACTACCGGCCGAACTATGATGGCTATCACCTAGACTATTCACCTCCGTAGTCTTGTTATCTCCAGGTGACATGGCCACATCATTCACAACAATCGAAGATGGAACGTAGTCTTCGTCACTAGATCTGTCAAGTTTCATACCCTTATAGAGTACCTTCTCCGAATATGCCACAGTTAAATCCTCCGGCCACGAACTGCTGAACTGGGAAATACATCCCATCGTGATCGCCGTCTCATCTGCATGTGTGCCCTGTGCACCTTCCATTAGCCTCTCGCCTACAAGCGAGCCTGTACCTAAAGTGCAACCTCTTGTTTCAGACTACACTGGAAACGATGAATCTTGGGAATGACCATCGTAAAGAATCCTGGCAGAATTATCCTTATTCATACGGCACACTTGAGTGCAGCCCATAACAGCCATAGCCGCTTTCGCAGCTCTGACCAACTCACTCATAACTTTGGGTTCTGCACTCCGAATGCAACGGATAAGCATATCATCACAAGCCTGATTACCACATGTGCCAACATGGGTCACCAAAATAGGAAAGCCTCCAGGAACAGCATCGGAAGCTGTCCTGACCCTAACAAGCAAATGTTCGTCCCCCATCGTCAAAATCACCGTAAAGTGATTTCCAACCCCCTTCAATCTATTCCCGTTGGATTACTTGGCAAACCCAGATATCTCACCACCAGAAAGTCAATAAAAGGGATGAAAAAACCCCAAAACAAGCAACTCAAACAATTCAAATAAACAAAATATCCAAACTGTAAACTATCACAACCAAAAAAATCAAATATAACTGGTCCACGTAAAATGTGACAGGGAAAAAATCGACAGAGGGTAGAATGGTATACTCGCCCAGAACAAAAATGAGCCAATCCTACTCGACGCGAGCAAATAATTCCATTGCAGTGCTTGCCAAGGGCCCTGCCGGCCCGTATGCTTTCTAGTGGCCCATGTGACTAGAATATTAGCTGAGGCATAAGGGCTTTTGTCTACAAACATACATATGATATAAGTCCAAAATCCCAGACAAACGAAACTCATATTAACGTTGGCAGGTTATGTTTGGCACAGCGGTAGACGATAGAAAGACAATTCACACGGAACTTAGACACCTCGCTCAGCTCTTCAAATTCGCTCTTAACTAAAAGAAAAAACTCATGACAGAAACAAGTGTATAAGTAAAACATAAGTAGCACTTCCTGATCCTTCCATCGATCACCACACCTATCTCCCTATCCCCGCCATGCCTTTAGTCCTCCATACACTCCCGTGATAAACAAAGGAAAGACAGGTCTATCTAGTATCTTTCATAAACCATTAACCATTCTATCTCAATCTCCCAAATAATCCGCAACCATCTATCCAATCTTTCAGACTCTCCCGTATCTTCCAAAGTCAACCACATCCTTCCAACAACTCAAAGCCAGTCAGACTATCCTCTGCCCCGCGCCCCGCGCCCGCGCCCCCACCCCCTACCCCCCCTGTCCACTGCTCTCTGCTGCTTTATAACCAGACCAGGATTTCCTCCAGTATCGTGCCCAGCCCTTCAAAATCTACACGGGTGTTCTCACACCACAGTAGGCCCCTTTGTAGAAAACTATCAAGCCATATCACCAAACCGAGAGACCAACAATAAATCACACTCTGATCAGAATCGGCAAAGATGATACCCCCGAACTTCCCCCGAGGCCCTCACAATTGCCCCAAGCTTGCTAACAGCCGCAAAAAGCCTAGCCCAGTTCCCATCACCGATTCTAGATCACCTTTGAAGCTCATGGGGAGGGGATGCCAAGTAATCATTACCAATTACTTGGTTTCCCGTTTCCCCCATACGATGTCCCAACATTGAACCAGCGGAAAGGGAGTGAAGTCACTTAGCCAGAAACCAAACCCGAGTGTACCCTCATAGAACAAGCGCTACTCCTTTATATCCATCGCTCGGTCAATCAAGCATGAAATTGGAGTGTCTGGTGCGGTCCCCGGCATAGCGTAAGGTCCTATCTGTGAAAATATTAGCTTGCTGAAAGAAGTTGCAAAACGATGGGCAGACGGATATGGATCTAAAAACCTTGGCAACCATTTGAGATCCGGGATTTAGGAAAAGCGCGAGACCATCTCTCAAGGATGGCTGAGACCGGGTAGTCCCATAACGGGGGTTAACTATGATACTTGTATCGTGAATTCTACCGTAGGCTATTGTCTAACTGGGAGGCCCTAGGTCAACGTTGCCATGAAAGGCCCTGGCACGGAGGTGAAGGGGAAGGTTCGCCAAGGTTCATGATATTTCACTCGTTTTTGGATTTTAGTTGCCAAGTTGACAACGCTGATGATTTTCATCGCAAATTAGGTTATGTGGGAGGAAAGGGGAATTGGCTCCAGGGTGCACCATCTTAGGTAATTCTGGGGGGTGAGAGGGTGAAAGTAGTGGTTTAAATGCCTGATCTCGATGGGGAGCCAGTTATATGCCAAAAAAATTGACTTCGATCCCATCTTTTCTTCTCTCGCTCTTTCTGCACCCTAACCATAGCCCTCGTGTAACATGATCCCTGGGTGCCTCACTACGAGTAGTCATAACAACAGGGGCCACTTCTTTTCAAGGGGAACCTCGCTCAGCCTTCCAGAGTGTATCTCATCAATACTCTTGATCCGTGATACCGGTGTTGTTCTATTCCAGCGCGAAAATTCGTCCTTGCGTCCTTGCGTCCTTTGCCGAAACCAAGTGGATCATTACGGTACGCAGGCACAGCCCGGTACCGGTACCGTAGCCCTCGAACTCCAGGTACCCCTGCACCTCAAACAACAGGATCCACGTTCGCAGGAACGGGCCCTCTGTCGCGGCTCTGCCGACAGCTACTGGAACGCCTGGGCCACCTCGGCGGGCTCTGCGTCATGGGTCGCGTGCTAAGCAAGTTCTGTGGGTGAGTATTGCTCTGCCTTGCTACGCTGTAAAAGCTTAAATAGTAGGAAAATGTGCTATTGGGATGTTGTGGTTGTCTCCTGATAGGGCGCGATGCATCTCCTTTCCGGTATTTTGCCTGAGCTGAGGGTTGATTTTGCGGTGTTTGTGGTTCCCCTCGCATACAGTAGCTGAGAAGGGAAGTTCCAACGTCCGAGCACATTTTTCTACTATTCTTGTTCTTCCGGTGGTCAGGCCCCATCCCCTTCCGCAGACAATGCTGCGGGGTTGTCGCCGAGTTAGAAACTAACCCATTTTCAGACCGGCTGATCACTCGTGCAATGAGAAGCCACTGGAGGGGGTTGAAAATGACGCTCCAAGGATTGCAAAAGCCCAGGTCAAGGCCACCAGCGAGGCCGATACCCCAACTAACATTGAGCCTAAAAAGAGTGGGAATCTACCCGTCCGTCCCGTTCTCACGACTATAGGGAGCACGGACACTCACGGCGACTTCAGCGGGAACACCAATTCTCACAATATTTGCGGGAACGTGAACTCTACGATCACTACAACGAATCTCTCCAATCACTACAATTCGGTACATATTCATTTACCCCCGGGGCCCCCCAGAAGCGTTGGTATAGATTGACGTCTTCGTTAGTCTTAAATCCGTGCTAATTACAGGCGTCTAGGTCCGAAGTTTTTTTGGATGGTTACCTCTAGCTGGAATCAGGGCTTTATTGGCCGAGCAGCGATAATCAGAGAGTTGAAAGGCCTTTCGGCGGAGAGCTCACATAATCGAGTAGCCCTCTTTGGATTTGGTGGGGCTGGGTATGTCTGGAGTTGCTGAAGCGATCATAGAACGGGGACTAATTGACATCTAGCAAAACCCAAATCGCCTTGCAGTACTCCTATTCGTGCCGGGGCCACCGTTCGGTCTTCTGGGTCTACGGCAGCAGCTTCCTCAATTTTAGCGAGGATTTCAAGGGGATCGCGCAATATGCTGACATAACACCAAAAGAGGGTGATTCGGATGAAAAGCAGTTGATGGCTGTTAAGAAGTGGCTTGAGGGTCCCGAAAGTGGCAACTGGTTATTAATTGTGGACAATGCGGATAACGAAACCGACTTTGCCAACAACAGCAGCGCGATCGCAAAGTTTCTACCCCACGGCCCCAAGGGCATGATGGTCGTAACTACACGGTCGCGACAGGTCGCCAACAGGCTCGGCTGCAAGGCTATCAGAGTCAACAAGATGAGTGTCGAGGAGGCCAAATCACTGTTTTTCCAACGCTGCGATGTGCCAAATATTGAGGAGGAGGATGATGCCGTTATGGAGATTCTAGAGTTGCTCGATTATGTCCCCTTAGGCATTGTTGGCGCTGCTGCTTACATGACCGAGACGCAGACCTTGGCGCACGAATACCTTACCATCTTTAAAAAAAGGGATAAATCGAGTAAGGATCTTTTGTCTCAGGGTTTCAACGACATCTACAGGGAGGGCAAGGAAGACATGACGGAGAGCATACTGAGCACGTACTTCATCACTTTCGAAAGATTGACGAAGCAGGTGCCGATGGCCGCCCAGATTCTCTTCCTCACCGCGTTTCTCGATCGCCAGAACATCCCGGAGGAACTACTGCTAAATTCGAAGTTGGAAGGGGTTGAGGATCCTGTGCAATACCGGAATGCGATTGGAAAACTCCTCTGCTTCTCACTGGTTACCAAAATCGCCAGTGACGCTAATGGGAAGCCAGCTTACGAGCTACATTCCCTTGTGCAGTTATCGATACACGCATATTTAGCGAGGGAGGAGGTTATTACATGGAGGGGACGAGCCTTGAACGCTGTTGCGCGACTATTCCCCGAATTCGAGCATCGGGTGCGGGGTGTTTGCCGTGCCTATTTGCCCCATGCCGTCGCGGTTCTAGAAGGTTCGGAGGGTCCCTTGGTAGACCTTCTTTCCTACCGGATATCACGCTATCTCTCCCAGGCGGGCAGTTACGTTAGTGCCGAGGCGCATATCCGCGATTGTATAGCTATTCGTGAGGAGAGCGGCCAGCTCGATGCCCCGTATTGGGCGAGGATTGAAGTCCTAGCTGAGATATTACGACTGACCGCGAGATATGAGCAAGCGGAAGTCTTTGGCCGTCGGGCACTAGAGGGTAGAGAGGCGGCGCTTGGACCGGATCATCTTGACACACTCTCCAGCTGCGCAGCGCTAGCGGCAATATTTAATTCACAGGGCAAATACGACGCCGCTATCGCAATGAACAGGCGGGCACTCGAAGGCAGAGAAAGAATCCTAGGCCCTGAGCATGCGGACGTCCTGTCTAGTGTGGACTGCCTGGTCGTCGTGCTCGGCCACCTTGGGAGCTACGAGGAAGCCGAACTCATGTCCCGTCGTGCCATCGCCGGGCGGGAAAAGACCCTTGGGCCAGATCACACGGATACACTCACCGGCTACCTAAACTTCGCTACAACCCTGCGGCACCAAGGGAAATATGACGAAGCGGAATGCCTTTCCCGCCGCTCTGCCCAAGGCCGAGAAGCAATCCTCGGTCCGGAGCATCCAGACACCCTAGCTGCCATGAGCAATTTAGGGCTAGTACTAAGCGCCCAGGGAAAGTACTCCGACGCCGAAGAAATGCACCGTCGCGTCCTATCAAGGCGTGAAAAAGTCCTCGGTCCAACCCATCTACAGACACTGCGAAGCCTCAGCAACCTTGATGAAGCACTCGTGCTGCAGGGCAAATACGAGGAAGCAGAAGAAGTTTGTCGGCGAGCGCTGAAAGGCCGCGAGGAAAACCTTGGCGTGTCACATCCACATACACTGACTAGCGCAACGAACCTGGCAAAGACACTCTCCGCTCGAGGGAATCATAGCGAGGCGGAGGCCCTGCATCGTCGCGCACTTGAAGGGAGGGAGAAAAAGTTTGGCGGCGAGCATCCGGATACATTGACTACTATGTATAATCTTGCCGACACACTACTCGGGCGAGGAGATTATGAAGAGGCGGAGAGGTTGGTTCGTCGGGCGGTGGAGGGGAGAGAGAAGAAACTTGGACTTGAGCACGTCGATACTTACCTCGCTCGACTGTTACTGGCGGGTGTGCATGCGAGCGTAGGACGGCTAGGGGAAGCGGAGGAGGAGTACCGGAGGGTCTGTGGAGGAGTCGGGAAGCGGCTTGGAGTGGAACACCCGGTCGCGGTTAAGTGTCAGAAAGAGTATGAGGCGTTTAGAAATGGAGCAGGGAGGACGGGGGATAAGTCGTATACTATTTCGATATCTGGCTCGTTTGAGGGAGGTAATTAGGGAGGTGCAATTGCGGCTACAGAGTTAATCTGGTCTTCATTTGCTGTATAATATATCTATCTAAGTTATTAGCGTGCTGCACGGGCCGACCTTTTTGTATAATATTGAGAGCTCTAATCTGAAGTAAGAGATATGCGCTATGGGATACGAGGCCAGGGACCGAAGTCACAGATAGCAACCACAGCCCAACCCCAGAACGATCTACGGGTGGGAGAAGTGTCTTAGGTGCGGTCTACTCAGTAACAAAAAATATTGGAATTCAAGATGGAATGGGATATATCCCGAGGAAGAAAATAAAGGGCGTTGTTTTCTGGAAAGTTAGTATTGGTTAACACCAGGGTAGAATTCTACCTTATCATCAGATTTTCCACATGTGCTAAATTTCGCCTATGACATCTCTCAACCCTTATTTAACCGACTAAGACTACGGCTTTTTTGCGTAATATCAGATGTTTCATTGCTTAGGATAGCAAGCTTATCAGAAAGATTACCCGAGTACTCTATGAGATATTATTATTATATATTAATAGATTACATAATAAATGAACAAAGTTTAAAAGAGCCGAGAATTGAACATGGACACATTTTTGTCCTGCCTCAAATTTCCCCAAGGCCCCCCATTGTTTCCTCGTTGCGTCTGCCTTGGTATGCTGCGTGCAGACGGCACGAGCCATGCCCCCTGGACTAACCAGCATGCCTAACGACTACAGATTAGGATTACATCTTAATCCCATAGCTAAGATTTGATTTCCTTTTGGTCGAAGGAAATTATATCCAAGTGGAATGCACATAATATCTATCACATATCATACTCGTCAAACTATCTATCCGGGTTATTCCTATGGAGTTATGTCAGGGTTTGTGAGCTTCTGTTTAAAGTCTAGAGTTCAGCTATAGTGGAGCGTTATCTCTGTTATTTCAAAAATAGGGACTTGAAATTTCATCATATTTTCATTTATTGCTCTTCTTGTTTTTGGTTGTTCATTTATCTTTTCCGTTTCCCCATTCCAATCCTCTAAAATGTAGATGCGCAGATGTTTAGTTTAGAGAAGATGTACTGTGCAATTGTTTCCGACACCTACGAAAAGCCATATAAAAGCCTGTTCGTAAGTCGGTAAGGTATGATGGTATTACCTTCTACGATGGACATGGGCTAGTAAATATCATGCCTATCTGGAACGTCCTCCGGGGTCAGCTTAAAGATGAGGTTGGAATGCTCTCAGCACTTTATTGTCTTGCCAATCTAGGAAAATTAATAGCGAGGAGTCATTTATCTATATAATCAACTCTAATTCTACAAGCACTATATAATCTCTAAATTCATACAGTGTAGCCTAACCGGCCATAGCACCTTAGGTGCCAATTGTGAAATAAGCATGCCATATTGGAGAGCTCAGCCCAGCCTGAGCTGATACCCTCTCCAACCCGCCCACACTCAACCTGGTTTCCCGAAAACACTGTGCAGGTTGCTTTAATGAACAGGGCTTGACAACTGTTATTGTAATATCTTCTTCTTTTTGTCACTGGCGCATGGCTTGAATGTTAAATGTCTCTAACTGCATATACTAACAAGGCGCATAAAGAGTTTCTTTGAGTCTGCCCCGCATTCAGCCTTGACTTCACAAGAGCGATTGAACGGATTACGGCGCGATGTCGACTCATTGGCGGGCCGGGACACCCCATCCCCAGAGGGTATCCTTTGGCCTACGGGAGTGTTTGCTTTTTCCTCTTATCATATTCGGCCCATGCTCAGGTCGGGCGTCACGAGCCCATATGGTCTCCCGGGCCAGGCAGGAAACCTACCTTTCCTTAGGGTTGTAACGTGAGAATAATACCGCACGTTATCATCCTCTACCGAATCGATACAGTACTAAGGGAGGCTTCCCGTGTAAGGTGTGGAGAGGGGCGTTGTTCTTGATAGGAGCTATGGGAAAACAACGGGCTTAAATACATGGTGAGGACCTGCTGATACTTCCAATATGCATACGGCATCCTTCGGCCGTAATCCATGACGAGTCCATCCTTATGCCTGACAGTACCGTAAACTACCCCGGGAAATGGTGTCTTGAACTACGTAATCTAACGCCAGGAAATAGGGATTTTTTACTACAAGAGCTCATGTTGCAGAAAGTTTTGATATATCGAGTTTCCTTCTAACTTAACAAGCAGATTTTCGATCGCCGACCTGTGATTAGAAGACGGTTGAGCAAAAGACTTAGGGAATGTTTGGAACGGGGACGTCTGAGTGCGCTGGCGCGTTTGACTGTGCCGTGTTCGTAAACTGTGGTTTCCGAAGCTTTGAAACTACGGTTTGAGAACACCGTTTTGTAGGTTAATATTGAGTTAACAAGGGACGCCGCAGAACGTCATGAGTGGACGAAAGAAATATGTGGAAAGTCACATTTTCTCCTAATAAGTTTTTTAAAAATTTAATGAAGGAATTTTCTAAGGCCCTATTCACCGTGCCACTCTTAGAGCATAAATTATGGAAACCAGAACTTTGTATTTGGGGGTGTGTTCCGTTTGCACAAGGATGTTGGAATATATTATTATTTTAACAATATAATATATATGTACATATCCAGAGAATGAGAATAAAGTATACAGGTTAAAGACTAGAAACTAAACCCCTTTATAATGTTATGAATGATATCATATAGTACATAACCTTCCTAGATGCGGTCACCCTACATCACGAAACATCACTCGTACCAGGTTTTTGCCAACTTCCTGAATATTAAGTGGGCCTCACATCATATCATACTCGAGGAGATCTAGTATATACCTAAGCCGAGACACATATTACCTTTCCAGTTTTATTTTTCTCTTCGAAGACATGAAGGGGGAGGAACGGGGGTCAGTGATAGCTCCTGAGCAGAGGACATGTGGGTTGTGGATAGGTGAACGGGGGGGACCTTTGCCAAGATTTATACTTGTCGGCCTAGCGGTCGTGGATGTCTACTTATTGCATAGGGTTGTAAACTGCCTACATTCCAGCACTCGGTGAGGATCATACTATGCTATATAGCAAAATAATACATACCTGAAGGCTGCGGTGGGAGGGCAGTGGAAACCTGTGTGTCCATCGGGTGTAGGTTGCTGGAAAGGGAGGGGGAACTGATATATCTGAAAGCCAAGAAAATATGGCTGAAGTGGCCATTCCTGCCTAGAGTTGGGAGGTACCGAATATCTTACCAGTGAAACCTAGAAGAGGGGGGGATTGCTCTTTTCCGGTCCCCCCTCTCTCCTGTCTCTTTCTCCGCTCAGTCTATTGTTGGCCTTTATCTTTACATGTGAGACTTCACCACCTATCCATTCTACTCCAGCATTGTTGTGACCCGAGAGGTTTACCGGCACCTCTGTAGGAGTCATATACATATGTGAGTAATCAGACCCCCCACAGCCTAACAGCGAGCAAAGCAGTTATTACATCTTGTGAATCAGTGCTACACTTCCACATTTTATCCCCCCCAATTCGCCAAAAACCCCGTCAAACACTATCCCAGCCTATCGGGCCATTAACCAGAAACCCGCGAGATATAACCTTACTGATATCACGAGGTCCAGCCATCACTGCGGACCAGACAAACTTGGATCAGAACGATTCCCCATGATTTATCCGCAGCCAGCTCGCATCACTGTTAGCGACTCACAGCGATACCCGAACCTCGTGCGTCTTTTGGACGGCTCGAGCCATACCACTGGGTGTCAAATTAAAGCGAACACTTGTACCTCGCACTCAAGTACCCCAACTTAATACCGGCAATAATAATTTGGGCAGCCTGAACAACAAAAAATAAAATATACCTAGCCTTACTCCCAAAGTGAAAGTATGCTTTGTGGGAGTGGGAAATTGGCTGTATCGTTTAGGTCTGGTGGCTATCGAAGGAAATACATTCACCTATTTTCAGCTGTGGTACTTTGTTGGGAGGTACAAGTGTTCGCGTTAATTCGACACCCCGCGGTACCTCCTAAGCTATCATAGCTCACGTAGATATTTCCCCCACCAGTTCAAAAGTTTGACACCTTCAGGTCGTGAGCCCGGTCCACTCAAATGCCACTACGATATTGATACTCCGCAACTCACGTGTTGTCCTTGACCCCATCAATCTTCTGAGAAATCTTTGCGGAGGGCCAAGCCATGTTCTGATCCAGTAGCCACTGCTCTGGGCCCCTCGAGGGTTGTGTTTGGGAAGCGTGCGCCCCTCTGAATTACGACCTTTTTTTTTTTTTTTTTTTTTTTTTTTTT
>Ga0307510_10005417_pt1 | contig 15200 bp, 21 predicted proteins | sample 12_EM_MG_FD_207224 | JGI IMG/M metagenome (GOLD analysis project Ga0307510, IMG submission 207224) | Populus trichocarpa ectomycorrhiza microbial communities from riparian zone in the Pacific Northwest, United States - 12_EM | ecosystem: Host-associated > Plants > Roots > Unclassified | place...
TCTTTATTTGTAGTTTTAATGTTCTAGTTTTATTTCATGTTATAGTTTCATTAATATCTTGTTTATGTCTTTCATTTCATTTACTATACTTATATAATTATGTTCTCATCTTGTTTATTTATATTTATCTTCTTTGTCGTAACCCATTTTTGGGTTCTTCCAAGTTACATTTTATTTTCTGAAAAAAAAAAAACCAGAACACTTTGAACGCATTGTTCTCCTTCTTCCCTACGCATGCAGAGGCAGGGAAGAAGAAGATTTTAAATGTTTTTTTCCGCTCTCTCTCTCCACCCCACTTGCCTAGGAAACCCGACACTACCCATACCCACACATACCCTACCACCATGATGAAAAAACCAGGAGAGCCTTGCCCTGTGGACAGCCATGCTCCGCCCCTACCCTGCGCCAAGACAGTGGCAGGGTAGCCACCTTACCCTGCTCCGTGGCAGAGGTAAGGTGCCCCTCTCTTTGTGCGCCTATAAATACCGAGAGGAGGGAAGGAAAAAAGGAGAAAAGAAACGAGAATAAACAAAAAAGGGCCGGGTGTTTCGAGTAGTTGAAAACAAAAAAAACTAGGGGCAAAATTTTGGAGAAGGAGAGCAAGAGCAGTGACAGAGAGGGAAGTGAGACGAGAGAAGGGAGAAAGGAATAGAAAACAGAAACTGCGGTCTCTACACAGAGAAGAAGAAGAACTGTCCTCACCCCCGGGCACCACCGCTGCTCCTCTCTCTCCACCGTGGCCTTCGGCCACCACCATCCAGCACCGCCATTCCGCCACCATCAACGCTGCCAACGCCAACAGAACCAGAGAGTGGGAGAAGGAATAAAACAGAGAGAGGAGGACGTTGTTGACAGAGGCAACACACGGGGAAGAAGAAAAAACCACAGCAGCTGCCGCCGTGCCTCTCCCCCGCCACCGTGATCCACTGTGAACAGGAGGGAGGCCACTCATCCACTGCAGAGAAGGAAGAAACCATGTTGACAGAGAGAACGAAAAACAGAGGAAGAAAACAGCACAGAGAAGCAGAGGGGAGAAGAAGAAAGACCGCCGCCTCAGCCACCGTCTGCCACCACCACCGGCACCACGCTGCCCTTCACGCCGGCCAAACCACCGTCATCGCAGGTCAGCCTTCCTCCCCCCTTCTTCTTCTTCTTCTCCTCCCCCGCTATTCACTGCATGAACAGTAGGCGTGAATTAATTCACGCCTTCTGTTCATGCATGAACAGTGGGCATGAATTATAATTCACGTCCACTATTCATGCAGCAGTGGGATCCAGCTCAAAATGAGTGGGCCGGGTCCGGCCAGTAAAAAAAAAAATTCAAAAATACTATTTTAAGAAAATTTTTTATTTCCCTGCGTAATTTTGTACTAAATTTTGTTTAATATTGGTTTGTATTTTTATATCGTAAAAATACAAATCCGGTATTAAAATACCCGGTTTTCGTCAAAACTAAAAAAAAATGTTTTTGTTTTCATGCATACAGCCAAGTCTCTAAAAGCAAAAAAATCATATTGTATTTTCATACAACAAATAAAACTTCAAAAAAAAAATTATGTTTTAGCATGCATTTTGGCTTTAATAACCAGTTTATTAAAGTCACGAGAACTTGGCCAATTTTTCAAATTAATCCAAAAAATTATTTTGTTTTCTTTTTATATCAGGGATTACGAATTTACACGTAAAATGTATTCCTGATATTAAAACAATAGTTCTTTTATAGATATTAGAACGGTTAGGCTTTACCCGATAAGATAAGGACCTCCTTACCGAGGAGGACTTTTCTTAAACCGTAGACAGACCAACAATTAGAAATACAATGAAACCTTAGCATTTATCAGACAATTAAACAATGTAGCTTACCTTAGGTAGGGCGTATTTAGGGTGCTAATACCTTCCCTTTACGCAACCAGTCTCCGTACCTGATCTCTGAGACCAATTAGGGTTCCTAGTGACCAAAATACTAGGTGGCGACTCCCATTCCCTTTTCCCACTAATAAGAGACAAGAATTCCTTGTCTCCCTATATTTATATTTTCCAGATACACACACATTGAGTGAGGGTGGACAATCGTCGCGACGCCGCACACGTGCGACAACATCTATGTGATGGATTTCTAATTTGTAAAAAGAAGCTAAATCAACCAGAATTATAATTGTAGTAGTTTTAGAAATTGGAGCATGTGTGTAAAAAAAATCTACTCCTTCTTGTTTAAATCTCTTAGTAACTAATCTAACCTAATTTTTTTTATAGAACCATCAGTTCTCAATTTCTTTTTAAAAATTCATACAACCTATTGTCTCACACCTTTGTGGAAATTAGTCAAAAACCAAGTTTTGTTAGAAATTAAAGAATCCATTTCATCTTTTACATCTTCTTTTCAAAAAGAAACTTCAAAAGATGTCATAGCTTCATTATATGTTTGAGGTTCATTTTGAAGTAAAAAGGTTTAAAAATCAACATCGAAATCTTTCGCTCTTCTATTTCTTTTACGTTTTCTAACATGATCATCAACAATGTCTATTTTAGAAGAACTTTCAATAACAGGTTTAGACAATTTATTTTTTGATGGAAAAATATTTTCATAGAAAATCACATCACGAGACTCAATAATAGTACTATTTGCAATTTCAAGAATATCAAATTTACAACTAAACATCTATAAGTAGTGTTATTCAAAAAATATCAAACAAATACACAATCTATAGTTTTAGATTCTATTTTTCTTTTCTTAGTAATAGGAATATTTACTTTTACTAAACACCCCCACACTTTAAAATGTTTTAAAGAGGTTTTTTATTCTTCCAAAATTCATATGGAGTTTTAAATAAATTTTTATAAGAAACTCTATTAATAATATAACAAGCAGAATATAAGGCTCCACCTCTCATAAATTATTAGGCAAACCATAACTAGTTAACATTGCATTAACCATATCCTTTAAAGTTTTAGTTTTTCTTTTCGTTATTCCATTAGATTGTGGTGAATAAGAAGGTGTTAGTTGATACCATGCAATTCTAAAAATTCATTCATTTCATTAGAAGTATACTCGTTGCCTCTATCAGATCATAATTTTCTTATTTTTTTTCTAATTATTTTTCTACATCTGCTTTAAAAATATTAAACTTATCAAATAATTCACTTTTAGAATTATTCAAACAAACATAACAATATCTTGAAAATCATCAAAAAAAAATATAAAATATCTCTTACCACTTCGAGTCAAGACATTATTACCATCACAAATATCACTATGTATTAACTCCAATAAATTTGTTTTCTTCCCTTTTGAATTAAAAGTCTTTCTAGGTTGTTTAGCTTGTGCAAACAATTCATATTTTCTTTTTTTATTTATACGTGACTTAGGTATTAAATCTAAATGCACCGTTCTTTTTATAGTGTTAAAGTTAACATGCTCGAGCCTACCATGCCATTAATCTCAACATTTAACATTTACAATACATAAAGATGAAAAATGTAAAGCAATATTAGAAGAAGGCATTAAACTTAGTTTATGAAGACCATTCAACAAATAATATTTTCCAACATAAGAACCAAACCTACTTATAACTATTTTATTAGATCCTAGAATAAGGGTAAATCCATTTTGATCCAACAAAGATGCACTAACTAAATTTTTTATAGAATCAGGAATATGAAAGACTCCATCCAAAGTAAGAATTTTTCTAGAGGACAACTCTAACTTTATTTGGCCTTCTTCTATGACTTGAGTTACCCTCTCATTCCCCATACTCATAGTTTGTGATCAAATATAAGGATGAAGTGTTATGTGATGTTGTGCCTATGCATGCTACTCATTTGTTACTAGGAAGGCCTTGACAATTTGATAGAAAAGTCAAGCACGATGGGTTTAAGAACAGGTATTCATTGGAGAAGGATGGAAGGATTTATACACTTGCCCCACTCTCACCAAAGCAAGTGTATAAAGATCAAATTCAATTGAAGAATGGCTATGAGGAAGAGCACAACATGTTTCGGCCAAAGTGGAGGAACAAAAAGATTCGGCCAAAATGAAAAAACAAGTTGAACAACATGGTGAGGATGTGAGGAAGAGAGAACAGAAAGTGAGCCATGAGTTGAAAAAAAAAAGGGAACAAAGTTTCGGCCCTTAGGACATTAGGGGAGGGTCACGACCAAAAACAAAAAAAATCAAAGGAAGGCCGAGAGTGGAGAGAAAATGAGTGGAGAGAAGAAAGAAAGGGTGAGAAAAAAAGAGTGTGTAGAAAATGTAGGGAAGCACCTTAATTTTTTTGCAAAATCTAAGATTTTAAACATGCATATCTTTCTAGACTTGCTTATGATTTTACTTGTGTATAAGGAGGCATTCTTTAACTCAGATGATTTAGATTCTTGTGTTCCTAGTGTTATTAAAGTTCTTTTGCAGGAATTTGAGGATGTCTTTCCGGATGACATTCCTAGTAGTTTGCCGTCAATTAGAGGTATTGAGCATCAAATTGACTTTGTTCCAAGAGCATCTATACCAAATAGGCCGACTTATAGGAGCAATCCTGAAGAGATTAAGAAGCTTCAAAGGCAAGTGGGGGAGTTGATGTCGAAAGGATACATTCGAGAGAGCATGAGTCCCTATGCAATTCTCGTGCTTCTTGTTCCAAAAAAGAACAAAACTTGGCAAATGTGTGTGGATTGCTAAGCTATCAATAACATCACCATAAAGTATCAACATCCCATTCCTAGATTAGATGATATGTTGGATGAATTACATGGTTCTAAATTGTTTTCAAAAATTAATTTGAAAAGTGGTTATCATCAAATTAAGATGAAAGAAGGGGATGAATGGAAAACTGCTTTTAAAATTAAATATGATTTGTATGAGTGGTTGGTTATGCCTTTTGGACTTACTAATACACATAGTACTTTTATGAGATTGATGAATCATGTGTTGCGTGCTTTTATTGGTAAGTTTGTAGTCGTTTACTTTGATGATATCTTGATTTATAGTAAGGATATTGATGAGCATATAGGTCATTTGAGACAAGTTCTTGATGTGCTTAGAAAAGAGTCCTTATATGCTAATTTGAAAAAAGTGTGATTTTTGCATGGATATGATTGTTTTTCTTGGATATATGGTTAGTGCAAAAGGTATAGAAATGGATGAGGCTAAGGTTAAGGCTATTCAAGAATGGTCTAAACCAAAATCCATAACAGATGTTAGGAGTTTTCATGGTTTGGCTAGTTTTATAGGAGATTTGTTAAAGATTTTAGTATGATAGCCTCTCCATTGACTGAAATTGTTAAGAAAATCGTGGGTTTCAAGTAGGAAGAAGAACAAGAAAATGTTTTTAGCTTGTTAAAATCAAAGCTGATTTCGGTGCTGTATATGACACATGCAAGGTTTCAGCCAAGGATAAATATTTTAGGCATGATGGATTTTTGTTTAAGGAATATAAATTATGTGTGCCTAATTGTTCTTTACGTGAATTACTTGTGAGGGAAGCACATAGAGGAGGTTTCATAGGGCATTTTGGAATTACTAAAACTTTGAAGGTTCTGCATGAGCACTTTTATTAGCCTAATATGAAAAGAGATGTGCAAAGAATATGTGATAGGTGCATAACATGTAGACAAGCTAAGTCTAGGGTAATGCTTTATGGACTATACATACCTTTGCCTGTTCCTAAAAAACCTTGGGTTGATATTTCTATGGATTTTATTTTGGGTCTGCCTAGGTCCAGGAAAGGAAGAGAATCTATATTTGTTGTTGTTGATAGATTTTTTAAGATGATACATTTCATTACCTGTCATAAAACTGATGATGCAACAAATATAGTTGACCTATTCTTTAGAGAGGTCATTCAACTATATGGTCTTCCTAGGAGCATTATATCCGATCGAGATGTTAAGTTTTTGAGTTTCTTTTGGAAGGTTTTGTGGGGTAATTAGGAACTAAACTTTTATATTTTACTATTTATCATCCACAAACAAATGGCCAAACTGAAGTTATTAACCGGACTTTGATTCAATTGTTAAGGGCTATCATTCAGAAGAATCTTAAAAATTAGGAAAATTGTTTGCCATTCATTAAATTTGCATATAATCGTAGTGTGCATTCTACTACTGATTATTCACCATTTGAGATTGTGTAAGGTTTTAACCCTTTGACACCATTAGATTTGATTCCTTTACCTGTTGATGAAAGGGTTAGTCTTGATGGTAATAAAAAAGCACAGGTGGTGAAAGATCTTCATACAAAGATTTGGCAACAAATAGAAAAGAAGAATGAACAATATGCAAACAAAGCCAATAGAGGACGAAATTGGTGAGATTTGAACCAGGTGATTGGGTTTGGGTGCATATGAGGAAGGAAAGGTTTCCTGAATAAAGAAGATCAAAGTTGATGCCTCGAGAAGATGGTCCTTATTAGATCATAGAAAGGATTAATGATAATGCCTACGAAATGGATCTATCAGGTAAGTATGATATTAGTGCTACATTCAATATTTCTGATCTTTCTTTGTTTGATGTAGGTGATGATTCGAGGTCAAATCCTTTTGAGAAGAGAGGGGATGATGAGATCCAACCATCAATGGATCCATTGGAGGTTCTAGTTGGTCCAATTACTAGGCTTAGGGCTAAGAAGTTCAAAGAAGCTTTCAATGGACTTCTTCAAGAGACATTGGCTAAGGTGGACTTCAAGAGGATTTGTAATAATAAAAAGCAAGCCTTGATTAATCTGATTCATGTTCAAGAGGGGCTTGTTAGTAGAACCAAGACCATTACACAAGGATTGAGAGAAGAAGACTAAATTTGGACAATTTGACTTTTCATTACTTTTTTTGTCATAACTGGAGCTAAAGATTGAATTTTGATGTGATTCTAGTTAGGATGGAAACTAGACTTCCATACCTTTCATTAAGAAGAGAGAGAACCATCTGTTTTAAGTTGGGTTTTGCTGCTGTCAGATAGAATGCAGAAACAACAAACTTGTCTTATTTAATTAGTTGGGCTATCAAACTTTATTTATTTTGAGAGGAGACATTTTATTTGGGTCTTAGACTTGTTTATTTAATTTAGTTTGGGCTAGTTTTATCTTGGGTTGATTATTATTTAAATTGGGCTTATGTGAGATCCATTAGGAAAACTAGGGTTTTGGCTTGGAGTTTAAATACTCTTTAGGAATAATTTTAGGGAGACTTTTGATGATATTTTCAGCATTGTAGCCGACTTTTGGTTGCTCCATATTGGTTCTTGATTGAACTTTAAACTCTTCAAAGAATTGATCATTTTGTATTGTGAATTTATACTTTCTTTACTCGTCTCCAGGTGTAGACATTATGATCGAGTTGGTTTATAGTCTTGTTGCCTTGGAGCAAGTCTTTCATTGTGATAAGCTTATTCAAATCTCAACAAACTTGGATTAGATTGATCTTGAGGTCGTGAATTCCATTAAATTCCTCTAGATTTTGCATCATAAGGTGTGATCCTAGTCAGGATTTTTACAAAAAAAAACTAATTCAAGCTCAAATAGGGATCACAAAGGAAGTGGTTAGAACCGATAAGTTTTGTCCTTATTCAGCATAATTGTTTGGAACTTATGGTTTTTATGAATCAATGATTAACAAATCAAGCTACATGTGATTATGCATACAACAAAAATATAGCCCAAGAGACATGAGATGTGAGTTTTTTATGCATTTTTTATTTTTTATGTCTTGGTTTAGAATTTTTTGGTCATCTTAAAATGGGAATTTTTTGAATGATTTGTTTGTCATCCTATAAATAGGATGTCAAAATGTTGTTTTGAGTAAACATAAAATTATTTCTAAAATCAAAACGCATGTTTATTTATTTGTAGGTAAAACGTTTTCATAAAATTGATTTGATCACAATGTCTTGAAAGGGTGAGGGTGTTTCTTAGCGTCTTGATGCATCTTGGAGTTCATCCATTTTGATAAACTTCCATTACATTAATTTGATTAAAGAGGAAAAATAAAATGCCAAATGATACTTTCATAATAACATCTTTTTATTTCAAAACAACAATAACATAGATAAAAGCTATTGAAAGTGTAGTACGATCTCCTTAAACTTGAAAACCTATACTTTGAAACAAGCTTTCAACAAAGTCTGGTATTGCCTGCAAATGTCATGGAGGCACCTTGCATTCTTAGCTGCCCTATTATGAGTTGTTTTCTTTTTATGGTCACACTCCTTTTTGCCCATAAATTGACCATTAATGAAGACTTTCACAGTCTAGCCTTCATTCCAAGAATCCTTAAAATTGACTTTGAGACCTTTTTTCTTGCATGTTTCATGCAGCTTGATTGCAAGATGCTTTCTTAGTGTTTATAGGCAAATGAATGGTTTCATCACACCCTTGAATGTTTCTCATACCCTGTTAAGGGATTGTTTAATGTCCTCAAATACATCTCTTATAACTGCTTCTACCAGATTAGTTAGGGTTTTTGGTGTTTTAATGAGTCTATGAGAGTACAAAGGATAATGCAAGATGTCTTTTGAGCATTTTATAATTTGTTCTTTTATAAAAGGCTTTTTACAACTCAAATACTGGTGTAAATTGTGCTTAAGGGCTATTCGGGCTAACTTTTCTATACCCCCATTAACTGTCCTGAGTTATGTTAATATACTCGGTGACAAGTATGGGTACTGGGAGCATTATTCTTTTGTAAGAAAGAAGTTCAACACGAAATCCCCTATATATTCTAGATGCCTAGAAGATGGCTCTTTATCAGAGAAAGAGTTATGCGTGAAGGCTTGTTCTAACAACTTTTTGTTGCTAAACTTATAGCTAAGGATACCTTCTACTTCTTTAACAGTCCGTAACCATCTCACCCTTATTGACTCAAGGGAATTCTTTGGTCATTCATCTTCTATGACTTCTCTTTGTGTCATTTCAATCACTAGGTGATCCTGCTCTGTATTGACATCTGACAAGGCTTTTAGCTTTATCATGTGACTCCTAAAAAAGGTGTTATTGTTCCTTTAATAGCTACTAAGTTATCCATTTCACTTCTTACTACTGTCAAGGCTAGTTCTAAAATTATTTTCCTCCTCTTTATGTTTGGCTTTTCAAGATTTGTGTCAACAATTTTAAGGTTCTCAACATACACTAACTTTAGAGAGGCACTATTTATCTTTTGATGTTAAGAGGAAGAGAATGATGATACTACCGGTACTTGAGACCCCAATTACAAAATGAGGTTTTTCTATTGAATGTTTTGGAGCATTTTCTGGTATCTTCATGGAAAGGGCTTACTAAGCGTTTCCAAGCATACATGTTAGCATGTATATCTCCTTCATCATGATGTCCATGCTTTTATTCTCTTGTATGGATTCTAAAAGGGATTTGAATCTTGGGGGGGGGGGGGACTATATTTCTTCTACAAATGAAATATTACAACGAAAATTTCCCGAGTGATGGTCATTGTGTCACACGCAAGTCCTGAATTTAAGATGTTACATGAAGGGCTTACCTTGATGCAAAACATATGTAGGGAGCATACATCTTAAAGGCAGGTTCTGGTTCTTTTACGTGAGACAAGAGGTAAGTTTACTACTTGATCTGTAAAACAGATCTCTTGTTGTCCTAGAGATCGCTTTCGTGAAGGCAATATAGGGGCTTAGTAGGCAATAGGATGACACGTGTATCAATTATTATCAGTCTAAACACTCAGTGAAGAGTTAGGGTTTACAGAAACTTAAATCTTGACTCAAGTCATAAGGTAAGCTAATGGTCCTCCACTTAGCCTAAAGCTTTTTAGTGTGTGCTCTCATAAATAATATAAGTGATGCATGAATGTTTTTGCATAACAGGAGGTAAAAAGAAAGCATGCCAAAACTCTTAAACAAAGTAAGTCATTCATAGTTAAAAAATAAACAAACATCAATCTTATTATAGCACAAACAAATAAAACAAAACCTAGTCCAAAGGTCTCCAGTGAAGTCATCATCTTGTTATACTCTCCTCACAAGAGCACGACATCGTGGCAACGCTTTGTAGCCGTGTTCTGGATGGTTTTTTGTTCACTTAGGAGTCGTTCAATATAATAAGTTCTTACAAAGGTAAGGCAATTAATCTCTTATTTAAAAGGATATTTTATAGAATACAAAAAAAAAATAAAAAAATTCTTTTATAAGTTTAGGGAGTCCGTGAAAAAATCAGTTTATCCTTATTTGAATTACTCAATAACATACTTTTCTTTATTTTAACTTGAACAATAAATTGTTCATTTTTCTGGGAATAAATATCAAATATACTCTTAAATTGCTAGGATATTGTTAATTTCTTTATATAAATCTTATTCCAAAACATCTTGATTTTTCAATTATAATGTATGTTAGAGTCGTTTTAACGAACGAACGGTAAGTTTCTTATAAAATGATATTGTTTGAAGTTCTTAATTTATAATTTTTGAAGACTTAAGGGTAAAACTGATATAAAAAAAAATTGTTTACTGAGAAATGAGATTACATATATAATTGAAGGATATTTTTAGGGTTGGCCCTTTTCATTTCTTTGTTTTGAAAAACAACGACAAGTTGCTCGTTTTTGGAACAGAAGGAGAAGTTGGTTGTGCATCGTGAGACAAACGACGAGTTGTTGTTTTGGGTTGAGCAAATTCTAGATCCTCAGCCTATTCAGCTAAGTTGTCTAATCGACGGATCCACTCGACATCTGCGGCAGCTCCGGCGACTCCTCCCCCTGTACTTCTGGTAAGACTTCAATTTCTCTCGATCTTTCCGTGTCTCTATTTTTTGGTTAAATTTCTTTGTGTTCGGTGCCAAACCCTCCTTGCTTACCTGACATGGAAGCGTATTTAATTGAGGAAGAGGATCAGCTATGGTTCTCTCGTTTGGTTTGCAGGACTTCATTCTCCGAGCTCGAGTGCTGAAGCTGTATAGGCAAGCACTAAGGACTACAAGGAGAGCACCTGGTGACGCTAGAGGTGAAGTTTATATTTTGTGATTGATTAATTTTTCTTGATGTTATCAATTTGATTAAGGATTTTACAGACTGCGGTTATATTCTCATTTGAAGGCTGTTATATTGTTCTTTCAACATTTTCTTTTTGGGTTTGTTACAAGCTTGATTTTCCGTTTTAATGGTTCATGCATCGTCATTATAGAAAAAGAAAATCAATTATTAAAATGACAACGATCATTTATAGAAAAAGGCTTCAATAGGGTCCGAAAAGTGCAACTCTTTACTGGGAGAAAAGTTCAGGCAACTATGAATTATAGCATTGTTTCAAATGTAATGGGTTTTACAGCTGACCTGAAACAAACAATTAGACAAGAGATGGAGAATAACCGGCATTGCAATGACAAGCAAAGGATTCGTTTTCTCATCAGTGAAGGATTAGAGAGATTAAAACGTCTGGACGAGATGCTCGATATGCAGGGACATTCCCAGTGGACATAACTGGGCACGTGTTGTGCAGATGATATTCTGTGTTTCAAGAAACTGTATTAAATTTGTCAGTTTTATGTTTTATAATTGATATTGTGTAACACATGAACAATAAAACCTTAATTGCTTGTTTTGATGCTTTCGCCTTTCGCAGTGGTGATTGCCAGAAAAATGCAGTGTCCGGGTTCAGGGCGAGTTTGCCTCTGCTTTTTTCTGTTTCTGAAAATGTATGTTCCTGCGTGGACTGCAAAATAGTATCTAAAGGTTGGCTTAATTAGAATTTGACTTTGCAATTTTATTTTCCTGATACAAAGGACGAAGAAAATAGTATTGAAGTGTTGTTCATCAATAATGTTTATGATGAAAAACAGAGCAGCATTTGTCATACGTTTCAGGAAGGCAACTGTTGTGCGGATTGATTCGTTAATTATGATCATGGCTTTGTACTTACGCTCGTTTATTATAAAAAGGAAAACCCTTACGGTTGGCAATTTGCAGTCAAGCCAGGAGTCAACCCAAAGATACAGGTTAGAAGATTTTGGTTGGCTAAAAGATTAGGGTCATGCTGATTCTACTCTCTCTCTCTCTTACTCCATATGTGTCATGCTGCAATTGGTGACATGTAGAAAGATGGAGGAAACATGAGAGACTAATCCAATGGCAAGGAGCCGTCTGTTCCGCCAACTACAAAATCAAACAAGCCCCTAAAATCGTGCACCCACGACACCTACGCGCAAGGAACACCTTAGACAAGAAAAAGACGCAGCCTTTCATCTCCCTCTCATTGCTCTTCAATCAATCATTTTCCTCCTTTTCTATTTTGTTGGTTGTGTTCTTTTGCATTGAGTTCTATGAGGAAGTTGTGTCCAAATTATGATAGGGAAGATGCACTTGACACCGTCTTGGAGGTTCCTATACCGGAAGAGATGTTCACAAAAATGGGCAACAATTCAGCTTCCCGTTGGCAAAACATGCGTGCATTGATGAATGCTCAAGCTGCTGCTGATAAATCAACCCATCTCCAATCTAAATCAAATACTGAATTTATAGCATTGCTTAAGCTTGTTGGCTCTCCTCTTATCCCTTTTCAGGCCCACCCTGACCAGCCACTCACTCGTCCTCTCAAAGATTGTTCCATTGTATGTATGACTCTTTCATTTTCCTCTTCAAGATTCTTTTCTGGCTTAATCTGAGCATGAAAATGGAAGGTACCTAATTAAGGGATATGACAATTTAAGGGGAAAAAAAGAGGAGTAAATGAAATTCATTGCTGGACTATATATATATTCGTATGATTTGAGAGATTATCTGAAAATCTTGCCGTGCTATAATGGCGTGCATGTTTTGTTATTTTGAAAACCTTCCCTGCAAATGTAAAGGTCCTATTCAGCGTGGCAGAGGAATAGCTGAAAACTGTTGAAATTTGGTGGATGAAATTGAGAACATTGGGATTTTTTTGCTTGTTATTAATTCACCTGTAGGCTATGGCGATAAGGCTATTTGCTTGCTTCGCATTTCACATTTGATATGGAAGAGAAAGAAACAATCAAAAGGGCAAAACCCTCAGCATTTTTTATTTTATGCTTCATGCTTAACTCAGAACATTAATTCTTCATTCTACTTTTTATTGATCAGTGAGGCTGATGAGGACGTATCTCAGCTCTTTCAACTAGAACTGGAAATGTGAGTCCTGGTTAATAACAGTATCTTATTTCATGAACAGGGAGCTTCTACCGCAAAATATATAGTACAACAATATATAGCAGCAATTGGAGGACCATTGGCGCTGAATTCAGTGAAGAGCATGTATGCAGTAGGGCAGGTTAAGATGGCTGCATCAGAAATGCACCAAGGTGATGACAGTGTGCACGCAGAAGGCAAGTCTGAGGTTGGTGGATTTGTACTATGGCAAAAAAACCCTGATTTATGGTACCTAGAACTAGTTGTTTCTGGTTACAAGGTTAGTGCAGGCAGTGATGGCAAGGTTGCTTGGAACCAGTCCTCTTCTCAGGCCTCTCATGCTAATAGAGGTCCTCCAAGACCCTTGCGGCGGTTCTTCCAGGTATAACCTTCTCTGAATGTTTTACTTTCTATTGACAAAATAATCGTTTTACGTAATCTAAAACTATTGATTTAATATCTTTTTGGTTGTATTGTTTCAAAATGTCAAATGCATTGAAGATGATTTTCTTTGTGATGTGATCTCAATAGGGATTGGATCCAAGGTGCACTGCCAACTTGTTCTTAGAAGCAGTAAGCATTACAGAGAAGAAAGTGAGCAATGAAGACTGCTTTGTAATCAAGCTCGAGACCGACTCGAACACCCTTAAAGCTCAAAGTTCTTCCAACACAGAAATTGTACACCATATAATATGGGGCTACTTCAGCCAAAGAACAGGACTCCTTGTCAAATTCGAGGATACGAAATTAGTGAAGATGAAACCGATTAAAGGAAATGATAATGTGTTTTGGGAGACAAGTATGGAGTCAGTGGTTGGAGATTATAGATATATTGAAGGCATCAATGTAGCACATAGTGGAAAGACTACAGCAACACTTCACAGATATGGAGCATCACATAATCATAAGAGGAAAATAGAGGAAACATGGATGATTGACGAAGTTGATTTTAATATATGTGGGTTGTCAATGGATTGTTTTTTACCTCCTGCTGATCTAAAGAGAGAACAGGAAGGAGGAGAGCAGTGACCAACTTACTTTCATTTTTTTTTTTTTTGGAATAGGGGAACAGAAATGTGAGTTAAAGATTGCAGGTTGAAGGGAAATTCCCTGTACATGTAGGAAAGTGGAAAATTTCTTATAGAGGAGAAGAGTGTTGGAAACAAGAGAGAAAAGTCTTGTTCTTGTTCAGAAAAACTATGTTTTTGTTTACACTTTGCTCGATGGAGGAATTCTTCCAACAATAAGGCGCAACCCCTCGTTTTCAACAACACACGCTATTACAATGGATAGCTATGCGCAATGCTTACGTTCCTTTCATATGGTAAGAATCTGGTCATCCGCGCGCTTTCTACCTGTCATAATGCACAGTAGCCCTCGTAAACCTCCAGTATTTTAGGAATATTCACCGTTCCGTACTGTATATATTTAAATTGAGACTTGAACTAATTGAAATATTCACCATTCCCTATTCTATACACTACCGGTTTGTTTAAAATTTTACCATCTCTTGTTTGGACAAGGAAGGGGAACGAAGGAGATATAAATTTTCTTTATTCGGATAGAAAAGTGAATGAAAGATAATAAATATTATTCATATGAATACCTTTTAGTTTAAGGTAAAGGATGAAGCTACAAATGAGATTCTGGACACGTATTTGTTTAAAGCATGGTTATAAAACTTATACCGGTATAATGGTTCAGCTCTTGATCTGGCTGCTTGAAGATTAGACTATTTTAAGTTGAAGAAAAAATAAAAAATAAAAACATAGTTGACCTAATAAAAACTCGGGTTAATTCAATGTCCTAATTAATCCAAGTCTGATCAAGTCAAAACCCAACCATTAACCCATTAACACTTTTTTTTTGAAAAAAAAATAGTCAAAACAATATTGTTTTGATTCTCTAAAAATAAAATTGTGTTAACCCGTAACTCGGGCTTTATCTTTTGTCAATCCTCGAGTCGGATTTTATAACTATGGTTTAAATAATAAATTTTATTTGAGAAAAAAAATTATAAAGTTATTTCATTCTTGTTATAGGATCAAATTTTTCATCAAAATTTCAATCCTAATGCGGCAGCATAATCATCCATTAAACTCAATCTTTC
>Ga0307510_10005418_pt1 | contig 15197 bp, 4 predicted proteins | sample 12_EM_MG_FD_207224 | JGI IMG/M metagenome (GOLD analysis project Ga0307510, IMG submission 207224) | Populus trichocarpa ectomycorrhiza microbial communities from riparian zone in the Pacific Northwest, United States - 12_EM | ecosystem: Host-associated > Plants > Roots > Unclassified | place...
TTCAAGGTGTTTCAAATTTTAATCAAATAATTAATGACTATTATATTGAGAACTAATATAATTTTATAGGGCAAATACACTTCATACTTAAATATTTAAAGTAGAATATTATTAATGAAAGAGTATTCGTTACACTAAAAAATTATTTGCTGAAAGGCTAATCAAATCACAAATGACTTACATGATATTTATATTTAGGAGGTTATGACATATTACTAAATGCTACACTTAATCTTCAAATATAAATTAATCAATTATTAAATTATTGATAAAATAAATTGTTTAATTTATCTAAGCCTATTTTAATTTTATGATTATGATTTATATTTGGGTAAATATATTAGAAACAAAATAGTTTACGCATATTAAAAATCCTTCATGAAAATTAAACTAAATCAAGTATGACTTGATTATAAAATAAGTTTTAGAAATTTAGGAACTAGAATGTAATTTATACAGAAAATTATAATTTTGGGCCTAGAGAACTCAAGTAGGGACTTGATTATATAAATTTCAATTAACTATCCTGAAATTAAATAGGTGATATTTTTCAAGGAGCAAAATAATCTTTTGCAATGATTAGAGAAGTTAGGCTATTTCTATAAATACAATTAGTGGTAGGGGTAAAATTATATGAATAATTTGAATAATACAAGGATTTATTTTCAGCTATTTAATAAGTTCTTATTTCAAAAAATTGGTAAGACAAATTGTATTATATCTCAATGCCTATTAGTGTTAATAACTAGATTGGTGGCCCGTTCTATATTGCTAACTGGACAAAACTTTTTTTCATTGTAAAAAAAATGCTTAGGTGATAGAAGCATTTTTAAAGAAGCAAGAGAAAGCTAAGAGTCGGGTTATTGACTTTATTGGATTCAATAACCTCGGTTAATTATGATTAAAAAACTAACCCGATTTAACTTTGGTAAACCAATGAAATTTATGACCTGACATATGAGATTGGGATCAAAATAACCTATAAAATGATGGAATAAAAAAATCAATTGTAAAAAAATGACTTAATCCAACGCAGACTAACTTTTCAAATCTATGACCCGAGTCCTAATTAAGGCTAGAATTATCCTATAGAAGGTGAACTCAAAAATTCATGAAATTAAAATCCCAATTAATAAAATGTCGAGGGATGGAATTGAGAAAGAAAGTTTCAATAAAAAAACAAATTGTAATTAAAAGAATAAGAACAAAATCTGACACAAAAATAAAATGAAATAAGACATTAAGGGACACATTTGAAAAAATAATTCAATCAAGAGAATGAATAAAAACAAAAAAATCACAATCAAAAGAATGAGGACCAAATCTAACAAGTTAAAAAAATTAGAGGATACAATTGAAAGAAAATTTGAATTTCATTAATTATTTAAAAAAAAATAGCAAGAAAAAAATAGGGACCAAATCTAAAAGAAAAAAAAAATCAAAGAGATGCTTTGAAAATGTGTAGAGGCCAATGCTAAAATTAAGCAGGAGAGAGGAAAGAAGGAAGAAAAAAGAGATTATTGACGTAAAACCCGAGATCATTTAGTCAAAGCACCACCCAGAATTAAAAGGGCTACTATACGAATAAAAAAGCAAAACCCAAGATCATTTAGTCAATCCAAGCTCAGATTTATTTTTTCATGAACTTTCAAGGTACAAAAACAACTGATATATATGAACTCCCCTAATTAAAATAGAATAATTTGACACAAAAATCATTCATTTTGGTGGCTTAATTCGGTGCCAACAACAAGTTTTTCTTTCTACTGCGGGAATCCGACGACCCATCTCTTTCTCTTCTCTCAACCAAGGATAAAAAATTATATAATGAAAATAAACATCTGTAGCAAAATGAAATTGGAACAATTTCGAGGGACAAAAATTGTATAATTTGCGTGATTGTTTAAGATGAAGGACCAAAGTGCATTTTTTCAAAACTTATAGCACTCCACCCATATTTGCCGCATTTTTCATTTCAGTCCCCCTTCTTTCAATCCCACCCTTTCATAAAAATTTGAAATTAATTGCTCCTAAAATTGGACTAAATCATTCAAAAACAAAGTTTGAGGACTAAAAAAAAACTTTTACATAATGACAAAAAAAAGAAGAAAATCGCACGTGTTTTAGAGTATTAAAAAGTATATTAGTTATTTTACTATAAAAAAACAAAAACAAATCACTATACAGAGTTGCGAAGGCCAATTGTTTTTGTTGACGAAGACAAAATCATAATTTTATTATATCAATTGTGATGCTAATAAGTTTATAGCTATAGTAAAAATGCTACAGTATAACCACTGCACCTTTGGGCATTCTTCGAAGAGGGCAGTCCACAGATCGGAAAACAATGCTTAGTATATATCATAGTAGTAATTTCTAGTCCAAAACAAAAGTATCCATACAGTATAGTGTAGCACAAGTATGTGCGCGCATTTACAGCATCTTTTCGACTTTTGCTGGGTATTTCCAAGGATGTTTCAGTCAGACATGATTACAGTTTGTCTATAAGCACAGATAAACAGCACAAGCAAGCAAGGCTCCTTGGACCCACTCCCGTGAATACTAAACCAGCGTTCCCCTTACACAGTAGATAGTGCTGAGAACCAAACACAAAAACCAAAAAAGTAGCTGCACTAAGACAACCATGGTAGAGTACCCACCAATTTATCTTCCCGACTACTACTCTTAGCAATCAGTTAAGCCCTTTATCTGTCTTTCTTGCATCCCATCTCCTCCCATTTTCTATCACCTTTAAGTTTTAATACTTTTCCTATTATTAATCCTGTATATTCTTCAAGCTTGGAAGGGTGAATCTCTGGATATAGTCCAACATATGGAGCAAGCTCGTTATTGGATGTTGACTAAACGGAAGCATAGTTTGGATTCTCATTTTCAGGCTTCAACCAATCCTTCGTTGGATGATTCTTGGGAAGAACAAGCTTTCGCTGAAGATGCAGCTGGTCCTCTCGGAGGATGTATATGGCCTCCAAGATCTTATTCTTGTAGCTTTTGTAGAAGAGAATTTAGGTCTGCTCAAGCTCTAGGAGGTCATATGAATGTCCACAGGAGGGATAGAGCTAGACTCAAGCAATCTCCAAGTCCTCACAATGAAATTCTTCATCATGAGCATCAAAAACCTCTCAATCACCTTCAAAATCCCTATACATCTTTCGGTTTTCAATACCCATCTCAGCTTTGTACCTTGGATTATTGCCCTAACCCTAATTCTAATCCTGGTTTTATTCCATCCCGAACTTCATCTTCTAGGGTTTCAATTACATCTACTCAAGAGAATTTCTGTGATAAAACCATTTCCCCTCCTTTCACTTCTTTTATTGTTGAAGAACAACAAAAGAGATCCCATAAATCTTCCCCCCCGCCACAGACTAAGTTAACTAAAGAAAGATGTCATATATCTTCTCTAAGCACTGAAGGAGAGCAGAATTCAAGGAAAATAGAATCAGGATGTAGAGCCAAAGTAGATTATGTCCAAACAGATTTGTCTGTCAGCTTGAATTTAGTCGTTCGACGAACTCGCCCGAGCATATCAGACTGTGGGGAGGAGCCTATGAGCTGCAAGAAACGGAGGATTGATAAATCATCATTACCTTTCTTTCTAAAGTGTAATTCAGTTGATAAACATCATGTCCAGTCTGAGGTGTTTGAAATTAGCCCTTGCACTGTAGATGAATTGGATCTTGAGCTCAGGCTTGGTGACCGGCCTAAGGTAAAGTAGTTGCAGAATCTCGAGTGCTATCGAACATATTACTGGCCGTCTGGCACCTTCTTTATTATGTTGCTTGATTTCCTCTTTGCCGTTTTTTGTTCTTTTCCTTTCTTAGATCATGAGATCATGGCCTCTTTTCTTTGTTAGATCCTTGATCACTTCGGCTATCTCTCAATCGTTTATGATTTCGCAAGGTGCATGTAACAATAACAATATTAAGAAAAGCATGACAGAAAAACATGAAGAGCTCATCTATCTTCCGCGATATCTTGTTTATAATAGCGAATTTTTTTTATTGCATCGACCATAGTTATTAACCACGGGAAGGTAATTATGAATGGATCACGATAATTTCTATGCCTGTCCAATTCATTTCATTGTTTGCACTCTTATTACCAGATTTACTAATAAGTATATTGACTCTTCTCTTGCATTTATTTTCAAATATTCTTAACTCATATGCTCAACGAAACACAGTTAATTTTCTCGGCATACTTCACAGAAGAAAATTCGTTTAAGAACTCGTAAGTTTAGGACTAGCTGGAGAAGTTTTAGCATTGATCTACAACTGGGATGTGCTTCAAATTAAGATGGAATTAATTGCAATAGTGTTTGTTTTTCTGAGAGAGAAAGACAGGAGGGACGGAGAGATCAATAATGGCAGTTTTGGAGCTTTGGTGGTGAGATTAATCAGGTTTAAAGGTCATGGCTAAAACTGCATGGAATAACGTGAGCACATATCCCCATTCAGCACCTCACTGACATTCTATCAGAGAATTAAACTGAACGCATAAGACACACAGAGATTGGTTTCCAAGGACACATAAGTCAGATACATCACAACATCGATTCCCTTTTTTCTTGTACTATTGTCTTCATCATCAGATTTGTTATAGTTTCAATATATCATCTCTCGCATAAGTCCATTTGTTTGTGTTCTCTTCTATCACTTTCTCTCTCTCTCTGTCGTGTTTATAATCCCTCCAAAAGTTTCTACCTACTATGGGAATCACTGCATTTAAGAATTGCAAATCATCCATTTAAGTATTGCAAATGATTATATAATATGCATTTAAGTATTGCAAATCATGCATTTATATAATATTGCAAATGATTATATAATATGCCTTTACTTGATCACAGAGAGAATATTATCACGTCATGGTTTTTAGCCACTAACTACGCTTCTTTTGTTTCTTCTTTTGTTTGTGCATAATCCATAATTAGTTATGCATCTTTTCGTTAGCATAAGCCATATGCCAAAATAATTATAGAGTAAAATAATTAAATTAGTAAAAACAACCACCATCAAAACCCTAGCTAACCCTAGGTTTGTGTTCAAAGTGGAAAACCAAGCAAGATCAAGAATCACAATAAAGGATTAGCTAGTGGGCGTTTTGTTTTTCTTCTTTTTTTACAGAAATATCTAGGGAAATCCATAGAACCTCCCTTTGACTTTAAGGACATTTCAGAGGAAACTGAGAGGTCAGAGGTATCATAAAGGAGGAATTCAAGTCATACATACCCAACTAATATTTTCCTCAGAAGGCATAGAAATGAAGAGACGCTTTAATGATTCGAGGTCTGTTTTCATGTGCGTTTTGGTTTCATATGACGCATGTCATGTCATAATAGTTGCAGTAGTTCCCTATAGAGAATGGGGCTGTAGAGTAGAAAGAGTGATTGTATGCCTAGGTCTCAACGACGTGCTACTTGTGTGAAAGAGGGCTTGTAGTTAATTTGTTGGAGTTCGTCTGCATTAAGGTTATGAGTTGGATAGGTTTATTTTGGTAGCAACTAGCGAGGTCTTAAGAAGTGCGCACAGAGAGAGGTCTCAAAGGAGTCAAGTTGGAAGTGGCAGGAAGTGCACATGGGCATGATATGTCTTTTTTCTGTTTCTTTAAAGAGTTATCATAGGATTAAGTGAGGGAATGAGAAGTTATTCTCAGCTTGCGTGGGTTTCTCTGTCAAGGGCATTTTGCAATTCCAAATTATTGTTCAAAGAATGAGAATTTTTTATAATAATACCTTGTTTATTATCTTTTTTTCTTTTTTTTTGGTAGAAAGCAGTTGTTTATTTGTTTATAATTATTTTGACAACTAAGGGTATATTTGCATGGGAGGAAGTTCCCCTCTCACAGTCACGAGCTCACTTCACACTGGCGACATACTGTTCAGCTACTGCAGTTTGTATATTAAATGTTTTACTCAATTCAGTATCATCGTGGAATCAACCAAGGATTGAATATTAATGCGTTTCCTTGTCTTTAAGGGTAATTCGTCTCTAAGACTTGAAGCCATTTCATTTCAGAGATTTCATGTTCTACCTCTGCTCTCTCTCTCTATAAAAGCCTGGCCATTTTGCAGACACATCACCAAGGAAGCAAAATAACTTGTTACTTTCTGCTTTCTTTAAACCTGACTTCTACTCCAAAATACCATTCTTGTCATTCAGTAGATTCACACCAGAGATAAGGAAAAATTTGATCAAGATCATTGGACGAGTAATAAATATCCAGCACGATTGAATTGGAGAATCATATATTTCTAAAATTGTAAGGAGGTTTTGAAACAAATCCAAGCCAAATATAGGTGATTTCTTGTGACTGTACATATAACATGATAAATCAAAATCCCTCTCTTCTAACTTTGAGCTTCGGTCCAGGTAACGGGCGGTGAAATGAGACCTGGATGAAGCATTAAACAAGTTCACTGTATCTTGAGGAAATTCTGCTCCACAGAACGATTTCATAATCTATTTTCTCAATAAAAAATATTTCAAATACTAATAAAAAAAACTTTTAAACAAAAAAGAAAGAATACAGGAACGTACGGCATCATTAGTGAAACACATTGAATTTATAATACATGCCTTCAAACTATGGATTATTGAGAATATTTACTTCGAATTATTATACGAGACATGGTCCACCAATAAAGGCATGGACGAGACATGGTTCACCAATAAAGGCATGGACCAAACCCAACAAAACATGAACATACAAGTGAATCCACGTCATCAACCCTAGAAAACCCTAGCCATGGTTATCTAAAAGAAAAAGGAGAGACGCTTTTTACTAAATAAACTATTATAATACCATTAAGTAATGGCCATGCGGTATCATTTAATTTTCATATTGTAATTGTCTTTTCAAAACTAGATCCTTATGTTACATTCCTAGGACTCCTCGATAACAACAAAAGATCGAGGCAGATGTCGGTCGTCAAGCATCAAACTAGTAGCAGTGTATAGGCCGCAAGCCGGGGGCGACCAAAACAGAAGCCTTTTGAGGTTCAGATGACTTTTTTTAATTCTTTCGGAGGAGTGAAGGGGTATGCTTACGGTTTTTGAAATTATAATATTGATTGTGATTTAAAATATTTTTTATTTAGAAATATATTAAAATGATATATTTTTTATTTATTTTAAAAAATTATTTTTTTTAATTTATTTTTTTAATATTGAGCTGGTTAAAAATTTTGCTTTGTAATTTTTTTTCTTTAAAATACTGTGGATTGTTACGGTGTTTTTCCCACATAGTTTTTCTATTTGATTTTTTTATTTTTTAAAATAATATTTGCTGATTTTTTTTTTAATATTGAGCTGATTGAGAATTTATTTTTGTAATATTTTTTTCCAAAATTATCTTTGTCGATTTTATTTTTTTAATATTGAGCTGATTAGAATTTAACTTTGTAATAAAACTTAATCATGTGGGGAAAACATTGTAACTTTACTCACAAAATATTGTGGATTGCTACAGTGTCTCTCCACATGGTTTTTTTCTTATGATTTTTTCAAAATTATCTTTGTTAATTTTATTTTTTTAATATTGAGCTGGTTGAGAATTACAATTATAAGTCATTATAAATAAGGCTGAATCATGTGGGGAAGCACTATAGCTTTCATCACAAAACACTGTGAATTGCTACAGTGTTTCTAACATGAGTTTTTTTCCCTGTTTTTTGTGTGTTTTTTTGTTATATTTTTTTTCTAACATTATCTCTGTTGATTTTAATTTTTTAATATTGAGAATTTAACTTTGTAATATTTTTCTTTAAAACACTGTGAATTGCTGCAATGTTTTCCCATATGATTTTTTTATGATTTTTTCCAAAATTATCTTTGTCGATTTTTTTTAATATTGAGTTGGTTAAGAATTATAATTACAATAAAACTAAATCATATGGGGAAAGCGTTGTTGTTTTCCTCACAAAACACCATGGATTGCTATGGTATTTCTCTAAATGGTTTTTTTATGATTTTTTCTAAAATTATCTTTGTCGATTTTATTGGGGAAAACACTGTAGTTTTCTTCACAAAACATTGTCAATTGCTACAACGTTTTTCCTCATAGGGTTTTTTCCTTCCAAAATTATCTTTGTCGTTTTTTTTTAATATTAAGTTGGTAGAGAATTTAGCTTTGTAATTTTTTTTTCTTTTTATTAACAAAAAAGCTAAATAATGTGGTGAAAACACTGTATCTTTCCTCACAAAACACTATGGATTGCTACAAATCATTTTGTTCAGTCTCTAAGTTTTTTATCATCAACACAACTTTTTTTTCCGTCGTGAAATATTGGCTTCATCATACTTTTAGTTTCTATTACTTATCTAGTGCTAATTCACAATTATAACAATATCAAGTACATTTGTTTTATAAGCCCGCGGCAACGCGCGGGCATGCCATCTCGTATTCTTTATAAAAGGCCAAACTCTCAGCCAACATGAGTACCAAAATTTCAATACAAAAACTGAATTTCTAATCTCTCTTCTCTCCAACTCGCATTTATTATATTTCTCTATCTCTTTCTAAACCTAAAACCATCCAAGTGCTACAAAATACTGAACCATGATGGAACCAAGCTGCACTGGAAAAGCAATCGAGGCAGCATAAAGCTTAATTTGTTCACATAAAAAGCCAACTGAGTGAGATTAAAGACAATGTAAAACAACAATCAAAATGGAGTGATTTAAAATTTGAAGAGCTGAATAGAAAGGTAGACAAACTTTTACATAAGAAAGGACCTCAAATGATGGAGTTTGGTATATGATTTAATCATAATAACCCAAGGAACTTACCCTTAACAAAAGCTAGAGGGTTTGTATGGGAATCAAGTTACTTTTGTCGCACTAAACATTATGGTGACCTGCCCTCTCTCTTTAAATCTCAGGAAAGGAGTTTTTTTTTATATTTTAAGAGGGCGAAAGGTCTAATCTTTGTAAAGAATTTTCTACCTAGTATTATGGTCACTAGAAACCCTAATTGACCAGCAAAGATCTATGGTAAGAGACTGGTTATGCTAAAGGGAAGATACTATCACCCTAAAACATCCTACATGAGGTAAGTTGCATTGATAGTTTTTTCTTAAATTGGTAATAATATGTTATGCCTATTCTACCGAAGATCTATCTACAAGGTGATAATGAATTTACTACGGTTGGTTAAACCTTTATTAGTGGTTCAAACATCATAGTCGTCGTAAAGAAGGTACATGGAAGGAGCCTTATTAAGGTTTATTTTTCTTATGGTACTTTAATACCCCTGATTTTAGCGTTCATGAATATTTAACTGAAAATAATATCTTTAATTCTGGCATTAGTGAATATTGTACTGAAAATGCTTAATATCCCTAACTTTGTCATCAATGAATATTGGATTAGAAATAATACTTCTAATTTTGGCTTTGGTGAGTATTATGTATAGAAGATATGATATTCTTGACAATAGCGTCTATGAATATTGATTTGAAAGATAATATCTCCAATTATAGTATTGGTGAATATTACATAGTAAAACTTTAATACTCCTAACTTTGGTATTAGTGAATATTAAATGAAAAACAAATATTATATAAAAAATTTGAGGAATATGCTACTCCTTTTAATACCTAAGGAAACATTTAATTGTGAGTCCATCTACCTTAAATATTAAAAGTGAATAGCAAAACAATTTTTTAATTGGATTTCGGGAAAACCAAGTTGATTTTTTTAAAAGGTTTTGGGTACGTCAGTATAATGGGCCTTTCAATATGGGTCAAGTTCCAATGAATTTTATAAACTAGTTATTAAGTCCACAAATACCTACAACAAATTTGAAAAAAAAAATGTTCATACCAAAATATTTGGTTTTTTTGTAAATTACTGACACATGTGAAAAAATGCCATCTTTTTGTTTTTTTAATGTTTTTTTCATATGGTAAACTTGGCCATTATAAAATTAAAAGAGAATGGAAAGAAATTTTTATTTTTGTAATGACTATGGTAAGACAATAATCATACTAAGTTACATAAAATATCATGCATGTAAAGATCATAATAATTTTAAATGACTTAGAGTTCACTGCCTTCCCCCTGAAAAACAAAACACTACTCTCATATCAAGCTTCTTTCCATCACACCACTATATTTAAAAGATAAAAAACCCCTTCCTTATCTTACTGCCCTAGCTCGTGCATGTTAGCACAAATGAAAGCAAAAAAGTGTGATTGCTATATGTGCTCAAATGACAAAGGGATAGATATTTGGTTTAGAAAATAAAGCAAACATCTCGGCTTCTTTATAACTACATTTCATGTTATTAGAAAGAGAAGAAAGAGTTTTATCTAAAAGAATAACTCAAGTTACTTTCGAAACTAAAAAGATATAAAAACTCCCTTTTTGTATCTACGAGTTCCCACCACACCTTACACCTAGCACCTAACTTACATAGGTTCTACAACTTATGCCACCAAGAAAATCTAAAATTAGCCTTCTATATCTTTAACCTATGACTAGTAAACTATGCTAATAAACCTAGAAAGATAAAACATGGAACCGTGATTTTAGAGGAAAGAAAAACTCAAACATTGAATAAGAGAAGGAAATAAATTGCTTCTATATCTCCTCTCAAACAAACCAAAGCAAAATCCCTAAGACAAGACTTAAAACCATCAAATAAGAGATCTACTAGACACAATTACCTATTAACACACCATGTTCACAAAAAAAAAAAAAAGGAATTATATCACATGTTGAAACAAAAGAAAAAAAAAGGCATAAACCTCATGCATAGAATAAAAGAGGGTTATTAGAGTGATACTTGTGGTTGTGGAGTATAGGATTTATTTTGTACTCACAAAGGTACTAGGTATTCGTTTTTATTTCTATGAAAGATGAGGACCTGTAACAACTTACAACCTTGCTATCATCAAAATCATTGTATTTAGAGCCCAATTTTAAAAGTTATAATGTAATTTCTCTCCCATTCCCTAAATAATTCCTTGATCTCTCCTTTTTTTCCTTTCTTTTTGCTTTTTGCTTACTCTTATTTTTTCAATTTTTTTCTTCTCCCTTCATTTTCTCTATTTGTAATTGCCACGCTGCCTTACTATTTTTCTCTTTCACCCTTCTTTTTCTTCCTTGTTATAGTTACTTCTTTTTTCTCTTATTGTTTATGACCTTTTTCTTCCCTTTTCTTTTTCTCACTCTTTACTTTTTTCTTTCTCTTCCAAACCTTGTTGTATGATCTCCTATCTATTTCTCTCTTGTTTCTTCCTTTCTCCTTTTCTCCATTTTTTTTCTTCTATTGATTACCCCCCGTAAAGAGTGTCTTAAGGATCCCTTTTATAAGCCATGAAGAAGGATTTTAGAGTCATTATATTGGCAAGGTCAACACCTTTATCTTTGGAAAGATATCTCAGACCTTTATCTCTCTTAAACTTGTTTTATTTTCTATTACAAGGCTAGCTTGACAATATAATAGCTTATCTTCCCACTTTACAGGTTTGGTTGCAGCCTTGATATTATTCTTCAACTGGCTTCATAAGGTATTTATAAGTTTAAAAAGGCTACAAGGATGAGGTATGAGGTCAGTTTATAGGAAAGTGTATGCTTTGTCATTTATGAAAGAAAAAGTCAAAGGAAAATGGGTTGTCATACATGAAAAAAAATGCATGTCTTTTAAAAGTGATGAGTTGGCTTAAATGAAGCATCATTATTAGGGTTTTAATAAGATTTAAAGGTTATGTCATCCTATAGGAATTAGGTTATGGTCAGACAACATGTCATTTGTAATTAAGATTTAGGAGCTGGGTAACAAGTCATCTATATTTCCTCTAATTAGAGTTTTTCTGATGTAATTGAATGACATGCCATTTGATAGGCTAAATGACGTGTCGTCTGAGAAAGGTACATTTTATGGTTCCACCTAAATGGTCCCTAAACTATTGCCTCTTGTTGTAGTTGACATCGTGGTGACTCATCCTCTTTTCTCAAAACTAGTAGAAATAAGTCTTTTCTATATGTTTGAGAAAGAGGAAATGTCTAATCTTAGTGAAGCAATCACTACCTAATATTATGGTCACTAAAAACCCCAACTAATTTTTAGAGATCTATAATAAGGGATTGATTATCCTAAAAAGAAAACAATATCACCCCTAAACATTCTACCTAAGATAGGCTATATTGGTTGTCTTGTCCTAAATTGTTAAAGTCTTGTTGTGTTTAAACTTCCATTGTTCCATCTATAAGATGTATGCAGATTTATTGTGATGAATTAAACCCGAGTAAAGAACTCAACATCTATCCATTTTAAAAATCTATTTAGTTTTTACCACTCCTAGTTGTTTTAGTGAGTTAACAAGTATAATGTGGTGATCACATATCACAACTCAAGTTATGTCCATAAATGTACTAGTAGGGCTATGTTAGGTTTATAGACCCAACCCAAATACTAGAGAAAGCCCATGGAAGAAACCTTGATGAAGTTCACTTGTCCTATGACACTTGAGTTTCATTCGCAATGTTTGTTGAATGAGATTTTTGTACCTTAGTCCTAAAATATCTAAGTAGCACTTATTTTGGGTTGATCTACTTGGAAGTAGGATCTAGTGATACTGATGTTAATACTCTTGATTTTTTTTATTAATGAATATTAGATTTTTTTTAATCATCGAGAGTATATTGAAAAGACTATAAAACCAATAGCCAAAGCAAAATACAGGGACATGGCAAAAAAGAAAGAAGAAAAAAGGAACAGACTTAGAGAAACAGGAAAAAAAAACTAATCTGCTACAACAAAAACAAAGAGACTACCTAAGATTTTTTATTACACCACAATTTGATGCTATCAGAAGATCTTAAGAGGTTATTTTTTGTATAAGTGAAGTTTGAATCCAAAGTATGCAACCAAATAGCAACCCGATGAAGGATGGTGGAAAAATAATCAAACAAGCTTATAGTTCCCTTCTCAAAAACAATATTGTTTCTCAACAACCAAATACCCCAATAGCACTACTAGAGATTAGTCTCCAAGCTAACCTTTAGAATTTGCCTTGCACCATTTTGGATCACTGTAGAAGTAGCGAGTCTAATATGCTAGGTAAACAACATTGGATACCCTACCAATCCAAAACTTTCATCTAAACACTCATAGAAAAGTTATAGTGTATAAAAAGATGCTCTGAAGTTTCCAAATCTGAGCTGCAAAAGACATAAGAAGCTTGAGTGGCAGGCAAAACATTCTGATGATGGAGAAAAGTTCTTCTACTAACTTAGTCCAGAAATGCCAACAAAAAGAACACTTGAACTTTTAAAGGGGCCCTTTTAATCCAGATGTTGGCTTTAAAAACTCTATCATTAGTAGAAGAGGTACTATCAATTAAGGTGTAACATGACTTAATTGAGAAGCTTCCATCAGAATTACACGGCCATATGATTTTGTCATCTTTTCTGTGCTGAATTATCATTCGCTCCAGCATTGAAAGTAATTGATGATGTTGATGCTCTTCATAAGATAAGAGATTCCTACGCTAAACCAAATTCCATCACCAATGATCATTCACCCATTGACTCATCTCATGAACCAAACCATTCTGAATAGCAGAAACTTTGTAAAGCCTGGGGAAAATGCTACGCAAATCATTTGATCATATCCACACATCAGACCAAAAGAGAATGAAGGACCCATCACCATTCATGAATTTAATGTTTTTGACGCAATACTGAGCCGATAACACAGTTTTGATCCAAGATTGACAAAATATCTTTCCAAAATAGGGAAATATTACCATGTAATTTTAGGGTTCCATTCTTGAAAGTTGGGGAGTAAAAATGGGATGTTACTTGTTTTCATAAGGTATGGCCTGACGAGTTTAGCCTTCATATCCATTTGAAAAGCATGGATGTATTTTTAGACATTAAAGAACCCAATCCAAGGTCTCCTCCTTTTCTAGCTTTCACCACAATACACAACTGCACCTTACAAATTTTCTTCTATTTCACCACCCTAGGCCACAAGAATCTTCACCAAATAGAGGTCAAGATATTACAGACACCCTTCAACATAAGAAAAGAGGACATATAATAGATTGGCAATAAGCTTAGGACATTTTTTATTAGGCAAATACGCCCTGCCATACTAAGCATACAACCTCTCCACATGCTCATTTTTCTTCTAAAATTCTCAATAATAGGTTTCTATGTAAACAACCTTTTATGATTGGATCCCAAAGGCGTGGCCAAGTAAGAGGAAGGCAAGGAACCAAATCTGTAAAAGACTGAAGATGCCATACTTGCACAACTATCTTCCCCAACATTTATGCCAATTAAAGAGCTTCTGTGGAAGTTAATGTGCAAACCTGAACAAATAGTGAACTACAACAAAATTCTTTTAACTATTTTGATCATGTGAAGATTACTAGGCATGAAAATCAAAGTGTCATCTACACATTGCAGATGAGTGAGGTAAAAGCTATCTCCAAAAGGGATACGTTTGAAAAGATCAGTTGTAGATGCTCTTTAAAACAAAACAGATAACCCCTCTACTACAATTAGAAAAAGGAACGAAGAAATAGAGTAACCTTGGTGAATCCCACGACCCATTAAGAATTCCTTAGAAGGAGATCCATTAATCAACATAGAAAATTTAACGCTCCTAATTTCATTATTAGTGAATATTAGACTTCAAATTTTATTCTTTGAAAAAAAAATCAAAAGGATATATTAATCCCCATCAATCTTCAAAATAAAATCTCGTTATGAGTCTATTATATCAAATATTACAAGTTACTAGCAAGATTTTTAGTTTTATTTTTAATGAATAATATTTTTTAAGGATTTTAAAATGGGCGTTAGGTCCATGTGGATGGCAAAAAATGAGCTTTGACCTACTTTATTTAACATGTCCTGAAAGGTGTCATTTGTGTTCAATGGATACAAGGTCATGTTGACCTGACCCAGATCCTCTCATAACAAAAGAAATAATAGTAACCATCTAGGTGGTGGCTCAGTGGTAAGAGCTTGGGACCAAGAGGTTTGCTCCCTCTGTGGTCTCAGGTTCGAGCCCTGTGGTTGCTCATATGATGGCCACTAGAGGCTTACATGGTCGTTAACTTCAGGGCCCGTGGGATTAGTCGAGGTGCGCGCAAGCTGGCCCGGACACCCACGTTAAACTAAAAAAAAAAAGAAATAATAGTATAATGCACAAAA
>Ga0307510_10005419_pt1 | contig 15193 bp, 4 predicted proteins | sample 12_EM_MG_FD_207224 | JGI IMG/M metagenome (GOLD analysis project Ga0307510, IMG submission 207224) | Populus trichocarpa ectomycorrhiza microbial communities from riparian zone in the Pacific Northwest, United States - 12_EM | ecosystem: Host-associated > Plants > Roots > Unclassified | place...
CGGTTTCGGTGATGGTGCCGGTGCCTTCGCCGCTGGGTGGGCGGGTGTCGTGGATCATGTCGAGGGCGACGACGACGTCGCGGAAGTTGAGTCCGGCGGCGTGGAGTTGGATGCGAACTTCTCCGGGGTGGAGAGGCCGTTCCAACTCCGGACACGGCACCAGCGAGATCCCCTCCAGCGTCCCCTCCCCGGTGTACTCAAACCGCCACGGCACCCCCTCCGGCGCCGGCAGCCGGTCGGGTGCCGCCCGTAGCGCCGGCACCAGCTGGGGCACCAGTACCTGGCCCTCCCGCACCGCCACCTGGGGTTCCCCGGTGGCCAGCGCCGAGGCGAACGCCCGGGCGCACTCCGTCACCGGCGTGTCCAGGTCGGCGAGGACGAAACGCTCCGGGTGCTCCAGCTGCGCGCTGCGCACCAACCCCCAGACCGCGCCCCCGTCGATGTCGGTCACGCGGTCGTCGGGACGGGCACCGACCGCTCCACGGGTGATCAGCACCAGCCGCGCGTCCTCGAACCGCTCTTCGGCCAGCCACTCCTGAAGCAGCGTCAGGCACCGGTCGACGGAATCGATCGCCTTCCGCTCGACCACGACGAACTCCGGCGGCTTTCCGGGCAGTTCGGCGAGTTCGGACGAACCGAGCACTGTCCAGCTCGGTGCCCCGGCCTGCTCCTCGGGACGTGGTGGAGCGGACCAGTCCAGACGGTAGAGACCACCCTCGATGCGGGGCCTGGCGTCCATCGCCCGCAGCACGAGGGAGTCCACCTCCGCCACCGGCAGCCCCGCGGCGTCGAAGAGCGACAGGGCGGCACCGCCGTCGTCCACGGGCCGTATCCGCACGCGCAGCACGGACGGTCCGGCCTCCGAACCGTCGTACAGCCTCAAACCGTTCCACACGAAGGGGAGTTCGGGGGGACCGGTGTGGTCCGCATCGAGTGCCAGGACGTGCAGCGCCGCGTCCAGCAGAGCGGGGTGCAGCGCGTAGTGCCCGGCTCGGTCGGCCTCAACCCCGGGCAGGGCGACCTCCGCGTACAGCTCGTCGTCGAGCCGCCAGGCCGCACGCAGCCCCCGGAAGGCCGGCCCGTACGCGTACCCGCCGTCGGCGAGCGTCTCGTAACAGCCCTCGACGGCCAGCGGAACCGCTCCGGGCGGCGGCCAGACAGCCTGCGCGGCGAGATGGGTCCGCCTGTGGGGCGAAGGTGACAGGAATCCGGTCGCGTGCTCGGTCCACTCCTGCCCGGCCTCGTCGTTTTCCGGCCGCCCGTGCACCGTGAGTGTCCGCCGGCCGTCCGCGCCGGGCGCCTCGACACGCACCTGCACCAGCACCCCGCAGGTGTCCGGCAGCCGTAACGGAGTGCGCAGGATCAGCTCGTCCACGACCTCCCAGCCCCCGCTCTCGCGCGCCGCGCGCAGCGCGAGGTCGGCCAGCAGTGCCCCGGGGACGAGCCGCACCCCGCTCACCGCGTGATCCGTGAGCCACGGCTGGGTCGCCGTGGCGAGCCGCAGCGTGAGCAACAGCCCGCCGTCCGGCAGGTGTGCCGTCTGCGGCGCGGGAGGCGGGGCCAGCCAGTGACGGCGGCGCTGGAACGGATAGGTGGGCAGGTCGGGCGGAGTCGGCGCGGGCGGGTGACGCCAGTCGACGGGGACGCCTTGGCTGTGCGCCTGGGCCAGTGCCAGCCGGAAGGCGCGCAGCCCCTGGTCGCGGCGGTGCAGGGTTCCCGTGACGACGACATGCTCGGCCACGGCGGGGTCGGCCGACTCGACCGCGTCCTCGACGGCCGCCGTGAGCAGGGGGTGCGGGCTCGGCTCGACGTAGACCGTGTGGCCCGTGGCCAGGAGCGCGGCCAGGGCTGGCGCGAGCAGCACCGGGTTGCGGAGGTTGTCGTACCAGTGCTCGGCGGTGAGCTGATCCGTGTCGAGGAAGCGGCCCCGCACCGTGGAGTAGAACGGTACGGAGCCGGGCCGAGGGGTGATCCCGTCCAACGCGGCCAGGATGCTGTCCCGCAACGGCTCCACGTGCGGGGTGTGAGACGCGTAGTCGACCGGCAGGGTACGGGCCCGCAGGCCGCGCCCCCGACAGCTCTCGACGAGCGCGGCGACCTGCCCGGGGGCGCCCGCGACGACCGTGTGGTGCGGGCCGTTGAACGCCGCGATGTGCAGATCGTCGTACGGCTCCACCAGCGCCGCGACCTCCTCGGCGGCCAGCGGTACGGCGGCCATGGCGCCGGTGCCCGCCAGCGCGGTGAGTGCCCTGGACCGGTGGGCGATGACCTTCGCGGCGTCGTCGAGGCCGAGGGCGCCGGCGATGTGGGCCGCGGCGATCTCGCCCTGGGAGTGGCCGACGACGGCGTCGGGCCGCACCCCGTGGTGCTCCCACAGCCGGGCCAGGCTCGTCGTGAGCGCGAAGAGGGTGGGCTGGATGATGTCGACGCCCGGGTCGACGGCGGGGCGTGTCCCGCGGATCACGTCGAGCGGACTCCAGCCCGTGTGAGCCCGCACGGCCTCGGCGGCCTGCGTGAAGTGGTCCGCGAACTCCGCCGACTCTTCGAGGAGTCGGCCGGCCGTCCCGGCCCGCAGTTCGCCCTGGCCGGGGAAGACGAAGACGGTCCTGCCGGGGGAGCCCGCGGTGCCCTGGACCACATCGGGCGAGGGGTCGCCCTTCGCCAACGTGTCGAGGGAGGCGAGGAGTTCGTCCCTGGTGTCGCCGACGACCACCGCCCGGTGCTCGAAGTGGGGGCGGCCGGTGGCGAGGGTGTGGGCTGTGCGGGGGAGTGCCACCTCCGGGTGCTCGGCCAGGTATCCCCTGAGCCGTTCGGCCTGGCTGCGAAGGGCCGAAGCCGTTTTGCCGGAGAGGAGGATCGGGGCGGGGGCGGCCTCGGGTGTGGGTTCCGGTGCAGGGGTGGGTGGTTGTTCGAGGATGAGGTGGGTGTTGGTGCCGCTGATGCCGAAGGCGGAGACGGCGGCGCGGCGGGGGCGGTCCGTGCCGGTGTCGGGCCAGGGCTGCGAGGCGGTGAGGAGCGCGAGGGGAGTGTCGTCCCAGTCCAGATGAGCGGTGGGCCGACCGACGTGAAGCGTGGGCGGCAGCCGTCGATGGTGGAGCGCTTTGACGATCTTCAGTAATCCGGCGAGGCCCGCGGCGGCCTGGGTATGGCCGAGGTTGGATTTGACGGAGCCCAGGTGGAGGGGACGGGTGCGGTCGGGCGCGTAGACGGCGTGCAGGGCATGCGCCTCGATGGGGTCGCCGAGGGGGGTGCCGGTGCCGTGGGCCTCGACGGCGTCGATGTCCTCGGGTTTGAGCCCGGCGTTCGCCAACGCGGCCTGGACGACCCGTTGTTGAGAGGAGCCGTTGGGCGCCGTCAGCCCGTTGCTGGCGCCGTCCTGGTTGACGGCGGAGCCCCGGATGACCGCGAGGACGGGATGCCCCCGCTCCCGCGCCCGCGAGAGAGGCTCCAGTACGACGGTGGCGGCCCCCTCGCTCCAGACCGTGCCGTCCGCCTGCGCGGAGAAGGCCTTGCAGCGGCCGTCGGGGGCGAGTCCGCCCTGCTGGGCGAAGTCGACGAAGGGGGTGGGGGTGGCCATCACGGTGGCGGCCCCGACCAGGGCCATGCCGCATTCCCCGGCCCGCAGCGCCTGGCACGCCAGATGGACGGCCACGAGGGACGACGAACAGGCGGTGTCGACGGTGATCGCGGGCCCTTCCAGGCCGAGGGTGTAGGCGATCCGCCCCGAGGCGAGGCTCGTCATGGCCCCGGTGGCGACGTAGCCCATGGTCTCGGGGAGAGGCCTGTGGGTGCGGGCGAGGTACTCCTGGGCGATGACTCCGGTGTAGACGCCCGTGGTAGTGCCCCGCAGAACACCGGGGTCGATGCCTGCGGACTCGATCGCCTCCCAGGCGGTCTCCAGCGACAGCCGCTGCTGGGGGTCCATGGCGAGTGCCTCACGCGGGCTGATGCCGAAGAAGTCGGCGTCGAAGTCACCCGCGTCGTGCAGGAAACCGCCACGCCGCGCGGCGAGGGGGAGCGCGTCCAGGTCCCAGCCGCGGTCGGTGGGGAAGTCGCTGGTGGCGTCGATCCCGTTGGCGACGAGGTTCCACAGGGCTTCCGAAGTGTCGGCGCCGCCGGGGAAGCGGCAGGCCATGCCCACGATCGCGATCGGCTCCCGGGCCCGCTCCTCCAACTCCCGCACCTGCCCGCGCGCCCGCCGCAGATCGGCCGTCGCACGCTTCAGGTACGTGCGCAGCTGCTCTTCCCTGACCTGAGAGGACGAGCCTTCCGGGAACGACATGTCACACCTTCCCGTCATCGATCTCGGCGAACAGTTCCTCGTCGGTCGCGGTGTCGAGATCCGGGAGCGCTCCTGCTTCCCGGCGGCCGGCACGCGACTTCGGCGACTTTGGCCGTGAACCGAGCTTGGACAGCAGCGAAGTGAGCCGTTCGGCGATCAACTCCTGGGTGACGTCCCCCTCTTCGAGGAGCGGCAACGCGGACTCCAGACGGTCCAGCTCCGCCAGCAGCGGCGCCGCCGTGTCGCCTCCGAGCCGACCGTGGAGGTGATCGGCGAGAGCCATGGGCGTCGGATGGTCGAAGACGGCCGTCGTGGGCAACCGCACCCCGGTCGCCGCGAGCAGACGGTTGCGCAACTCGACGGAGGTCAGGGAGTCGAAGCCGAACTCCTGGAAGGGCCGCTCGGGATCGACCCGACCGGCATCGGCGTGCCCGAGGACACCCGCCGTGTGCTCCCGTACGACGCGCAGCAACTCCCGTTTTCCCAGCGGCCCGCTCGGGGTGACCGTCGGCCGCGTCAGGGAGGAACCGCTGTCCGGTACCGCCCGCACGGCGGCCGTGTTCAGACGGGCCGCCACCAGGTGCGGGGCGCCGTCCGCGAGCGCCGCGTCGAACAGCGCGAGCCCACCCTCCGTCGAGAGCGGCAACACCCCGGCGGACGCCATGCGCCGTTGGTCGGTGGTGGTCAGGTGCTCGGTCATGCCGCTGGCCTGTTCCCAGTGGCCCCAGGCGATGCTGGTGGCGGGGAGTCCTTGATGGCGTCGGTGGTGGGCGAGGGCGTCGAGGTAGGCGTTGGCGGCGGCGTATGCGGCTTGGCCGGGGGAGCCGAGGGTGCCGGCGAGGGAGGAGAAGAGGACGAAGGCCGTCAAGTCCCGCTGGAGGGTGGCTTGGTGGAGGTTCCAGGCGCCTTGGGCTTTGGCGTGGAGGGTTTCTTGGAGTTGGTTGGTGGTGGTGTGGGTGAGGGTGGCGTCGTTGAGGGTGGCGGCGGTGTGGATGACGGCGGTGAGGGGATGTGCGGCCGGGATGTTCCGGAGGGCTGTGTCGAGGGCGTGGGGGTCGGTGATGTCGCAGGCGGTGATGGTGATGTCGGCGTCGAGGTCGGCCAACTCCGGTGGGAGTGTGGGTGGTTGGCCGCTGCGGTTGAGCAGGAGCAGATGCCGGGCGTCGTGATTCAGGACGAGGTGGCGGGCCACCAGCCGTCCGAGGGTTCCCGTCCCGCCCGTGATGAGGATGGTTCCGTGGGGGTTGATGCGGCGCGGGAGTGTGAGGACCACCTTGCCGATGTGCCGTGACTGGCTGAGGTGACGCAGCGCCTCCGGTGCCCGTCGGATGTCCCACACCGTCGTCGGCAACGGCCGCAGCACCCCCTCCTCGCACAGGCCGCGCAGCTCGGCCAACTCCCTTTGCAGCAGTTCGGGTCCTGCGTCTTCGAGGTCGAAGTGGTGGTAGGTGATGTGGGGGTGTTGGTGGAGGGTGGTGGGGGTGGGTGGGTTGGTTTTGCCGATGTCGATGAGGTGGCTGTTGGGGTGGGTGAGGAGGTGGAGGTTGGCGTGGGTGTGGGGTCCGGTGAGGGCGTGGAGGATGGTGGTGATGTGGTGGTTTTTGTATTGGTTGGTGTAGTCGAGGGTGCGGCTGTTGGCGATGTGGGTGGGGGGGATGCCTTGGGTGGTGAGGTGGTGCCATTTGGTGGGGTGGGCGGTGGTGTAGATGGTGGCGTGGTGGTGTTGGGCGATTTGGAGGGCGGCTTGGCCGACGCCGCCGGTGGCGTTGTGGATGAGGAGGGGTTGGTGGGGTTGGAGGTGGGTGAGGTGGGTGAGGGCGTGGTGGGCGGTGAGGAAGGCGATGGGGAGGGTGGCGGCTTGGGTGGGTGTCCAGTGGGTGGGGGTGTGGGTGATGAGGTTGTGGTGGGTGATGGTGGTGGGGGCGATGCCGTGGGTGAGGAGTCCGGTGACGTGGTCGCCGGGTTGGTAGGTGGTGACGTCGGGGGCGGTTTCGGTGATGGTGCCGGTGCCTTCGCCGCTGGGTGGGCGGGTGTCGTGGATCATGTCGAGGGCGACGACGACGTCGCGGAAGTTGAGTCCGGCGGCGTGGAGTTGGATGCGGACCTCGCCGGGGTGGAGAGGGCGCTGCAACTCCGGACACGGCACCAGCCCGTATCCGTCGGGGCGCCCCCGCTCGGTGATCTCCAGCCGCCACGGCACCGTGTCGTCGTCCGGCTCCGGCATCAGGTCATGCGGGGCGGCGTCCAGGTCGGGCGCCAGCGGGATTCCGTCGCGTACGGCGATCTGAGCCTCCGTCAGCGACAGCGCGGCGCTCACGGCACGGGCCGAGTCGTCCGTCTCGTCGAGGTCGAGCAGCAGGAAGCGTCCCGGGTGCTCCTTCTGCGCACTGCGCACCAGCCCCCAGACGGCGGCGCCCGACGGATCGACGACACCGATGCCAGGCCCGGTGGCGACCGCCCGCCGGGTGATCAGCACCAGCCGCGCGTCCTCGAACCGCTCGTCGGCCAGCCACTCCTGAAGCAGCGTCAGACACCGCGTCAGCACCTCACGCGCGGCCTCCGCGGACTCTCCGGCGCCACCCGTCGGCGCGAACACCACAGTGGCCTCCTGCGGTACGGCGCCCAGGTCGTCGCAGACCGGAACAGGCGCCCCCTTGGCCTCGCTCAGCGTCTGTGCGAGCGCCGCCGACCCGAGCACGCACCACGATGACGCCTCCGCCACCTCCGCGGGAGCAGTGCGCGGGGCCCAGCGGAGCCGGAACAGCCCGCCCTCCCCGGAGAGTTGGGGGACCGGCGTGAACGGACGGGTGCTCAGCTCGCCGACGCGCAGCACCGATGCGCCCGTCGGGTCCGTTGCGGCCACGGAGGCTTCGCCCGTCCCGCCGGGATCGATCCGCACCCGCAGCACCCGCGCGTCGCTCGGCCTGAGCGACACGTCCCGCCAGACGAACGGGGCCCGCGGGCCCTCGTCCGGCATCCCGTAGGCGACGTACGGATGCAGGGCCGCGTCCAGGAGCGCGGGATGCGACGCGAACGGACCCGTGGTGGAAGACGCGTCGGGAGAGGGTGGCGGACCGACCTCCGCGTACAGCGTGTGCCCGCGCCGCCAAGCCCGCCGCAGCCCCTGGAAGGCCGGCCCGTACCCGTACCCCCGCTCGGCCAGGCGCTCGTAGAGACCATCGGTCGACAGGGGTTCGGCGCCCGGCGGCGGCCAGTCCTCGTACGGTGCCTCCGGTGGCACGGGATCCGCGCCGGGCGGGCCGAAGCTGCCGGTGGCGTGGCAGGTACGCGCAGTGTCGACACCTGTGGCGGAACCACTGTGCACCGACACCCCGCGGTGGCCGTCGGCGTCCGGCGCGCCGATCGTGACCTCCAGAGGGACCGCACTTCCCGCCGGCAGCGGCAGCGGTGCCACCAGGGCCAGCTCCGCCAGCCGCTCATGGCCGACCAACCGCCCCGCGTACAGCACGAGTTCCAGCAGCGCGGTGCCGGGCAGCACGGCGGTGCCGCCCACGGTGTGCCCCGCCAGCCAGGGATGGTCCGCGAGGCGGACCCGCCCGGTGACGACCAGAGCGCCGTCCGGACGCCGTACGGCCGAGTCGAGGAACGGATGGCGCACGGCGGGCTCGCCGACCGTCGATCCCTCGGTGTCGGCGAGCCAGTAGCGCTGCCGTTCGAAGGGGTACGTCGGAAGGTCGGCCACGCGCGCGTCCGGTCCGAACAGGGCGGCGGGCCAGGCGATGTCGACACCCTGGGTGTGGGCCGCGCACACCGAGGCCAGGAACGTGCCGAGCCCGCCCTCGCCGCGGTGCAGCGTGGGCAGGAGCAGGCCCTCGTGGGGCGAGTCGTCGAGGGTGTCCTGGAGGGCCGGGGTCAGCGCGGGGTGCGGGCCGGGCTCGACGAAGACCCGGTGCCCGTCGTCGAGCAGGGCGCGGGTGGCCCGTTCGAACTGCACGGTGCCGCGCAGGCTGTCGTACCAGTAGCGGGCGTCGAGCCGCTCGGTCGGCAGGACGGTGCCGGTGAGCGCGGAGTAGAAGGCGATGTCCGAGGCGCGCGGCACGATGTCGGCGAGCCCCTCCAGCAGGGCCGCACGGACGGCCTCGACCTGCGGGCTGTGCGAGGCGTAGGCGATGGGGACGGGCCTGGTGCGGACTCCGGCCGCCTCGCACTGCCGCGCGAAGACCGTCAGCGGTTTCCGGTCGCCCGCCACCACACAGGAGTTGGGGCCGTTGACGGCCGCGACCACCAGTCCGGCGTGGGCGGCGAGCCGGTCCGCCGCCCACGCGGCCGGTCGCGCCACCGTGAGCATGCCGCCCTCCGCCTCGGTGAGCGTCTCGAGCGCCCGCGCGCGCAGTGCGACGAGCGCGGCGGCGTCCGCCAGATCGAACGCCCCGGCCAGGTACGCCGCCGCGATCTCGCCCTGGGAGTGCCCCACGACCGCGTCCGGCCGGCCCCCCACCCACTCCCACAGCGCGGCCAGCGACACCGTCACCGCGAACAGGACCGGCTGGACGACGTCGGTGCGTTCGAACGAGGGCGCGCCCGGCACCTGCCGTAGTACGTCCGGCACGGACCAGCCGGCGGTGAAGGGGGCGAGGGCGTCGGCGCACTCCTGGAGACGGGCGGCGAACACCTCGCAGGTGTCGAGGAGTTCGGCCCCCATCCCGGCCCACTGCGCCCCCTGCCCCGGGAGGACGAACACGGTCCCGCCCGGGGTGGCACGTGCCGGGCCGTGCGGTACGACGGCCGCGAGCGACCGGAGCAGCTCCTCCCGGGTGCCCGCCGTGACGGCGGCCCGGTGGGCGAAGCGGGTACGTCCGGTGGCGAGGGTACGGGCGACGTCGGCCACGGGTAGGTCGGGGTGCGCCCGCAGGTGACGGGTCAGCCGCCGTGCCTGCTCGCGCACGGCGGCGGCCGTACGGCCGGACAGCACCACCGGCACCGGGGCCGGTGACCCGCCGGCCGCGGACGCCGTGTCCGGCGGCTCGTCCGGAGCCTGCTCCAGGATCACGTGGGCGTTCGTGCCGCTGATGCCGAACGACGACACCCCGGCGCGGCGGGGCCGTCCCGGCTCACCCCAGGGCCGGGGCGCGGTGAGCAGGGCCAGGCCGCCGGCCTCCCAGTCCACATGGGGCGTCGGTTCGTCGATGTGCAGGGTGGCGGGCAGTACGCCGTACCGCAGAGCCTGCACCGTCTTGATGACCCCGGCGAGGCCGGCGGCGGCCTGGGTGTGCCCGATGTTGGACTTCACGCTGCCGAGCCAGAGCGGGCGGTCGGCGCCGTGGTGATCGCCGTGGACGGCACGCAGCGCCTCGGCCTCGATCGGGTCGCCGAGCACCGTGCCCGTGCCGTGCGCCTCCACCGCGTCGATCTGGTCGGGCGTCAGGCCCGCCCGGCGCAGGGCTGCCCGGATCACCGCCTGCTGGGCGGAGCCGTTGGGGGCCGAGAGCCGGCTGCTCGTCCCGTCCTGGTTGACGCTGGAGCCCCGGACGATCGCCAGCACCGGATGGCCGTGGTGCCGGGCATCGACGAGCCGCTCCAAGAGCAGTACTCCGGCTCCCTCGGCCCATCCGGTGCCGTCGGCCCCGGCCGCGAAGGGCTTGCACCGGCCGTCCGGAGCGAGCCCCCGCTGCCGGGAGAACTGTATGAAGGGCGTCATCGTGGGCATCACCGTCACCCCGCCCGCCAGCGCCAGCCCGCATTCCCCGCCGCGCAGGGCCTGGCAGGCGAGGTGCAGCGCGACGAGCGAGGACGAACAGGCGGTGTCCAGGGTGATCGCCGGGCCCTGAAGACCCAGGGTGTACGCCACCCGGCCCGAGGCCACACTGCCCATGCTGCCCGCCGGGTCGCGCAGCCGGCCCGCGTAGTCCTGGGCGAGCACACCGGCGTACACACCGGTGCGGCTGCCCCGCAGGTCGGTCGGGGCGATCCCGGCGCGTTCGACGGCCTCCCAGGCGGTCTCCAGCAGCAGCCGCTGCTGCGGATCCATGGTCAACGCCTCGCGCGGCGAGACACCGAAGAAGTCCGCGTCGAATCCGCCGGGTTCCTCCAGGAACCCGCCGTGCCGGGTGTACGTCGTGCCGGTGTGGTCCGGATCCTGGTGGTAGCCGGCCGCGACGTCCCAGCCGCGGTCGGCCGGGAACGGGGTGATGGCGTCCACCTGGCCGGTCACCAGCTGCCACAGCGCCTCGGGGGTGTCCGCCCCGCCCGGGAAGCGGCAGGACATGCCGATGATCGCGACCGGCTCGTCGGGCTCGCCGTCGCGACGGTGATCGCGCTCCCGCAGCCGCTCGTTCTCCAGGAGGGAGGCCCGCAGTGCCTCCACCAGCCGGTCCCGGTCCATGCTGTCGGCCATGGTCAACTCCGTGCTCGGCACCGCGCCGGCGGTGGCCCTTCCTCGGAAGCGTGTCGTCAGGAACGCGCCACGCCGGCCTGCCCCTTGACGTGTCGCTGCACGAACTCGTACGCGAGGTCGCCGAACTGGGGGGCGGTCTTCCACGCGGCCTCGATGGACGACAGGAAGTGGGGCCCGCCCCAGAGCCGTGACATGCCGCAGTCGTGGTTGAAGTCCGTCCAGCTCTTCCAGCTCAGGACGAGGTCCCGGGCCGGGGTGACGCCCGGTTCGAGGACGGACGAGCCCTTGGCGTAGGAGCGCGTGTAGCTGATCTCGTCCGTGCCCAGGAAACGCCGCGCCGACTGGGCGTGCGCCGAGCACAGGAACGTCGAGCCCGACGGGTACTCCGCGTGGTCGGGCGTGTTGACGAAGCTGCGCCAGTCCCTGCCCGGCAGGTCGTCGACGGTGCCCTTGCCGGGGCCTCCCCAGGCCCGCACCTTCTTGTCGCCGTACAGGAGGCGGATGGCGCTGAAGGGCCGGACCGAGTCGTAGTGGACCTTGTTGTACCAGGCCGCGATCCCCGCGTCGTAGGCCGCTATGTTGACCGTCGCGAAGTAGTGGAAGTACGCGTCGAACCCCAGCTTCGCGTTCTCGGCGGTGACCGCGGTCGACGAGCCGAGCACGGTCTTGTCCGCGAAGAGCTGTACCGCCATCTTCTGCTCGTCCGTCAGGTTCGCCGAGGCGGCCAGGATCTCGTCCGCCTGTCGCCGGTAGGCCCGGGGGTTCTTCTCGTAGGAGCTGCCGTCGGGCGGCGGCAGGAGGAACGCCTTGGGATCGGCGAAGGTGTACGGAGTGGTGCGGGCCATCTGGGGCGTGACGAACTGCTGCACCTCGTAGACGCCGGTGGTTCCCTTGGCGAGCACGTTGGGCTGCCAGCGCGAGGGGTGGCGCAGCTCGTAGGCGGTGTTCACGGGCTGGTAGCCGGTGTAGTCGGCGAACGGCTGGAGGTTGTACTTCCGTCCGCCCTCGTCGCCCAGCTGGTTCAGTCCGTCGGGCATCTTGGCCCGGACGACCGAGTTGCCCGCCATGTTGCCGATGCCGACGGCGCTCGTCGTGTTCTCGGTCGTGTCGTCGGGATCAAGACCGATGTCGGTCATCATCTCGCGGGCGGCGTCGGCGAGCATGGAGAAGGTACGCAGCACCCGGTAACTGGCGTAGAAGAGCGCGATGTTCCTGGTGCGGTTCGTCGCGGACTCGCCGGCCGGCCGGCGTCCGAGGTCGGAGTGGATGCCGACCGCCGTCGAGTGGTACGGCGCGATCGCGTCGAACCAGGCGACCGCCATCATCGAGGTGAGACGGATGAGGATGGTGGCGTCCATCGGGTCGATAGCGATGGTCAGTCCGCCGGCCACGCTGATGACGTCCTTGACCGCGTTGCCCGTGTCGAAGTCGAAGTCCGCGTCCGCCGCGGCAGCGGGGCGGGCCTGCCCCAGCACGGTTCCGGCTCCGGCGAGTGCCACCGAACCGGCGAGCGCGGCGGACATCAGTTCTCTGCGGTTCAGCGCGGGCGAACCTCTGTGCGGCGACATACGGACCCCTTTGTCCACCGATTGGCCTCTCTGGCGTCGGGCAGCCTGTGCGGTGACTCTGGAGCAGTGCTGGTGCGCCTCTGAACCCGAAGCCGCCCAAGCGGCCGCGGACCGAGCGGTCGGTGCGGTCCACGTCGGCAGCGGGGCCGCGGCATGGCAGTGCCTGTCGTGGCCGGCTCTGTGGATGAGGGTGCCGGGCTCGGCTGCGCGGCGGTTCGGCTCGCTCGCGGTGCCGTCGCGCCGCGTCAGATCCGGGGCGAGGCCGACGTCCGGGACGCGGCAGAGCCCCTCCTGCGGTCCTGTGGGTCAGACCGCGGGAGAGGCTCCGAAACCGATATGGCACACCCGCTGAACCGTCAGGCGAATACACTCTCCGGCCTGCGGTAACGCGAAGTGACTTGTGCCCCCAACGGGATTCGAACCCGTGCTACCGCCTTGAAAGGGCGGCGTCCTAGGCCGCTAGACGATGAGGGCTATCGGCCCGCCTGGGCGCTTCTCAGCGCGTCGGGGACGTGAGAAGCATATGGGATGGCGGGAGGTATCGCCAAAACGGTTTACGGGGTCCTCGACGGGGTGCCCGACGGCCGGGGCGAGGAGGGACTTGGGGAGGGGGTCGGGGACGGACTCGGTGACTGCGGTGCGCCCGGCAGGTTCTCCTTCGGGAGGTGGCGGCTCACCTCGGCCGTCGTCAGGCCCAGGCCGCCCAGTTTGATCTCGTCCCAGGCCTGGAGGCGGTGGGTGTCGCGGTCGACGTAGAGGATCGACGCCTCGATGGGGTCGGGGTACTTGCCCTCCACCGCCCGTAGGCCGCTGCCGCCCGTCGAGCCCTCGATGCGCAGGCGTGTGCCGTGCTTCATGACCTCGGTGCCCTCGTGGTGGAGGTGGCCGGCCAGGACCAGGGGGACCTCGCCGTCGGTCTGGCGTGCCGCCGACGGTTCGTGGACCAGGGCGATGTCGACCGGGGTGCCGGCGGCCCGCTGGTCGCGGAGGGAGGAGGCGAGCTGGTCGCCGGCGAGTTCCTCCGCGTTGTCGGCGCCCGGCGCGGTCGAGCGGTCCGGGGTGAACTGGGGGTCGCCGATGCCCGCGAAGCGTATGCCCGCGACCGTTTCCGCCCGCCCCTCGTCCAGGACGTGCACGTTCTTGATGTGTTCGAGGTAGCGCTGGGTGGCGAGGGAGTCGTGGTTGCCCCTGACCCAGACGTACGGCGCGCCCAGGTCGGCGATGGGGTCGAGGAAGCCGTTCTCGGCCGTCGTGCCGTGGTCCATGGTGTCGCCGGTGTCGACGATCACGTTCACCTTGTACTGCTCCACCAGCGACGCGATGATCTTCCAGCTCGCGGGGTTCAGATGGATGTCCGAGACGTGCAGGACGCGGATCGTGGTCGGGTCCGGCTGGTACGCGGGGAGCGTCGACGTGACGTCGTAGAGCTTCGTCACGTTCGTCACCAGGCGGGCCAACTCCTGCTGGTAGACGTCGAATTCGGTGACGATGTTGCGTGCGTTGCCGACCAGGGACGGGGCGGAGGAGAGCAGGCCGGAGAACTTCGGTTCGAGGATCGACTTCGGGTTCCAGGTCGCGTACGCCGTCGCTCCGGACGCCGCCAGGAGGGTCAGGGCGAGGCCGCCGGCCGCGAGGGCCCGGCGGGGGCGGCGGTAGACCGCGAGACCGAGGGTCGTGGCGCCGAGGACCACGGCCGTGCAGGACCGTACGGCCAGGTCGAGGGTGCCGTGTTCGACGTCCCGGGCGACCTCGTCCTGGAGGCCGGAGAGGCGCTCGGGGTGGTCGACGAGGGCCTGGGAGCGTTCCGGGTCGAGCTGGTCGACGTTGACGTCCAGGCGGACCGGGGCGTGGTGGCTGTCGAGGGACAGGGCGCCGAGCGGGGAGACGTTGATCTTCGTGCCGCCGGTGAGGGACGGGCGCAGGGTCATGGTGGTGTTCATGGGGCCGACCTGGGCCCGTACGTTGCCCACGATCAGCAGGCCGAGCCAGGCGCCGACCATGACGACCATGACGAGGCCGAGGGCGCGGGGCCAGGGGTGGGGCTGGGGGACGAGTTCGATGGTGGGGCGGGGACGGCGGGCGCGGTAGTGACGGGTCAGGGCGCGCTGGGCTCGGCGGAGGCGGTTCAGGGCTGCGACGGGGACGCTGGCCATTGGTCCCGTATGCCCAGGGGTGGGGGCAGGTATGCGGGACCGTGCGCGGGAGTGGGGCAGGTGTGCGGGACGGGTCGCGGGAGTGGGGTCAGCCCCAGCCCAGTTCGTGCAGGCGCTCGTCCTCGATGCCGAAGTGGTGGGCGACTTCGTGTACGACGGTGACGGCGACCTCGTGGACGACGTCCTCCGTGGTCGCGCAGTAGCGCAGGGTCGGGCCCATGTAGATGGAGATCCGGTCGGGGAGGACGCCGGCGTACCACTCGCCGCGTTCGGTCAGGGGTGTGCCCTCGTAGAGGCCGAGGAGCTCGGGGTCGGACGGGTCGGGTTCGTCCTCGACGAACACGGCCACGTTGTCCATGACCCGCGTCAGCTCCGGCGGGATCCGGTCCAGGGCCTCACTCACCAGCTCTTCGAACGCCTCGCGTGTCATTTCCAGCACAGGCCCATTGTCCGGGACGAACGCCGGTTCGGGGCGGCCGTGGCGCATGCGGGTCGTGGAGGCCGGGTCCGGAGGGGGTGGCGCGGTGGGCCGGGGGTGTCCGGTATGTGCTCGAAGTCCGGTCCGGGGGAGGGCGGTTGAGGGGTGCGATGGATGCCGTAGCGGCGATTCCCGGCCGGTGACCGGGCGGGAACGGGTCTTCTCCGGTCAGGAAGTGGGGGTCGGGCGGTGCGGCGCGTGTCTTCCGGTGGGCGGTGGGAGTTGAGAGGGCGACTCCTTTTTCCGCCCTCGGAGGTGGCCCCGTGCGCCCCATGTACGTACCCGTCCGTCTGGCCGCCGCGGTCGCCGTCGTCGCCGCTGCCGCCGGCTGCATGAGCGTGGGCGACGACGCGGGCG
>Ga0307510_10005420_pt1 | contig 15192 bp, 11 predicted proteins | sample 12_EM_MG_FD_207224 | JGI IMG/M metagenome (GOLD analysis project Ga0307510, IMG submission 207224) | Populus trichocarpa ectomycorrhiza microbial communities from riparian zone in the Pacific Northwest, United States - 12_EM | ecosystem: Host-associated > Plants > Roots > Unclassified | place...
TTTTCTTTTTTCTTCAACTTTTTTTTAAAAAAAATTGGACTGATTTTGGATTGGATTCATGATTTGTAGTATTTAACTCCATGTTGGGTTTTACAATGTCAAGAAAAAATTATGATGCTCAATTGATACTCGATTTGACAAATTACAATTTGATTTCATTAATTTAGAATAACTAAAACTTTATTGGTGGCCTTCATTGATATTATTTGATTCATTTTTTTTTTCTTGTCCTCTCTCTTTTCTCTTTCATTTCCTCAATTTTTTCCCCCGTCTCAATTTAAAATAGCAAAATGGTTTGTCGTTTGTTTTTAGATGTCAAATTCCATCCTCTATTTTTATGTTTTTTTAATTTTATCCTTCAACATTGGATTATCTCGGTATCATGAATCGGATCGCAGGTTTGGTAGATTAACTCGAGTTGTCTAAAAAAAATTTCAATTTCAATTTCATCATTAAGTTCATTGAAAATTAGGTTTCATGATTTTTGTTATTTGCTTTCTATGAGGTTATCTCTGTATCATGATCAAGGACACGAGTTTGACAAGTAATCTAGGGTTAACTTAGATCATTTTTTTATGCTTTTTGTTGTTTGATTTTTCTTCTCAAATTCTTGCATCAACATTGAGTTGGTTGGACATTGAATTTCATGATTTTTTTCTTGATTTTCTTTTAGTGGACTTATCCAAGTCTCATCACACGATACAGATCGACTCGGGTCACAAGTTTGACAATATAAGTTAGGTTGGCTCATATCTTTTTTCAAAAAAATTAATTTTTTTCTAATTTTATCTTTCAACACTGAAATTGCGGGGAATTGGGCTTCACAATTTTTTTCAATTTGTTTTCCATGTGATTACCACATTCTCATTACCTGTGTCATGGTTTGGAAGGTTGAGTAAGGTTGACTCAAATCTTTTTTTTTGTCTTTTTTATTTAAATTGAATATTTTATTTTTCAATTTATTATTTTAACATTTTGTCAACTAAAAATTAAGTTTCATGATTTGTTTTGATTTATTTTTTATTGAATTATCCAGTCTCGTGACTTAAATCACGGATTTAACATGTTATCCAAAATTAGCACGAGGCAATCAAATAGGTCATTGTCTAAGTATTTTTTAAAAATATAGTCTAATAAATCATTATTTTAATTTTTCAAAAATATCAGTGCATGCATTTTTTTTTTCACGCTTAAACAAATTTTAATCTAACCCACAATTAATATATTCCAAGTCAGTGATCTAATCTAGTCTATCATTAATCAATCTACTTTTTTTTAATATGGTAAGAATATATTTGGACTAGGTTGTGTGTCAACTGACACTACATTTCGTCATCCCACCCCCCTAGATGATCTTAAAGAATGGTTTTATGCATTTTTTTTTAAAATAATAAACCTCTCCTCCAAGCACTAACCCTAAGATTTGAACTTACAAAGTCAAAGAATCGAGCAAATCTCTTTAACCGCTAACCACCCCTTGAAGTTAGGCATTCTCTAGGTACCTTCAATGAATGATTAGTCACTCTTAACTTTAGGAAATATTATTTATACATTTAATTTTTTTTTTTTGTTAATATAGATGTTCGGGTCAGTTTGCACATATCTTATTACATTTAATATTTTATATGGTTAATTTATAAGCTATCGCTTTATTTAGCCGATACTTCGGTGAAAAAAACCTTAACACTCGTAACATATATTAGCCATTTTTTATCAACAATGTCTTCATTCGACAGAAATCCTCATTCCTACGTACCACGTAAAATATTGCATAATATTAACAGATTTGAATCAATCCATAAGAGAAGAGACTGGGAAGTACTTAATTGAGAGTTGGTGTATAAGTTCGTGTTTGGGATTTTCCTAAGAAAATGATTTTTCTTTATTTAAAATTATAATTTTTTATGTTTTTAGATTATTTTAATGTTTTATATCAGAAATAATTTTTTAAAAATAAAAATATATTATTTATATATATATATATTTTTTTTTTAAAAAAAAAATACTTTAAACTATAATTACAACGGTGGCGGACACAAACCTAAATCAGACACTGATGACTGCTAGATATAAACAAGCTGCCCATTCTTCTTCCTCGACACGCCCCCGCGCTTCTCACGGCTGAAACCGATCCCGTGCACGGTCTTTGCTCGACGTCGAAGTATTTCTCTCTATATGATCGTGTTTTTATTTTCAAACCTTGGGCCATGGGAACATTGCATCGATGTTGATTTGTCAACAACTAGACCTGCTGTTTTTATTTTTTATTTTGCTGAAAAAAACAAAACAAAAAAAAAGACCTGCTAATCCATGTTTAATTAATTTAATTTCCCCTCGTGGCCGTGCTTAACTTTTTCTCAAAGACAGGTGGCCCATTAATCACAGCCACGTTCATCATCGTGACATTCGGGACTGGTAGCAAGCAACAGCTAATTAACTAACATGGTAAGTAGAATAAAATCATCAAGATATCATACTATTTTTGTTAGAACATGTTGAGCTTAGATTTCAACATAGAAACTTGCAAGGAAGAAAGATAACGGATAAAGGACACGTACTCATAATACCAAGTTAATTCAAGCAGCACATGGTTTTAGAATACAATCTGTTTTGTAACGGAATTTCTTGCTCTCGTTATATTATTATTATTATTTTATTAACATGGGTGTTCGGGACAGCTTGCGAGTACCTCAATTAATTTTATAAATTTTAAAATTAACGATCATATAAATCTTCAATAATATCATATTAGTAATTCCATGGCTTAAACTTGAAACCTAAAGAAAATGATATATTCTTTCCTTCTTGATAGAACACTGGGGGTATGTTCGGAAAAGCAATCACTGTAGCTTTTGAAACGTTTCGAGTTATAACTTCTAGAAATAACGACTGTGATGTTAGCTTTTATTTACGTTTTGTATAAATTTTATCTGTTTTTTTTTATTAATGCATGTTATTAATCCACAATTAATGATTTGTCTTAATATAAGTTATAGTGCATGGGTCGAAAGTTTGAATTCTCGGATCTTGATTGAAGCAATTTTATATATAAAAAATATTTAAGTTTGAGGTTTAAGAAATAATAAATCACAAAAATCAAACCCGACACCACCTCGGCCTACTCCCTCATCCGTACATTGAGCCAATGGAAACACGACACACAGATAAAATACAGGGAGTAACAAGATTTTGTCCACGTGGATTTTATTTACAAGTCTACTCTCTCTCGAAAGTGAAATCTACTTCTGCTAGTTAGCACGAGAAGACGCCAAAACTGACGTGAAAGATGAAACGAGTCTTCCAACCGCCAATCTGAGAGCAGAAGCCATGTTTCAGTCCAAGAATTCCGGGGAGGTCAGTAGTGTTTAATTGAGATTGTGATTATTTTTTAAAGTATTTTTTTATTTAGAAATATTTTAAAATAATAATTTTTTAATTTTTAAAAATTATTTTTAATATTAGTGCATCAAAACAATATAAAAATACTAAAAAAATATTAATTTTAAATTAAAAAATTAAAATAAATAGAATTTACGTGTTTCTAAACACTTTCATGCTTGGAATTTGTAGAGAAGCTGCAAGAAAATGATTTCTTCTTAGAGCTTATTTGGCAGTGTGATTGCGGGTGCTTTTCAAATAATTTTTCGTGTCAAAATACATGCCAATGATTTTTTTTTATTTTTTAAAAATTATTTTTGACATCAGCACATCAAAATGATCTAAAACGTACAAATCATATTAAATTTTAATAAAAAAAAAATTCAAATTTTTTAAGAAACAGGTTGAACCGCATTCACAAACATTTCCTTAATGCACCAATCAGGATGATAAATGACTTGCCTAAGACCCAACAAAGAAGGAACGTCTTTATATACAGCAGCTCGGCTAAGAATATTCTGACTTGAAAAAAAAAGTAACAAGCCAGCGGTACAGGATAAACAAGATGTTGCCATGGCAACCGAGTTAAGTTGAAATTTTCACTGATGATTCAAGCTTTGTTTTGGCGTTGTGATACTATATTTTTTTAGTTTAAAATTAAATTTTTTAATATTTTTATGTTCTGATATAAAAATAAATTTTAAAAAAAAAAAAAAAAATATTATTTTTATATATATTTAAATAAAAATTACTAAAAAAAAACAACTTTTTACACAACACTCAACTAGGCCTCTATTCTAGGTTCTGCGCCACGCCTACTAGCCTTCCCTAACCTACATCCCCAACAAATAGCCTGAAACTTGAAGTTTAAACAAAAGATGATACGCATGGCATCACGCATCTAAAAAGAAATGTGGACCCGGCGACAAACTACCCAGGCGCAACTTTGTTAAAGGCATGTAAATAAAATATTCATTTTTTAAATATTTTTTATTTAAAAATATATCAAAATAATATTTTTTATTTATTTCATATCATGATTATTAAAAAATCAAATTTTACTAAAACTCCGGAACAAATTAAGTCCCGAACAAGACCTAAATAAATTAGCATACAATTTCAGTTATTAACGACATAAAATGTAAACTACCAGTAAACTCATGATTTCTAAATTAGCAAGTAATTGCAGGTATATTGCCGTATGAATTTTTCATTTGAAATGATTTACACTCTACATTAAGTACAGAGGCCCATAATGCAGGGCAAAAAATTAATGAATTAGAAAGCGTTCTGCGCGCTTCTTTTGATATAAAGAATTACAAGTACACAAAAAATGGAACTTGGAAGAACCATCTCTCTGACTGTAGACCAACAACGAGTATACTCCTGTCCTTGACGATTACATGTTGGCTCGATGTCAACATGTTGAGCATGGTGTGGTGGTTAGCCAAAATGAAAACCACTGAAGGAACTGCTTGAAAGATTTGGCAGCTTGAGAGCTGCATAAACACCAGCTGCAAGAGCACACACAGAAGCCAGAACAAACGCTGGTATATTTCCTCCACCAAAGAGCGCATCCCATGGACCGGCACCAATGGATACAATCATCTAACAGATCAACAATGCAGATGAAAATCAACTTTGACTGAATTAACTAGAATAAAACTGAGACAGAAAGTGGAATTACAGAAGATTCTGAATTAACCGAAATAACAGAGAAGAAGCAAGAATGTTGAAGTGTCATGGAAAGTGTATGCACGTTACAGTTCATCAATCAAATGTACAGTAACCTAACACGGCTTAGTATCAATTGCGCACCGAAAGACAAAACTGACACATGGTTATAGCATATACCAAAATCCAACAAAAATACTGGAGTCCAGTAGAAAAGGTGATGCTGGTTCATTATTATCAGAGAAATAGCTTCATCCCAAAGGTATTGAAACCAGTAAAACAAAAAGATACATAAGGTGTTCATCTACCTGTGGAATAACTATTGCAAGATTGAGAACTCCTATAGCCAATCCTGAAACGTGGCAAAGAGAAAAAAACATCAGGATTATATGGTTAACCAATAGCCATATTAAGAATTAAAAATAATTGCCAGATAAAGTACACATCTATACAAACCTTGCCCACCACCAGTATCAGCAGTCAACTCTGCTGTGACAGAAAATGGAACACTATAGGTAATCTGCAGCAAACAAACAATTACTGCATGCTTTTGAGGGAAGAAATTAAAAAATAGTGTTAATCTACTAGAACAGGAACATACAGCGAGAGGAAATCCAAGAAGAGCAAATACAATCAAGGAAGCTATCCTGATTGGTGCATTCCCTCCAATTACATGTTCGATTCCTTCAGAATATTCACCTACTGATATCAAACTAATAATAGCCGTGCCTGCCATGCAGACAAATACAATAAAATTGCTCATTGCCCATACAAGTCTTGACCCCAACTTCTTACACATTGGCTCAATCAAGAACGAACTAATGCCAAGAACCACCTGTACCATAACAGAACATGAGAAAAATAGTTGTTGAGATAATCAAGATACTTCAATTATTGCAAAGCACAATGCTAGAAGTTATGGGATACGTGTCTTTAGGTAATTTGGAATGAGTCTCTTAACATCCAGTTCGCGTATGTCAATTGGCTTCAAGGTTGTTTTTTTTTTTCTCATGACTTTTGTAATTTTTTTGCTTTCTTTTTCCCTGATTGTCTCTCAACTTCTGTGATTTCTTAGGTCCCAGTTCATGTGATGGTATTTAACAAAATAGAAACTATCAATGCTCAATTCTTAGTTCTTACAGAATTCAACAGCAAACCAAATGCACCTTCTCTGACTCCTTGATCATACAACTTCACTTCATTAGATGTCCCCTTTGGATCTCCATGATAAACTTCTCTTCCCATCCAATCCGTATCAAAAAGAAAGAAGGGGAACCATGACAACTGCGTGTAAAATCATAATTGCAATGAAAATAAGCACAAATAAATTAAGGAAAGAGTGCATTAAGTAACCATTACAGGATCAGGGAATACATGTATTCTCGATAGAGTTTGGACTAAAGGAAATCAGAAGGGAACATGAAGTCCTGGAAATAACAATACAGGGTTAATGAAGTGCTTACCCAAGTTAATGCCATAACAAGAAGCACTGAATGCATTCCAGGAGGTAGATGCCTTAAACTGGTTAATAAATTGACCATCACAGCTCCTGGGCCATCACTGAAATTTTCATTTTGACCCCCTACAGAGTTGGCATGCTTTGAATTCATACTCGGTTCATAGTCATGGTCGGTGCTGTTCCCACTCAAATTGTCAAGACCAGGCGTGTGAAACTCAGATTTTGAAAGTTCATGGCTGTTTTGTTGTGGATCATTCAACAATGGAGCAGAATCTGATAAATGGCGTGGTTGATTAACATTTAGTGGAACCTCATCCGCAAAATATAGAGTCACAAGAGTACAAAACAGGAGGAAGACCTGCACACATTTCATCCAAATTTATGTTCATCTCCTGTCAGTGTAGCTGTGTATGTAATTTGTATCCAGATCGTAAAGAGACCAGCAGCATGGAAACTAACTTTGCTTAAACAATATAAATAAATAATTCTAGCAGGACTTTGCATCTTTGAGAAATCAATTAAACTTGGGCATCCTTCTATATAATTGCAGTCTGCAACATCTTCTGTATGTGAAGAACTTGGACCAAACTTGGTGATTTTGTATGCAGCAATAGAATGGAAAATCCCCCATCATCTATGATTTACAGAATTTTTGTGTTATTGTTATCCAAAAAACTTTGGGGTGAGTGGGACTCCTGTAAGAGCTCTCTATCCACTGCTCACACAAATCATACTACTAGGTACTGAATTTGTTCAAAACTGACTGCATCAAGGGTACAGGTTTCCAAGAATAGTGCAAAAGGTTCATTCCATCCTGGTCATTGATACTGATCAGTGATAAGAGAAATTTGTTTCTTTTCCATTGTCCCAAGCCAAGAATTGCATATACACAAGCACAAGTTCCTTGGTGTCGAAACATCCCCTGGGAATGAGGGATTCCATGATATTTCTAACTGGCTTATTGTGCTTCTGAATCTCCCACTCTTGATATTATTTTGAGGCATTCTTATATTCCATATTTAAACCTCTTCAAACAGGACTTGTTGCAATTGATTTAATGATTCATATAGGACATGCTCTGTAAGAATTAAATCATTGGGGAGAAATAGATCAGTACAACAACATTAGTCACAAATACTCTTCCCTAGAGGTACTCTTAGGCAACTGGTCACCTAGGAGTATTTAGCCTTGCAAAATGGTCCTGATTCACATGCGATTCTATGTGCCTCGTGCTATTGTTTTCAAAATGTGAGCTAGTCATCTATGAGTAACGTAGAACAAAAGGAAATTGAAAAGGATAAACAAGAGGAATCCACCCTGCACAAGGAATGCACCTCAATACAAATTAGAGGAAACACTCTCGAAGTTGAAACAGAAATCCTCATTCATTGCCATAAAATAGCATCCCTTATACATGAGATATGTGCATTTATATAAGGGCACCATAACCCTAAAGATTCAAATTCAAAGTAGGAAAGAAAAATAAAAACTCTCTACTGATACTAATAATAACAAAATCCTACTTATCACTAACTATTCTAAGAAGATTTTCCTAAAGAAAGTAAAATTCTTAAACTAGTGAAGTTCCAAATAAATTGATAATAATCCTTCTAGCACTGCATCAAACAATCATTGAACAGTGGCCATATCTCAAAGGGTCTCCCATGTCATTTTTACTCTTGTATTCCATTTAGATTTCAATTTATATATTGCTTTGTATTTTTATCAATGTTTTAATTTTAATTTGCGAAGTGTATATGATATATGAACTGATAATAGCTAATCCAAAGTATAATTGACGGGAAAGTGCATCCCACTTTCACTTCAGTGACAAGGTTCAAAATTTAAAGCCACGGTATTGTGCTTTGTTCCTAGGATCATTTGTTCCATCAGTTTAGTGATGGTGTAGAGGGGAGTGAGAGAGAGATGCAACCATGAAATTTCATTTATAATTTTCCTGCCAAATTGCCAACTGAAAGTCTTAAGGCTTTTGCTAATGCAAACCACGACACAAATGTTAAAATTTGGACATCTATTGCCAAAGTGACTTAAATGGTCCAAATAACAAAGTGCATACATTTGACCCTAATAAAATTTATGCCATGAACCTTGAGATTGCCTTGGTAGTCCTTTTCTTTCTCATTTCTTTCTTGAAGGTCTAGAAAGCTGCAAACAATAGAGTTTACCCACTCCTTCCCAAGAAGAAAAATGTGTATTGTTTTCCTTTCTACGAAGACATTGGATCTAGCCAAAAGAAAAATGCTTGGCTTGATTTCATGAGAAAATCTACACTAACATGAGACAAAAAGGACCGTTTTTCTAAAGAGATCGGGTTAAGAAATATTTTATGCTGTGGCCCAATATTGGAATAGTTTCAGAAATTTTACTTGACTCATGAACTTGCAAAGGAAAACGTTTAGAGGACCAAGCATATATTAAATCAATTCTTGCAAATCAACAAAAAAAAAATGTTGTAGAAGTTAATGAGGTGTAAGCATAAAAAGAACAAAAATGAATAGGCAATACAGATGTAACATCGCAAGCAATTTACATGTACCAAAACAATAGCACAACAAAGTATTGACCTAGATGCAAGGATAAATTAACTCACTACTGCTACGAGAAATGCTGCTTTAAGATTTCCGCAAGCTTCACAACAAGCTCTATTCATCAAGAAAGGAAACCATCTGCTTAGAATAGAAACATTAGACACACCAATCAACTTAATATCCAGTTGTATAAGCTAGTGATGATAGAATAAAAATTTAATACAGAAGGAGTTGAATAGGACAAGGTGGCATTCATTTCATACAATATCAAAGGTCAGTTACAATAATAATGAAAAATAGGATAGGAGGAAATTTAGAGCACATGTATATTCATTAGCATAACAGGTCATGTTTACTTTCAGAAAATAGTTTTGTAATTTCCATCTCTAGTTTTCTTAATAATTCTAATAAGATTTTCCATGGAAATTAAGATGTTTATTAAGTACAAAGTTTCCAAAAAAACAAAGGGCTTTGTTTGGCTTATATTAAAAATAATAAGAGAAATGAACATAAAAAAGAAGGTGAACCAAACAAAGCCCTAGTATTTTATGATAGTTTGGGAAAACAACTTTTTGATGTTTTTTAGTTTTCTAAACAACTGGAGAAATAGAAAACATGGGTTCCCAAGAAAACAAATTTCATTTTCATTTAGCAAACCTGTTTTCTATAGTTTTCTATTTCCTATAATTTTTTTTCTAGAAAATTGGAAAACTTTCCATAGGTAAACACGAAAATTTTCACCTGCTCCAACTCCCACTAGCACCAGCTGAAAATCCTAAAATGTTTCCAACAGCCATCCATGAGCAAAATACAGCATTTGATATATTGTGTTGATCAGGACCTAAAACAAAGTAAACAGTTCATCTAGTTAGGTTTTGCATTAACAACCCTCGTTCATGTAGTGCTAAGAATCTGTTGTCAACTACTAAACATACAGAAGTTGGAAATGTAGCAGGTTCCATTAGGAGTTGAACAAAATAATAAAGTTCATTAGAAACAAAGACAAAATGGCACCTGATAAATCAGCCAGAAGTGCACGGGCTGGTCCCTAAAAAAACAAAAAGAAACTCATTGTTTACTAGGATGTGCAGATGGTGCCATGGTGATTAATCATTACAATTTCTCAACATACTTTCCATACAGCAGTGATAAGGAAGCTCAAGATAGTCATGACAACATGCCATACCTGCACTGTATTGTTAGCAAGATCCAGCATCCAGAAGCCAATAACAAAGACAAAAGCCGCCCTCATTCGAGTGCCCTTGAATTTACTTCAGTTCCATAGATAAGTAGATAAGTCTTAAAACAATATTCATGAAATAAAATATAACTAAAGTGAAGGCAGCAGAAACCTGCAATGCTCCTCTGTATCCCCTAACACATATCCAATGTCTGCGGAAAATCCGATTATTATCACCTAGATTTACAAGATTTAGTTTTGATCATGAAGTTATAGTAGCAATTAGCAATATTAGAAACTAAGATAAAAATTAGATTCAATAGCACTTACAGCAATAGAGATCATTAGTGCTCCTGCAAGAATAAATGGGCGTCTTCTTCCAAATTTTGAAGAGCATTTATCACTCCAAATACCAACGCAAGGTTGAACCTGAGAGGCAAAACCCCAATAACTGATGCAAGCCTAAATTAAATGTTCATGAAATTGAAGAAACAATTAACTACTTGTAGCGAGCACAATTTATAACCACATAACATCATCAATGAACACAGTATCAGTATGATATTTTCTCTTGAAATGCCATGAAAACTACTGGAATCAAGTCAGCTCTAATAATTGATCAGTTGATTGATTGATTAATGAGCAAGTAAAATCTCCCCAAGAAGTTCCGTCGTCTGACCAACTCAAATTCATCCTAAGGCATCTTCCAAATGCAAACACCTTTCATGCATGATGCGGCAAGTTACATAGTAAAATAAGAGGAGAAGTAGATGAATAAACTAAACTAGATTCCGGTTTCATCAGCTGATTCAGATATCTCAATCAAACAAAAAGATCATTAGGCATCATGACCTACCACGAGGCCTGTAATAGGACCGCAGAGCCAAATGAAGGATGAAAAAGCATGTCCTATCCCAAGTGTCTGCAACAAAAATCCCCCCAAGTACTAGTTAGTATAGATAGAGAAATGCAGTAGTTGCAAGACGAGATGATGGAGTTGCCTGAATATAGGGAGTGAGGAGAGAGAGCTGCAAGGCCCAGCCGAATTGAACGCCAGCGGCCACCGTACAGCTGAGAACAAGAGTGGTGAAGCTTATTTGATGTTTGGTGGTTTGAGATCTGAAATCTCCATTAGAATTAGGATTAAGAGGAGATTGGATTCGAGGAGGAGGAGGAGAAGGAGAAGGAGACGACTCCACTTCCAAACTCACCATTTCTACCTCTATCTCCTTCTTAAGTTTCCGGTACGGTACCCGAATCGGTGCCGACTCCATCTTCTTCTACCAACAATTACGCATTTAATTTTAGAATAACTTGGATTATTTATTAGATCTGAGATTAGAGAGAGGGAGAGGATCAAATTTGGGCGGGTGAAAGGGGATTTCCGGGGTGTCGGTCTAACTTCCAACGATTAGGATCCAGCGTCGGGTTTATGTAGCAAGGATTAGGAGGAGGACGAGTGTCGAGTTATAAAACATGGAGTAGCATCGAAGTATGGTGCACTGCAAACTTTCCATCATTTTCCCCGCTGATTTTGAATTTGTCTTGTAACCCTGTTTCCTTTTTCTTCTTTTTTTTCCCCTTCTCTCCCCGAGTTGTTTTTAATAAGTTGAACATAAAATTATGTTAACTGTGATATTTTGCATCAATTAATTTTTTTTAATTGAAAGGTTTGTAACGACAAATTATTATCTGAGCACCTTTGCCCTATTTATTAGACATATGAAGTAGCTAGTTATTAGATGATTTGCACACGATACATTATTGGATCAGATTGTTTTAATATAAAAAACATATTTAAACATTGCTAAAAAATTCTAATAGAAAAACATTTAATATCAAGTTCTTAATATAACTTCAATCTTACTTAATTAACTCGATAAATATATTTTGATTCCAAGAAAAATTAGGAAAATATTTTTTTAATATTAAAACAAAAACATATTAAATCAATCAGAATTAATTTGTAAATCCATGACTTGGATAATAAAAGGTTGATAATACTGTAGAAAATAAATTATGAAATACAATTCCGAACTAACCTAATATTGAAGAATAAAATTGAAAATAAATCAAGTAAAAAATAAACACAAAAAAACAACCCAAATCAATCCGAGTTAACCTGTCAAGCTTACTATTTGGGTTATGTAACTAGGAAAACCCTGTAAAAACAAATTAAAAAAAATTATGAAACTCAATTCTTAATCAACCCAACGTTAAATGATAAAATAAATAAATAAATAAATAACCTTAATCAACTCGGTTAACACATTAAATTCACGATCCGGGTCACGAGACCAAGACAGACCTAAAAAAAACAAATTGAATAAATTATAAAGTTTAATTTTCAGTAAATCTAATATTAATATTAAAAGATAAAATAAAAATAAAAAATAAAAAACAAAAAACAAGCAATATTCTAGGGTACAGTACTATTTTGTATTTTGCGAGGAGATAACAGTAAATTCACTTCTTGATGATAATAGAATCGGTGTTTATATTGTTTTTTAATTGAAAGTCTTGAGTTGCCAAAATTTGACTAATTGAGTATTTATAATGATTTTTCTCCTCGTCTATACTTCAACCATTAATTTCAAAATACATGGATTCTCTTTAGAAGTATGGATTTTATTTGTATTTTGCAATAGAAGAGAATTTTATTTAAATACAAAGAAATGAGTAGATAAAGAGGTGGTATAGTGAGTGGGATCAGCAGATGGGAAGATTTATTCGATTTATTTGTATTTTGCAATATAAACTCTTTAATAGAAAAAAAAAAACAGAATAAAAATATTTTAACCAACTCCCCTGATAAGAATGCTTGTATTGACTGATGATTTCTTGAGCTTCACTAATTTCAAGTCTCGTAACGATTTCAACTCAGGTGTACATTCCCCACTCTTATCTTCTGCTGATCAACACGTTTGAGGATGATAACAAAACTTAAACTCAGATTGCATCAATCAAAGAGCTCATATAACCAATAACTAAGTAATTACAGTTGAATAGGACATGGATTACTGTGGTGAGAAACGCGCATCTATGCTACAACAACAAGATGTAGCCAGGTTTAAGCCTGGCTGTAAAACCTTCTACGACCCTCTTTCGGTACAACAAGTGATAGTATCTGTGTTTCTAATCCAAAAGTGCACACACCCACATTCGATTTTACAAGAACAAAATACAGGAGCAAATAAAAAAAGAATTTTACAAATAACTATCTGCTTATCGTAATCGTGGAGATTGGTGGTGGGATGGCAGCGGGGAGGCACTGGCCGTTGGAATCACAGGAGAGCGATGGTGTCTCATTGGGGACTGTCGGACAGGAGTCTGAACTGTTTGATGCTCTAATTGGATGTTTTTAACTGCACCTTTTGGGGATTCAATTTGCTCCAGTGTTGCTAATACTTCTGACATTCGAGGCCTGACTTTAGCTTCAGTGCTTAGGCACTGTAAAGCCAGGTTAGCAGCCATGAAGGCTCCTTTCTGAGGATATTGTCCCCCCAATTTGGTGTCCATAATTCGGAATAATTTCCTTTTGTCACCCAGATACGGTTTCACCCAGTCTACCAGATTCTGCTCCACACCCACCTTAGATTTATCAACAGCGCGTCGCCCAGACAGGAATTCCAGCAATACAACCCCGAAGCTGTATACATCACTTTTGGCTGTCAACCGACCTGTCCAGAAATGGAAGCTTTGTTACACACAAACATGACATAGGAATTCCCTGAGCAAGAAATATTTAAAAACATGCATGTACAAGATCAGTTCCAAGTGAACACTAAAGATGTTGACCATAGATACACTCATGTTAGATAATGAAATCCAGCCTTTTTCAACAACTATGTTTAAATGAAGCAGTGCTTTACTGTAATGGGCTCTCATAACCGATGCTAATGATATGCCTGTAAATCAGTTATAGTCCCACCAAAGGGAGTCATTCATCATTTTTTGCATATAGTTGCTGTTTCAAAGATTTGACCCCACTCAAACATGCAAATATACAAAGAAAGAGAGCTCAGTCCCTTTAAAGCTTGGATCTTTTCAGGTAATAGCCGGGCTTCTTCTCCGGGGATAGTGACATGGCATTTTTACTTAATGTCAACTGACCAATCATTTTCTCTAACCATCAAGCTTTCCCCCACTTGGACAATAGAAAGAAACCCGGTCATTACAGAAGAGGCCTGACCTAGAAGGGCGAGAAGCATCAGCATGGTCATCAGAGATAAGAATGGCTAAAATGGTCTAGCATAAATAGCAAAACAATCAGACGCCTTACTGTTTTATCACAAATACTAACCTAGTTCAGAAGCACAATGGCAAGAGATTAACATAAATCATTACTGGTTTCAAAAGTGGAACGAAACAGCAAAAGCCTTTAATTAGGACAGGCATTTTACAGACCTGTAGCAACGTATTCAGGTGCTGCATACCCATGAGTACCCATAACTTGAGTGGACACATGAGTCCTATCACCAGTAGGGCCTGCCTTGGCCAAACCAAAATCAGAAAGTTTTGCATTAAATTCCTGCAAACCAATGCATCGTTAGCAATGAAAATTTATTAAATCCAATGGGATGACATTACTGGTACAGGCTAGTGACAAGGAGAAATTATATTCTTTTTTCTAAAGAAACAAAATTATTAATTCATGCCCTTATTAAGCATACCGCATCTAGTAGAATATTAGATGCCTTGAAGTCACGGTATATGACTTGTGATTTTGCATCATGAAGAAAAGAGAGTCCTCTGGCAGCACCTATGGCCACTTTGATTCTTATCGCCCATGAAAGTGGCTGTGGTCCTCCTATAAAACAATATACAGAATTGAAGGTTACCAAGTTTTCATAGTTGCACGCACAAGGACTTCCATAATTTCCAGATATTGTTGCTTGTTAGCTTGTTTATGACAATAGGACAGGGAAAGTCATGGTAAGATCTCATAAGAG
>Ga0307510_10005421_pt1 | contig 15187 bp, 16 predicted proteins | sample 12_EM_MG_FD_207224 | JGI IMG/M metagenome (GOLD analysis project Ga0307510, IMG submission 207224) | Populus trichocarpa ectomycorrhiza microbial communities from riparian zone in the Pacific Northwest, United States - 12_EM | ecosystem: Host-associated > Plants > Roots > Unclassified | place...
TCTTTGGTGCTGCGGTCCATGCGTTGAAGCAATTTCCGACATACGACATCCTCGCATCGCGAGTCACCCCTGTTTGGTGACGTTTCGAATCGACATGCATTCTATGTTAGTGCTGGTATCATGCCATTCAACACGACTACCTACGAACTTGGAGACACCCAGAACGCGTTAAAATTCGGACCGGCTGTATTCCTTATCTTATTTATGGGAACAAGGGCACCGTGCTCCAGGAGGTGTGGTATTTCAACTAACGTTAGTGGGACTGTAAGCTGTGAAACGCGCCATCTTGATGCCCTAGCATTGATAAGCGCGAAGGACAGTTCGGATAATTCGGGCGTTTCAAGGCTGTGGACACATTGATCAAGAGTTCCTGTTCCTCGACGGATGGAATTTACTACTACGAACGCGCCTTACATCTGGGCTCCCCGAGCGTGGTGTGCGAGTGCTGGTAGTCATGTTGGCCTTGGATTAATAGTTGGGACACGTCGCGGTCTATATACATACATGCTTGGAGGTTGAGGAGGACGTGCAGCAGCTATGCAGGTTTTAATGCAATGAAACGCATGACGGTCGCGAGTTATCCGCGAGTGCGGCGTGTAGGCGCGCCGGAAACGCGTTTATTGCCGTGATTAGGAGACCCGAGCACCGAGCACTGAATTACATCACGTGCCGAACGCGAACGGATTTCAACAAACTGGATTTGGGGCTCCAACGTGACAGTTTCGTTGACCCCTCACTTCAATCCCCCTCTCATCGACCCGCTGCACCCTCCCCCCTCCTTCCTACCTCTCATAAAATACTGTCTCATGATTACGACATTAGATCTCGCGGCGGCAGCGTCAGATCCTGCTGCTCGCCGCACGCTGACCAGTCTTTCGCTTTCGGTGGCCAAAAGCAAGCGCATTATCGTGGTCACTGGAGCGGGCATTTCCTGTTCGTGCGGCATTCCCGTGAGTTGACCTACCCACGCCGTTGTATTCCATAATTCTCGGACTGCTTACTCGCGCACACAGGATTTTCGTTCTTCAGACGGGCTCTATGCTCTCGTGAAGAAGCAATATCCAGACACAATTTTAAAGGGGCGGGACCTGTTTGATGCCTCACTGTTCCGCGACCCCACGTCCACCTCCATTTTCTACTCGTTTATCTCGCAACTGAAGCAGTCGATCGATCTGGCGTCTCCCTCGCGCACCCACCACTTTATTCGCACGCTTGATGAGAAGAAGAAGCTTCTTCGCTCTTATACCCAGAATATTGATGGCCTCGAGGAAAAGGCCGGGCTTATCGGCAGCTCTAATCAAGAAGTCAAGGTGGATGGAAAGGGCAAGGGCAAATTTCGCGCAAAGGATGTTCGAAACATTCAGCTACATGGCGACATACATCGTGTCCGCTGTACCTTCTGCTCTGCTGACCTTCCCTGCAAGGAAGAGTACCTTCAACTCTTCACCGCAGGACTGGCGCCCGACTGCCCTGAGTGTACCTCGCGTTGTAGGTTTTCCGTTGTTGTCGTACATTATCCCACGTGGTGACGCTTTATCAGCTGAAGCCCGTCTCGCACGTTCGGCGCGCCCTCTGAAAATTGGCATATTGCGCCCAGGTATCGTGCTTTATGATGAGGCACACCCCCTAGGGGATGACATAGGCGCCATCCAGGCCTTCGATGTCTCCCGAAAACCGGACATGCTGATCATCATGGGTACCTCACTCAAAGTGCACGGCCTAAGGAAGCTCGTGAAGGACTTTGCGAAGGCCGTACACGCGTCTGCGCCACCGGATCCACAATCCGCAAAGAAGAGCTGGATGGGCAAAGTCATCTTTGTCAACAAGACACCACCAGGTAGCGAGTGGAACGGCGTCATTGACTATCACGTCGAGGGCGAGACGGATGCATGGACGCACAAGGTGGAGGAGGATTGGCGGAGGCTCCGGCCATCGGACTGGGAAGTCCAGCAAACACTTGATAACGATGACAACGGTGCATTCAGGGCTATGAAAGACGTTGTCGGAAAAGGAATTAGGAAGTATTTATCCCTCTATCCACATTAACTTCCCCCATGAAATACTAATGACTTTAATCTACAGGTGGCAAGAAGCCTATAGCGTCTGGAACGGAGAATATCCCCCCAGCCCAGGCTGCCGACCCCTTCACTACACTACCCAAAGCCCCCTCTTCCCCGACGAAGCGACCCCCGTCGATGTCACATTACACGGGTGGCGACTGCAGTCCATCGAAGAAACGGGACCTTGGGAGTTCTAAGCCCACGACGGCAAAGATTCTTCCTGATGAACGTGGTCTCCTGTTCGCCGATACGACCAACAGCCACGCCAAGGATGTCGAGAATGGAATTGACGAAAGCGATGTCCCGATAATGAAGCTCAAGGCCATAGGCACAGGAGTCAAAAGGGGTCCGTCGAGGAAACGGATGAAGGTGGAAGTCGTGATCCCTACCATAACGCAACGTGAGCTTGAGGTGGACATTTTCAATTGAACTTTTGGGACATTGCTGTATAACATTTAATTTATCGCCGTAACGTATATCGGGCACACAACAGGATGGTCATTGCAAGTGCGTTGACCGTCACGTTGGGAAATGAAGGGAGCGTACAGTAAAGGAAACCGCGAGTGTGTATATAAGGACATGCCGAGACCTGAGGGAAATGGACAAAAGAATAAGGGTCAATCGCTAATGAGCTCCGAGACACTCCAGTCCTCGAAACTGCCGTCGGGAAGATAACGGCGGATGACAAGAGGGATCTTGCGTTGGGAGAGCTCCTTGATGGCGATTTGAAGGGCATCTGTTTCACCGTCGAGGGGAACAAGGATGGGGGCGTTCATGCTGTGTTTTATGGGTCAGCATATCAGTCGGAGAACTAGGGTATGATGCACACCTGATCTGTAGAGCCCTCGTTCCCAATATGCGCGCGCGCTCATATTTTGTCAAATAAGGAGTGGTGACCCTAACTTTGTTAGGCTGTCGCTCTCCGGTGAGGCCAGCTTGTGGTGCAGTCGGCTGTTCTTGCGAAGCGTTCCCGTTGACTATGTCTCGATCATGCTCAGCACCGTTGAGACCCTGGATGCCGTTCATCTGAGACTCGTCTCCTTGAGCATCATCAACACCATCTTGGGGCTCTGCGAGCAAGTCATAGTTATCATCCTAGACGAGAGAGCAAAGACAAGATGTAGAGGGTGTGTTCAAACGGAATAATGATTTTAAGGCCGCACGTAGGTATCCTCGGTGGCACCAAAGCCTGGGCCGCCATAGTCATAGTCATCACCGGCGGCGCCGCCACCGTAACCATCGTCGGACATGACTTGTGGCGAAAGAAAGGGAAGGGAAGGGGAAGGGGAAGTGGAGGTGAGTGAGTGTTGTATCGGGAAATGCACCGGAGTCAATCGCGGAGCTTCAAATCAAATTTGGTGATCTTATTGCCTGAAAGGGGGACTTGGGTGGCTTCTCGCGAATACCAAACCATCCACAAGTCCAGTCACATGGAAACACGCCTTCTGTGGACCATTCAAGGCTCTCGATTTCTCCTTTCTTCTATGGAAGGGATTCTCTGATGCGAGTCGACCACAAGCTGTGCTTTTACCATTTCGACGTGGGACGAAGCTTGTCTGGTGTCTCGATAGTCTAGCGAAGATCATCCGCCGAAATTCAAGTGAAAAAAATGAATGGTTCTTAATTCCTGTAGTCTGTCTCTCTGATGATGAGGACCGAATAAGGTAGGGTCAAGCCGGGTTAGATCTCCGAGCGGGATCCGAGTGAAAACGGTGTCGGGAGGTGGTCTTCTGTGGGCTGACATTGTTATGGTCTTGTTGGTATTCAATATCCTTAACTCGGACGCATTTCGCGCTCTCTTTCTCCCTCAACTCTTTCTCTTACTCCTCATGTCTCTCGTAGAACCCGCCCCCCTTCGAGAGTGGGGCACTCGCTACGACTCTCTGTCTACTTCCCCTTCCCCCTCAACCGCCTCTTCGTTATCCAGGATAAACCCACCTACTACTTGTACATCTGACGCTAACTCGTCTCTTCTTACTCCAGTCGACGCAACTCCTACCAAACCTCGCGCTCAAGGGGACAGACCGCCCCATGAAGCCAGCGTCTTTGTCGGCAGGTGCTCCCACCTTCCATTCATGGTTTCATTGATGTACTGATCACTCTTTTTCAGTCTCCCAACCAATGTTGACCATGCAGAATTGAGCGCGCGTCTTAAGGACCATCTCTCGGCCTATGGAGACATAGACCTTGTTAGAATAATCCGCGATAGTCGTGGCGGCGTCTGTGCTTTCGTTCAGTGCAATGTAAACGATGTCCGACGCTGTCCTTCATTTTCGTCAACCTGACCCGGGTATATAGGATTCGGCGTCCGCTGCAAACCTAATACAAGCAGTTCGTTCGCTACCTCCCCAGAGTTTCATGGGTCGATATCTGCGCTTCGAACCCGCACGCTCTCAGAGAACGCTGTGGGTCTCGTACAGGTATCCGTTCGCGTCCAACTTCGACGTTATCCATTTCTAACACAATGTTAGAAAACCTGTGGAAGTAATCCCCAACCCTGATCATGGTCGATTTATCCCATCCTCCAACCCGAGTAGCCGTATCATCGAGTTCGACCTACCAAGGGCAATGAAAATTTGTCGCACTCCGGGATCAAAGTAATGTCGTGTATGAGTACTCGTGTTAAACACTGACTATATGCGCCTTCAGACGCATCAATATCCTGTACAATGCCCAGGCTCTTCACCCTGATGGCAATACCAATTCGCTTCCCTCACAACCTCTACAAGAGCAGGGCGTCGTGGCCAGTGTCCTGAACAATGGGGGCTTGGTCCTCTCGCCACTACTATTTGACTCTCAGGCTAGTTACCTGCGTTGCCTCGGAGGTCCTGACTAACGGATGCATTGCAGACTTTACGTCAGATTGCTTCGTCCTTTGGTTCTCTGGAATCATTTGATCTTCGTCAACCTGAACCTGCAGAAGATGGCCGAGGTGAACTACATATACTCGATGTCGCAGTCTTATCTAAGTTTGACTATCGTAGAATACCCAACATACCCGTATCCCCACAATGCGGATAGATCCGAAGGTATGGATCCTGGATGTTGGGAGATTAAGTGGGAGAATCGCAACGACTGTCTTAATGCACTGGCGGCAAGTAACAAGCAAAATTTCCGACTGTTTGGGTCTGATATTCCTCTGCAGACGCTTCGTAGTGTCCCTCACCTCACTGTCACCTGGCCAAATCAGCAGCATGCGCTCCTACCTAAACGGGGTGGATTCTTCCACCGCGGTCATCATGTCAGGGACAACCTGGCTGTCAAACTACCATTAATCCCACAACAGGTTCAACTACGTGGTGACGACGATAATGTTACAAGCAAAATTGTTCCCTCTTTGGGATCATCCTCTTGGAAACATAAAGCCAGAACAGTTGCGGTCACAGTTGACTCGCAGTCTTCGTCGGAGCACCTCTCGCCGCCGAATGATGGCGATCGTCCCATTACTACAGACGATTGGACGGTCGTAGATACTGGGGATAACATGGACTTCCATACGTCGCCGATTTCCCCTGACACAGCGACCTCCAAGCAATTGCACGTTTCCCGGGAGCACCCGTGTGGGGTCCCATCTGAGACAAAGGACGTTCCAGAGAAGGAGGGTGACGAAGTTCTCTGTACCGATGGGGTACCGTCGCCCCTGGCGTCCAATCGTCTCTGGCGGTCAGAGATTGGTTCCGATGGTGCAAAACATCCAAATGGTCAGGTCGCAGCTTTATCTCCGACGTAAGTGCTCGCATCAGACCTCGCCCTGGCCGCTGGTTAACATGGCTGTCGCCTCCAGTTCACCCCCGCACGCTCCTGCGTATGGTGGAAACCCACGATCCCCGTCCCCAGGCCGTGTGGACTATCAGAACACTCCCTTTGTAGAGAACCTTGCTTCTCCGTTTACCCCAAGGAGCCCCAAGGCTGTGAATGCTCATGACGGCAGTGCTTTCAACCTTTATGACACCTTCGCTATACCACCTGCCCCTCAGTGGTCTGAAGCACAACCACGGAGCTCTGCTGGTCCCTGTGACGAGAATGCTGGTGTCAATCAGCGGAACGCCTTCGACTCAACGACGATTTTTGTGGGGGGCCTAGAAGTTCATGGGCGTTGCACGTGGGACGAGCAGAGACTCAAAAAGGTGTTTGGTCAATATGGAGAGATCGTTGACGTGAAGCTTGTGAGGCCAGGTGGGTGATGTGTCGATGGTACCTCTTACAAGCCAATTTACACTCTTACCAGCCCATCGAAAGTCGGCCTTCGCTTTTGTGACATACAAGAGTAACAAGTCATCATCCCGGGCTGTCGTAGCAGAGGTTGTATCAAGATTGTGTTTGTACCAGTGTCCCCCTCCTGATGTCACTTCAACAGCATGACCGCATTTACGACGGTCGGCATATTCGTGTCCAGCTTCGTGACAGTGCAGTACAGAAAATACATGGCCCAAAGTCTAATTTCAAGTCAGGCGAGGGGCGACCATTTAGTCCACGACATCATATCGTTCCCAGGGTCAACGGCTCTCCAGCCAACACGCTCCCTTCAGTACCGTCTGAAGAGCCTGCCCCTGCTCTCAGCCACTCCCAAAATGGCACAGCCGTTCACTCTGAGACGCGGGGACAAGTACCAGAGAACACTTGTGCAGCACTCATACCTTCGCAGGCATCGTCTTCGATGGTTTCAGGGGTACCCCCGATGGCGTATCCCCCTCCTCCACCTACTGCATTCTACGCTCCGGCGCCATGGTTCATGCATCCCTATCCATATGTGCCCCCTCCGCATATCGTCCCGGGATATTCGCCAGTCCCTTTGGCATCGTCGGTGATCAGTGCGAATGAGGCGGGTCGCCCTGCCCCGCCTGGTAACATGTATCAGGTCTGGGTTTCCATCACTAAACTACCTCAAGGGATCACTGATTTTCTTCAGCCAATTCCTCACTACTCGGTATACCCTTTTGCCCTGCCTCCGATCCCTCCACCCCGGCAGCAGCACGTTGAATTGGCAAGTGTGCCAGAACGCCGCGCCCCTCTCCAGCCAACAGGCTTCATCGAGAGTGAGCAAGGTCTCATTCCGGTTTATGCACCAGAGGCGCTTGGAGAGTATATGGCGAGCACAAATTCACATCAAAACGAACCCGAGCCTGGAGGAAGCCACGCGGTGTTGCACCCATTAAAGGTTATCCCAGACGCTAGGTCCAAGGCTACATACACCATGTATCCGCAGCCCCAGTATCACCCAACATTCATTGGGGATAGAGGTCCGGTCATGATGGCCGCGCCAACCCAATTTTCCAACGCTCCTAATCCGGTCCCAGTCGGAACTGGCTTCGACTGGTATCGCGACACCACCCACGTCGAACACCGTGCACAGGAAGGTCCTCGAGCTACCCCCACAGCTCAATCAATCGAAACACATCAGGGCATTCTTATGGGACAACCCCCACGGTGCCAAATATACGGTGAACGCGGGTTTGGCTTTTCCAGGCGCCGCGGCCAATTTGACAGCTCCACGTTCGCGAAGACGAGCAGAAGCAACAACCACCCAGGCACACATACAACGCGCAGAAGGGGGTACTTCAGACATACTGGGGGGGCCGTGTCTATGAGTGCCGTCACGGATGAAACGGTGGAAACAGGTCAAGGCAACGTCGCCAGCGTTGCCGATTCCGTCGTCAGAGCAAGCACGTCTTCGCCTGCCGTGTTTGATCTGACACCTACCTCCCCGACACGAGTAGGACAGATGTGAGCCTTGAAGTAAGTCCACCTGTTCTGTTTGTGACGACTGTTATACCCCCTTGTCTCCTCGTATTTCCGAGTAAAATCAATCTTTTCTATGTCTTCCTGAAGTTGCAATTTCACATGATTTCCCATGCACTATTCATTCTTTACCCTTCCAATCCAATCATCATGCATGTCGTGTTGACTTGTAGTATCTTCGATCAATTCAGAGGAGCACTTTCTGCGGAGCCGTACCCTGAATTCTATGCGCTATGACAAGCGTTTTATGTAGGTGTCTCAAAACCCATTGATCGTGAGTAGCGCCAGCAGGCACAACAGTGCTAAAACCAAACACGCCAGTAACTATCGCCAACTTTCAACACGACACAATCACGTTGGCTTCCGAAATAACGGATCGGTAGGTGTCAGTCTACGCCCACAGCACGCATACATGCATCTCTGACAGGCTAATGGTTAGCTGACGGTCCCTGAATCCACTTTGATTAAAAAGGAATCAATCATTGAACTGTACTAGCGACTGAGTAGTTTTCTCGACTCATTGACGTCGGCCAGGCGTTTCGGATCGCGCATTACATCGCGGATGCAGGGAGCGGGTGTCAAAGAGTAGCACTGAGCAGAGCGTCTGGAGGAGGGCTGGTACACTAACCTGATACGGCGGGATTGTCATCTTGACGTAACCCGCAACAGCGTCCCCTCGGAGTTCACACGGGTATGATGCTAGCGGTCTGGCTGCGACCTATTTAAACCTCGTGATGGCTCGCCGACATGGACGGCGAACTTGCGGCACGGTGAGCTAAATTTACTACTCGCTGAAGAGACCACTACGCGCAGCACGCGTGAGTCTGTTGCGCGGATTGTCCAGGGCCAGTTGGGGGAAGGTTTCCGAGAGTGGGGCAAGCGCGAGGGGTTCAAGATTGCACGCTTACGGCGCCCGCCGGGGGGTCATGAGGGAGCGCGCAGGGAGTAGGAAAAAGAAAAGATCACAGGTCTTTTTTACCTCAGCGTTACTTCACCACTTCGAGTAGAATTTCCAAAGAAAAATATCTAAACGGTTTTACTGCATGTTCAAGTTGTACTGTAGACTCCATCTTCCCATACCCATACGGAACTCTGATCATGACGTGACGGCCGTGAGAAAAGTGTCGGGTTTGAGCCTTTTGAGTTCTATGTAGCACAGCAAAGTTTGAGGGGTATGCCGTGACACTTTTTGCTTTCTTTTTGTTATGTGAGGGTCAAGGGGGATCCACCGTTTACTATGGATGAGATGATTTGTGGTTCTTGTTCTCTTCAGATGGGGACCCGGGATGCAGTGTGGGTACCTCGTGGGAGACGTTCTAGTGAAAAATATTTCGAATATGGAATATTCAAAGGGAGAAACAAGCGCCAAGCGCGGCTGTGTTACGTGCGTCCTCACACGAGCAAGCAAGCAAGCACTACAGTAGCCTGGCCTTGTCATCGAGACAAAAGCAAAATCGACGGGTCCAGGGGAGGCCCATTACAAGTATGTTCCGGTTGTGGGTGGTGGCGAGAGTAGCCGGTACGTTGACGCGCGCTCTCTCATCATATCGGAACCTGAAGACATCCGACGACTGAAAGCCGCCGTCGTCCGTCTCGCCCTCGCTCCGTAAAAAAAGAAAAAAAAACCCGAAAAGCGGTGGTATGAACCCGAAGGTGTGTAATAACATACGGAGTTTATCGCCACAGCCCTTTCGCTATGGATTCGGACGCCGTATTAGACCGTTAGAGGAGACCCCGTCGGAGCGAGCAGCAACCCTCGCGTGGCCTAGGCCAGCCTGTAACTTGCTTGATCAGGTACTTTTTCAAAAAACAAAAAAAGCAAAAAGAAAAAGTTAAATCACGGCATGACTCGCGTGAGGCGGTGCTGCAATCCCCGGACTGTACAGATGCGGCATTTGTCCGAGATAACCGAATTTCCACTTTCAAGGTTTTTGTGTTTCTCTCTACAGTACGCGCGGGTTTTGTTTGTTGAAGGAAGGAAGGAAAGGAAGGACTTGAAAGTGCGCCGTGGCTGTTGGCTGTTGGCTGTTTTTGCACCGCGCGGCCCCGCGCGCGCCACGGATTCCAGAAAAGGAGAGGAGGATCTGACCAAGTGAGTCCCATGGACGATGCATGCAGTGCGTGCACTGCACAAGGATTGGCGTCACGCTGACTCGGAAAGAGAAGGAAGGTGGCGCTGATCTTTTCTTAACCCGTCTTCCATTGAACGTGTACAGTGCAACTATATGTTCTTCGCTTCGCACGCACTCACGCACGCATGCACGTATGCATACATACATCATACATACATACATCCATACATGCATGCATGTAAGCATTCGATGGGTAAACCGGTAAAGGCGTGAGACGACGGAGCGGAGCTCGTACTGTACACCCGAGGCATTGATCGAGAACTCGGGACACGACGGGGGGTTTCATGCAGTTCGGTAGAATAAGAGAATAACGGGAGGAATACAGTAATGGCCGAGGATGGGGATGGGGATGGGAACTGGAGAGACCCGAACGATCTCCTTGGAAATTTCATCTCGAAATGGGGGTTCAACTTCGCCGTCGCTCCAGGAGCGTGTGCATGTCCGTATCCGTGTGCGGCCTTTGTTTGCGGGTTGGCCCACGCGCCTCCGCTTGTTCTCAACACTAAAGCTTTTCGGGATGCCGCTCATGTGCGCCCCAAATCCGCCCCAATAGCGCCTTACCTCGGGTTTTATCTCAGGAAATCTCGGCAAAGGACGAGTGGAGGTTGCACCGCTGCTGTAGACCCCGGTCGTGGGGGCGTTTCGGCTCATTGTGGATGATCCGTTCAGGCCTTATGATTCAGTGTCGTGCAGGTCCAAGTCTCGTCGTCATCGTTTCAAGAATGCCGCGCAATATACATGCAAATCCGGAGACAGATATCAAATAACACCAATGTTCAATGAACGAACAAATCTTCTATCGTCAGTAGGCCAACGTGCGATATCGGGCGTAGAAAAGACAAGGGGTATCGAAAAATGCGAGGTTGAACTACAAAGGGCATTCAGGTGTATTAAGGTATATGGACAGTGATGAACGTCAGGCAAGTGGGTAAATGTGTGTGGTCCGTTACAGAATATTGCACATTTCATAGTGAAAAATCTGGCAACGAACACAATGCACCTCAGCTCACGGTCCTAGACAAAGATAAACAAATTAGATGACTCACAGCTAGTCATGTTTTTGTTCGATAGAGAAGAGTCATAAGGGCCATAGGAGTCATGTCATATTCGTGAGAGCCAAAAATACATTGAAACAGAAGAGTATCGTCCAGAGCTGGAAATGGGGGTCAGTACAATAACACACTGGGACAAACCCATGCCAACATTACCGGAAAGGATAGGTATCATGGTCTCTTCCCGGTGTACCAGGATAGTGAGACACTCCCAACTCCAGCTATGCGGACTCGGGCATTGATGCGACATACCTACATTACTATCGTTTGAGACATTTTCCCGGATAAAGAACGAGATAATACGAAAGACCCACCGTGTCGGCAACTTCAGCTTTTCGAAAATCAATATGGAGGTCTCCGTTGGGCATGCGGGTGATTTGATTCACTTCGCCGAATGACTGTTGTTGGTGGTTGGGGAGATGAGTCAGCGTGTTTCCCATGCTCGCTATGCGCGGTCGACTCACCTCACACCACTTTCGGACGCCTTCCAGACGTGTCTGGTCACCTTTGGCTATGCCACTCACGATCAGCTTCTTTTTTCGCTTTTCCCGTGATATGGGAAGTATGGTAGGGACATGGCGGAGGCTTTTTCCTGACGCTTTGAACGAGAATGGGAGTCGAAGGGTTCCCGGTTTGATAAGAACAGAAGTCTCTGCATTCGGCGGAGAGTGGAGGTGGGTAGCATTTGGAGGAAGAGACCATAAAGAATGCTGCGGACCCCTGGACCGGGAAGAGGACACGGAACTTGGGGAACCTATATTCGGCGTGCTTAAGTTTGTGGATGCTCCTGTGGTTCCAGAGGAGAAAGTGAGAGAGGATGAGAAGCTGGGCCGTGGTGGGGACAAGTGGAGCGCAGACCCTTCGTCGATGGAAACATCTGAGGCTGCGGGGGTGAAAGTCCCCAACACGCTGGGACGTTTGAAAGACCATGGCCCCCGGGATCTGGGGGAGGAGGTGGCGGAGGGTGATGATTGTGAGGGCCTGTTTTGTGGCTCAGGTGGAACGAGTGACCCATCGCTGAATGTGCGGCCATGGCGCCCCATGGAGAGTGAGCGTGGATAGAAGGAGTCGTCGTGGCCGAGGCTAGGGGAGGAATCGTACGGGGAGAAGGAAGGACGACGAGGGGGAGACAAAGAGAAACGAAAGCCACGCAGAGAGGGCGGAGTTCGCGTGTAACTACGCGTGCCCTGGGGTGTGCCAAATCCAAAGAGAGGAGGTGCCTGTTGTAAGCGTGTGAGGGATATATCATTCATCACCGTCCGAATCACGTGAGGGTCCCTTACCTCGTCGTCGAATACATTCGGTTCCTCGCGGCACGAGGATCCGGTCCCGTCGCCTGCCTCCACGAGGACGAAGCTTTCGGTGATGGAACTAGAATCGTCATCGCATGAGGTGGAACGTGCCCGCCGCATGTCCGAATAAGCTAGATATGGGTAAGATTTTGGCGACGATCCCTGAGCTAGGCTGTCTTCTTCCAAGTCCTCCCCGTCCGTGTGCGCGTGCTGGTCATCGATCCATCGTTCTAGGCGGCTCTTTCGGCGGGAAATAGAATGCACGGGCATGGGCGGCGCGCCGTCTTCGTCCGTGGGTGTCGGTGATTGGACAATGATAGGCATTGCCGTTAAAAGGCGGAGGGACTCTTTGTTATAAACTACTTTACATACGGGTTACCACTGGTCAGGGGAAGGCATCCTGGATAGGTCACCAACCTTCAGATTGCCGTTTCCGCATGTCTCTCCGTCTCGGAGATGGGGAAAGACGGGAGAAGAGGTGTGTCTTGTAGCGGGGACTCTCGTGATGGGTGTCGTCTTGCATGGTAGCAGTTTCGAGGGGGGACATATATAGGGTTTGTGGCGTTCGCTTTGCCGCGGGAGATATGATAAGAATTCAAGTCAAGTCAGAAAGATAAAGAAGCCATTGCAGAAGGGCAGAGCCAATGGAGGGGGGAGGGAAACGGGACAATATAAGGGGGGGGATGATAGCACGTTGAAAAGAAGGATGGTTCAAGTTGAACGTGTTGTGTACATCAAGGCCAACACAGAAAAGGCAAAAAAGGTGCAACGAGGCGATTCGGGCCGTAATCGCGATGGGAAGCGGCCAATGATTCCGTTCCCGTCCCCGTCCCGTCTTCCAGGTCCGTTCACATGACATCCCCATCATCTCTCTTTTTCCTTTTTTTTTCCCCTTCTTTCTTCTTTGCTGATGGTGGTGCTCTACTCAAAAGGACTGCGCACTTTTCATCAATTTTACTCTAATTTATACAGACAATTTCATCGTAAATTAATCGTTCGGCGTTCAATGTCTGGTAATGTCTCCAGCAATTTATCCAACATTGGCCTGAAGAGCTTGGCTGATGGCGTGTTCTGATATCGTTTCGCCAACGTGAATCCGCGCGATCCTTCTTCTGGAAACCCAGATCCCTCTTTCCATGTGCCCTCTGCGGCGTCCAGCAGTGTGACAAGCTCCGTGTCGACCGGTAGGGCGCCAAGAAAAGGCACGCCCTCTCTGCGCGCCATTTCCTCGCCGCCCCCGGTCGAGAACACGTTGCTGACCTCCCCGCAACACGGGCACACGTACCCGCTCATGTTCTCCACAATTCCGAGCACGGGGAGGTTCACCGCGCGTGCAAACGAGAGAGATTTCACCGCGTCCATCAGAGCGACGGCCTGCGGCGTCGTGACGACGACGGCGGACAGGCGGTCATGAACAGGACTTAGATGCTCCAATAATGAAAGCTGTTCGTCGGATGTCCCTTTGTGATAAGAAGAATGCACACGGTAGTTTAGCGACAAGAGCTTCGTCGAGTTATGAACCCACGATGTGACGTACTACTCACCTGGGGGTGTGTCGATGACCAAGTAATCCAGCTCTCCCCAGCGCACATCACTCAAAAATTGCCTTATCATGGCATTTTTCTTCGGGCCCCGCCACACGACAGAGTCACCCTTCTTCTTTAGCAAGAAGCCGACACTCATGCATGCGAGCCGCGCGTCGCTTCCGTCTGCATATATGGGCACCCACCCGTCACTGCTCTGATGGACAGCATTGCCGTCTACTCCAAGCATGCGCGGGATCGAGGGTCCCGTGAGATCGACATCAAGGATGCCGACATGGGCCTCGGGTAAAGATGTGTGCAACGTGAGAGCGAGCTGGACGGCGACCGAAGACTTGCCAACGCCACCCTTTCCAGAACAGACGATGATGATGTGTTTGATGCTGCTCAATCGTCTCGAAACTGGGGTGTTTTGTACAGCAGTGGCCATGCATGGAAGGTGGCGCAACGGCTGATGATGCAGATGGAGGCTTATCTCTTTACGTAATAATACAATTGTGACGCCGCACGCCAGATAGGATAAGGTTCAATATATGCGTTTGTAACCGTGCTACGTGCTGTACCCAAACGAAGCCAAATGCGACAAAAACTACACGACAAAAAGCTGGGGTTTGATGTTCTGCAGATCTATGTGAGATCTATTACAGAAAAAATAACTGTGCGTGATTCTCACCATCTTACAGAGGCGAGCCACGAGCCCGCTAAGTTGTATCAACGTGCCGACGCCTTCTAGGATCCTCATGTGTGTAAAGCCGATTTCCTGGATGCAACGTGAGAATCCAGTATGAGAAAATCAAACAGCTAATCGATACCTTTATATATTCTAGTTTTGTGTACTCAGGTAGTCTAGCAAGAGAAGGTCAGAATGAGAATTGAATACCCCTTGAGCAGAAGCAGAAACTCACTCGTCAAACGTCTTCACAACGCGGAATATCGTCACGATGATATCCACGGCACTGTAACCTTGGTCCCAAAGCTCCTGGAGCTTTATCATGGAATTCTCAATGTCGCCCTTGGAGCATGCGCGGATCATGCTTTGCACGATGATGGGGTGTGGCTGGTCGCACACTTTGAAGACGTTGTCGCCCGAGACGAAGCCAAACCCGGACCACGTCGATTGAAGATTATTGATTGCTTGTCGCATGTCGCCCTCAGAGGTAAATATAAGTGCCGTCAGGCCATCGTCATTGTATTCGACCTAGAAAGTTCCAAAGTCGAGACAAGTCGCGGTTATGGAGTGCGTCGCAAGCTCACTTTCTCCTCAGCACAGATTTCTAATAACCGTTGAAGGACCTCGCGGTCCGACAATTTGGCGTAGCGGAGGATGGCACATCGACTCTGTATTGGCTCGATGATCTTGTTTGACATATT
>Ga0307510_10005422_pt1 | contig 15186 bp, 20 predicted proteins | sample 12_EM_MG_FD_207224 | JGI IMG/M metagenome (GOLD analysis project Ga0307510, IMG submission 207224) | Populus trichocarpa ectomycorrhiza microbial communities from riparian zone in the Pacific Northwest, United States - 12_EM | ecosystem: Host-associated > Plants > Roots > Unclassified | place...
CGACTATAAATTAGCTACCAAAACTACTGGTGATAAGATACAATATCCCTACATTACGCTGTGAATGCATTTGGATTAATCGTGACAAGGCGAATGCACCAAGAAATCATTCTTATTATTTGTCTGCGTTGGGGAATTCTATCGTACATGATATATGAATCACCCACGGTATCCCTTAGCCTCGTAGTCTTACCTTACCATAGAACTTTCGTGATGCTGTCCCTGCGTGCGGATGCTCCAACTCGTCTTCGCTCTGTTGCAAACTCAAGGAAGCATGCATAGAATACGTCGAACGTTACTCTGAGAATTGGCCTTGGGAGTTAAGTTTGCAGAGGTCGAATATCTGGGCAACGTAGCTACGGTAGCTGCGATGAATAAGATGTCAGTCAACCCAAGGAAAAGGGGGAGAGCAAGAGAAGGGGACGAAGAGAAGAGGGCGAACACGGACGAAGGTTCCGTGAGACTGAGCGAAGGCGTGCGGACGACAGTTCCGCTACGCGAGGCTAAAGCGGGTGAGAAGGGAAAGGGACTAAGTAACACGAAAAGCTGCGGCCCCAGTTGGTGTAGGAAAGTTTCGACTTTGGATCTCAGCGCGGATGCGGGACTGGATGCCGACCATGTCGTATTTTTGTGAGGCGACAAGTAGCATCAAAGATTTGTCGTAGGAGATAGGCATCACGGAAGGAATCGGGTACAGCATTGTGAGAAGACTATTTAGCACTTCCCCATCCTCAGATAGGCGCACTACTGGAAGTTCATCGACAGCGTCGTTGTCTGAGGGTTGGGGGAGGGAAAGCATATCGCCGAAGAATGACGACGACAAGGATAATGCAGATTTGTGAACACGGAAGTTGACGAGGTCGCATGATTGAACTACTATATCGGCATCAGGCATATCTAGGTGTTCAGGCAGAGCTAGAGCAGTCTGGGGGGAAGTAGGACGCAGGCCAGTTTGAGATCTTCCCAGAACTACGATATCTGATTCGGCCTATAGAAACATTTTTAATTGTCGCCGATATCACATATTTTCGGAATCAACCAAGCCAAAACTTACCTTTGTCATACAACCCTGAACAGCATTTGTCAGCGCCATCCAACAGTCGTGGGTTGCTTTGTTAGGGATATATGCGCATCGACATTGAGCACCCCAACTATTTGCATGACGTGACAAGCACATGTGATATTGGGTGATATTGAAGAGAGCTGGGGATTCCGCTATGGAATTAATGTATTCACCTAGCCAAGTAATTGTGCCAGGTGTGCAATATTGACCGAACATTTCATTGGGTATACCAGTCGTTCTGAATGCGGTAAGGTCCAGTGTTAGGTAAGCTCGAACTTTCTGGTAGTACTTCCAGAGTTCGTGAAGATAAACCCCTGGGGTATTGCCGAGCTCACTTTCCAAATCCTGAAGCGTGAATGAGAAAGTCAATGTGGTGCGTGCCGCCTGAAGTGTTTCCTGGCGAAGTCCGTTTGTCTGCGCAAGAGTGTAAACTCGAAATGCGGTCTCTGGACGGATGAACGGCGGATCCTGCGACTCAACAACCGTTCGGATGTGGCTCAGAACCAGGTCCATCTGGTACTTTTGAGCTGCCGACAGAAGGGTCATGGTTTCCTCGATAGTTGAAGGAATGACTGGAGGAATGGGGAGAACGAAGGTGAGGAGACTGGAAAGGGTGACACCAGTGTCGGATAGCTGGATGGATGGAAGTGTAGTAGTGTTCGCATCATGTGAACTCGAAGCGGACTGGATAAGCTCCCTGAGCACTGGGGAGACCTTGATGATGTAGAGTTTCAGTACTCGAAACTCTTGGTGGTCGCATGAACAAAGAATGACATCGGCATCAGGGTCCTCAATACGCAGTTTCTCTAGGAATTCGTCTGAGTTAGGTGGAGGTGAGGATTCGTCGCTGGCCATCTGAGTTGACATCACACTTCGAGATGTCGGGCAATGGCAATGTCGCTTACGTGTTCGCCGGGAATGCCCGATTCCCCGATCTTGGCTCTTCCATGGACCGTTACCAGACAATGATATATTGTAGGCACACTGATGGTATCAACTCACCTCCTAGTCACCGTGAATGTCATGCGAAGGTTTTAAGTGCACTTCCCAAGTTTGTTTTCCCCTCATCTCTCGCGTCTCTCCGCATCAGGAAAACATCCAATTTGCTTTTTGTACTTTTTCATGCTTTTATTGCTTTTTTCAAGTAAAAAAAGCAAATTTTGAGAAAGTACAGACTACTTGGGAAAAGCCCAGTCCCACACTTTTCACATACTTTTCAATACTTTTTTCACTTTTTTTTTACAACTACTCTATTTCACTCATAATTGACATTTGTTGGCTGTGCTTTTTTGTACTTTTTTGTACTTTTTGCATTACAGTACTTTTGGAAGATGATTTACTTTTTTGAGCAACTCAAAAAGCACAAAAAAAAGTGTGGGACTGGGCTTTTTCATACTTTTTCTACTTTTTCTGTAAAAAGTATGAAAAAGCACAAAAAAAGCACAAAAAGGAAATTAGATGTTTTCCTGATGACTAAGTGTTCTTTGCTTCCCATCCTGCTGATGTTTTGTTCTATCTACTCATCACCATTTTCCCTTACCATTTCTAGATGCCCAAGGAGCCAATTACTACACTTTTGCTACTATCACACATTCTGATCCCCTTGTATGATATCTTTACACCCAGTATGCAGCATTGGCCGTGGCACCCGATTTCACAGGACATTTATCTTGGCATCTCTGCAAAATGCAGTGTCATGTCACAGCACATAGGTATAATCTTGTAACAAATTTGGGGGCAAAACTTTCCGTGGCAGCCAATATCTACTTCCCAGCATCTAGCCAAATAGCTCATGGTATATCCAATACTCAAACCTGTTTGGTTGGCCGTGCTTTGTGATGCATGTGATGGGTCAGCCTCATGTCTTGGACTGTGGCTGCATGAGAGGATCGTCTTTGTGTTTTACTGCAGTGACGATTCGTTCAAAAAAGAACCTAGTCTTTGGGATAATTCCATTGCTTAAGTTGCTATATGGTACAATTTGCACTGACTCCATATACAAGGGGAAAAAAACAAGTCATAATCAAACCAAGCCAAGTAGCAGAAAAGGAAAGCTAAGCTGCACCAAAGCAATGGAGTGGGGCTTTAACCATGATGGTAAGTGTAGATAAAATCAAAGGTCTAAGGTCTAGATTGGGGGAGAGGGACAAGGGCGTGTCAAATAAGCCTGAGTACCATAGTCAAACAGGGAAAATAAGAATGAAATAAAGCTCAAGGCAAAGGGTGTCCATGTCCACACCACCATCTTGGCTGCATCTGCCACCACAAATTCTGGGGTACCTGCACCTGCCTCATATGGCACAGTGCTGCTGTGATCACAAAAGTCGAATAACCTGGGCATACGCAGTTGGACCTCTTCTTCCTCTGTTTTGTAAGGCTGTGATGCCATTGGCGTCATGTGTGTGTGGGGTGTATCCCCTCTTGCCAAGTCTTGCATGTTTTCAGTCTGGGCAGCAGTCCCGGCATTGTGAGGGCATCGGGAAATGACATTGGAGGCAATGTTGTTGGTCTGAGGGTCCCCTTTGCCATAAGTTCCACCAGTCCACCCCAAGGTGCATGATCTTCCAGCGATGGTGGCAACAGATACTGTTATCTCTTGGAGTCTGGTTCTGGTGTCGCGCACCACGGTGGCGACCTGCTTCTGCTTGGGTGATCATCTTCATCATTGAAGCTAAGTGCCACCTGGTCCCTTGTGTTAATATTTACACTATTACTTTTGTAAACCACAACAGGCACGTGACACGCAAATCATGGCACACCAGCATGAGCACAGGACAAGGTTCTTGTGCATACTGCAGAAGTCATGTTTGGTCGGAGCAGCAATGCTTGCAAGCCATGTATATGGCAGTGCCCACTCAGAGGCAACACATGGGGTTGGGATTGGGATTGGGGAGGACATGGATAAAGCTCTTGGTTGTGGTGTGGGGTACCAGCACTTGAAATTCAGATAAGTGCATTCCCACTAGACAATCCCAGGGATACCTTCGTCAGATACATTTTTCCATTATCCATCATGGAACTTCAACCTCACATCCATCGTGTCCTGTGTCCCCTCCTTCATCTTATCTGCCTTGAATGCCGGCAGCGCATATCCGCAAAGAGGATGTAAGTGATAATTCTGCCACATGTGATTAGCATTCCATCGATGGTATGGATGATTAGTGGGGGTAGGAAGTGACTATACCCTATTGACCAAAGATCGACTGGCTTGCCATGCCCTTTTTGGTTCAGTTCCTCCAGAGCGACGTATTCCGAACCTCCTATGACGGACATGAGTGGTCCCCCAAAGCAATCGAGGTGCTTGGCACTAAAAGGCCAAATGACACGCATACAAGATATATTTCCAATGAGAAGGTCAAAGCGAGGCACATGTCAAGGTTGGCAAAAACGATATCCAATGATGGGTCCTTGGGACGGGAGACAATGCTCTCCAGTCTGTTCACAAGCCATGTTGTAGGTCCAAAGATCTTGATAAAGATTGGGAAGGTGAGTGATAATGGGGAAGGGCAATATATTCAAGATCCCAGTGGTCAATGCTGTGGTTGCGCAGGTACTCACTCCGAACAACACAGACTAGGGATACAACCAAACATATCAGCCTCTCATTGTCATTGCTGGGTGAAGCACAACCAAATGTACAAAAGCACTGCTACAGTGTCTCATTCCAAGAAGTGGCCATGCTGACTGAGGCACACGATGTTGGGATGACTGAGAGCACCCGCATCTCGTTCCCCTTGACTTTCTTCTCCAGAGCGGGCCTTCGGTACAACATCATATGTGACATTGCCAGGTGCCGTCTTGGCAGAGGGATATCACATGGCTGTGAAGGAGAGTGGGGTAGTGGGGAGGGAGTTGGGTAGGGGAGGCATGGATGGGTCGGCTGCACAGCACTTAGCAAGGGTTCACTGTTCTGGTGGTACATGCCATGTCGCATGCTGCCATGTGATAACCATGATGTGGGGTTTGTGATATATTTATGGTATAGTTTTAGAGTGTACACACCCAAGAGGCTCTCATACATACCATGACTTTTCCAAATGAGCCAGTGCAGAGGATGTGGCGTATCTTGTACTGTTTTTCCTTGTTCACTGATGGGGGTTGCACCATGACCTTTTGGGAGATGAGCGAGAAAATCTCATTGTCGTTGCGCTGATAGTGTCTGGTACAGTGACTATGCTCTCTCTTGACTTTGAAGTGATTTCTTTAGGCAAGCAGGAAATGGAGGACATAGATGTGCAGATGGTAATGATCTGCCAGGTGCAGAGATATAGTGTGGGACAGCAAAAGACAACAAATTTGCTAGCACCAGAACTAGATTTTTTGGGGGAAATCAGACATTGGGATCATGATCAGGGGGGCTGAATACATCAAAAAACACCCTTCTTGTATTTTTCCCATGCTTTTTGTATTTGGACATAACTTTGGATCAAAAGTTTTATATTACATATACCCCTTTGGGGTCAATTTGTTGTGTCTATGGCCTCAATTGAGTCCATGGCCTGCTCTCCAGCCTGCTGGTGGGACTTCTGTTTCCGCATGGCCCATTCAGCCACCTTTCCAGTTAACCCCTAATGATAAGCTGACATAAATCTCCATGATCAGTTGAAAAACTGTTGGATGACATTGACTGGGCATGCATCAAGGCATTCACATGTGAGTCTCTTTGCATCATCAAATTTGTCCTTGTAAATTTGTCTGTACCATTGTTTGCACCAGCCCCAGTACTATACATGTTGAGAATTAGATAGCAATAGAATGAAATAAGAACACACCATTTCAATTGGATTCAATTGACAGTGAAACTTGGGTAGGAAGGTGCAAAGGTGTCCCCTTCCTGTGATTGTCTTCTCAAGAAGAGATTTTTGAAGTTGGAAGTCATCCTGTTTGCTCAGAAGTCAGGCCATGTAGCACCCCTCATTCTTGAAGGTGCACACCAGGGAGCATTTTGCTTTCATTTTCTTATTGATTTTGAACCTGCACTCTTCCAATGTCTGCAGGAGCCCTTTTGCATTGCCAGTTTCCGTTGTCATCTTCTGTGGCATCCCATGGAACTCAGTGCATGGATTATTCATCGAGATCATGGTGTCCCTTTGTTTCCTTTGTTTCCCCCCATTCCCTTTATTCATATCAAATGCATGGAGTGCATCTGGAGCAAGTGATGCATGTGCTGATGACTGATCAAACACAAAAAGTGCAACACACTCAGGATGTGCCTCTTCAAAGATTGAGAGGGCTTTGTCAACTTGAGTAAGGAGCTGGGGTTGATCCCACCAGGCATCTCCCTGGGCCCTAGGATACATGATACAGCGTGCATCTTTCACCACATTGCCACTTTCATTGTGGATGATTAATTGTCCATTCTCTTCCTCCACAAAATCTGACACATGAATGAGACATCCTTTCCCCTTCTTCATTAGTTTCTGGTCATCTGGTTGGGCCCTATCCAAGACCATGAGAGTGTTCCCTGGAGGATAGAAACAATGGTACGCACCATATTGTTCTTTTGTACTCATTCACGTGGAAGCAACTCTTGTCCTGGAACACTGCAATGATCCGCTTTTTGCCTGGCCCCAACACTGGATCAACATGCATGAGTTCAGACCCCTGGGGTTCCCATTTCACCATCTTCCTTTTGATATTTTTCCATATCAGGGAGGAAAGTCTCATTGTGGTATTTCACCACATCAGGCCTCTCATGGCTGTCCATATAAACCCCTTTCCACAATAGCTTGTTCCTCCAGCCCAACCTCACAAGCCATCGTCAAATTGTGTGTTCCAACAGCCTGTTCGTGAGGGTATAACCAAGTGATGGGAGGATGCGTTCATTCAGCATGCGACAGAACCCTAATGGGGTGACTTCACCCATGGGCAAGCTTGTCAGGTATGACCTTGCTGCCAGTTGCACCTGCTCTTCACTCAGCAGCAATCTATTGGTGTATTTTCCTTGTTTCTCAGGTGGGATCTTCCCAAACAACTTGTAGTGACGAGTGAGGAATCGAATCTGGCAGGTGAAGTGGGTGCCCACACTATCCTTCCATGACTCAGCAACCTTCATACTTGCAGTGATGCATCGATCCCCTCGGATTCGGAGTGTAGCAAAGTTCAGGAGGACAAGGTGTTTATTCAGGTGCGAGAGTGGTGCACATTGTCTGTGTGCTGCCTCTAACTCGGTCTTGATTTGATCCCTTAGCTCCCTCCACCCACGGATGTCTTCTTCTGCCTTTGGCTCATATCTGCTGGCCTCCATGAAATTGTCCATATCGTCCTCTTCATGTTCTGAGTTGATCTCCTCATCCAAATGCTGCAAGTTGTCCTCCAAGTTGGCGTCCTCATTTGGATCCACCATGCCCTCATCATCAAGATCAGGTGCGCTTCCATTCTCACTCACTTCCACAGGAGATGGCGTGTTTGATGGCCCCAGGGATGGCTCCGGAGATGGTGCGATCGATGGTGTTATGATCCACCCCAATTTTTCTCATCCTTGTCGGACCCCCTCCTCGTCACCAGACCCAAGCCACCACTCATGACTAAACGACTATTACCATTGAACCTATCACCCCTACCAGAGCTACCACCACTACCACCCAGTGAACCATCCAAACCATCGTCACCCCTTGATCAGCCACCAGTCCTGCCCCTCGTCCCTATCCCCTGGAACATCCATCATCGGGACTACTCCTCAATGGAGATGTACCAAGAACCACCCCTAGTAGAGAACCCACTGGAAGACCCAGACAGTCCCATGGAGGATGCACCGCCTCTAGAGCCAGAACCAGCCACCTACTATGAACCTGATGTCCCTGAAGGCCACACACATGCCTTGTCCCCGAAAGAGTCCCCTGTCGCACCCTGGGAGGAATACCTCACTTATCCCAGCAGTCCTGTATCCCGCAAACACTCCCTGTTACCTACAAGTCCCTCTTCAGCACCCATATGACAATGTACCAGTCGTGAAGGCAGTTACCAGTCAATCACCCCTTCCGCCTCATCACCCATAGCTGGCACCTTGCCTCAGAGCCAAGGCTACCAGTCGACCTCTCCCAGAGGATCCGCAGACAATCCCTCATCCACGCAGAGCTCCGCAGATGACGCGGATAGCGACATGGCCCTTAACTGGGTCACTATCAATACGGACTACCTTAAAGGGTAGTTGCTTACGCTAGACGCCCATTAGACCAGAACGGGCACGCGGAGACCAGATCTCCTCGGATCAATCTCAAACCTCATGGTCGTCATCGCATCATGATGACGCTTCTCTTCTTGGAATGACCTGCTGCCATTGTTCTCCCATTAAGGATCAATTAGGCAACTTGTCCCTTTCTCATTCGCTCTTGCTCATTCTCTATTGTTTGACTCATACAGACTGCAGCACTTGTCCGCGGAGCACCATACGATACAGACCGATGCCTCTTGACCAGAAGTACCTACCTTAGTGATCATGGCCCGTGCGCGGCCCCGCCTGTATATAAGCGCCCTGTATTTCGACAGTCAAGCCCTAAGCTTGACTTGATTAACAATATCAATGTTCTTGAAAGCTCCCCAAGTGCCTCCCCTTTCCCTCATCTCTTACATAAGCCTCTCAGAGTCGTCTCTAGCAACACTAGAGACTTCTACATCTTCAAGTACTCGCCACCAGTTCACCTCTTAGTACAAGTCATACTATCAAGGCCCATTGAAGCCTTAACAGATGGCCCTAGGGCTGGCTCCGGAGATGGTGCGATCGATGGCCCTAGGGATGGCTCTGGAGATGGTATGGGCAAAGGCATTGTGGATGGCACAACCAACAACATATAAGATGACCCCAAGGATGATACCCTCGATGCAGCCACAGACAAAGCCCATGACGAAGATATGGATGTTGGGGGTGATGTGGATGGGGGAGAGGAGGTGACTTGGAACCCCAAATCAGTGAGTTTCATTTGATTCCTCATTGCCTGAATGTGTTGTGGGTGTCGCTGCGTTCGTGCTGATTTTGTGGCAATGTCGGGCCCATGGTAAGGCATCTTCCTTTTCCCTTGACACCAGTGAGTATCCTTAATCTTCTGGCTTGGACAAGCAAACTTACCCTTTATTCTAGCGTCTACCTTTATCTGCTCCCTCAAAGGGAGCCACTTGTTATCATCATGCAGGTCGAACATCATATCAAGCATGGAATCGTTCACCTCTATCGCGCCTCCATATGGGAGGTCATCCTCCAGCTCAAGCTCTCCATCGGATGCACAATCATCCAACTCAGATGGTTTCATGCCCACATGTGGATCCCACAAAGTCGGGTCCCCAGTATCGAGCTCTGGATCAATGCCAGCGACCTCAACATCATCCTGGGGACAGTCAATATCGCCTGAGGGATGTATGCTGTCAGAGAGTGATGGATCTGGATCCAGAGGATGAGGCCGGCCCTTCTTCCCCACATCCTTCACTTTTTGTGGGCGGCCTTGACCTTGGTGTTGTGGCTGTGTGGGAGGCAATGGCCCCTGGTCCCTGGTATTGAGCCCCTTGTCAGTGTCGACAACCTCAGCAGTATCCAGAGGATGAGCAACATCATTCCAGGGAGGGTCGATATCGTCCAAGGGACGCATGCTGTGAGAGCATGATGGATCTGGATCCAGGAAGCGAGATATGCTCTCCTGCTCCACCTTCTTTGTTTTTCATGGGTGGCCTCAACCTTGGTGTTGTAGCTATGTGGGAGGCGATGGCCCCTGGTCCCCAGTATTGAGCCCCTTGTTGGTGTTGATGACCTCAGCAGTATCCAGAGGATGAGCAACATCATTCCAGGGAGGGCCAATATCATCCAAGGGACGTGCACTGTGAGAGCGCAATGGATCTGGATCCAGGGAGCGAGACGTGCTCTCCTGCTCCACCTTCTTTGTTTTTCGTGGGCGGCCTCGACCTTATCATTGCGGATGCATAGGGGGCGATGGAGGGTTTGGGGCCAGCACATACAAGTGGAAACACTTTCGTTGTTGCACTGGCACTTTCCTTTTTCTGGAATTCCACTGAACTTTCGACTTCCTTTCAAAGGTAATTTTTTCTGTTTGTGCCTTCTGTAGGCAGCACCATGCATCCAACGGCACTGCCACCACCAGCATTTGCACAGACACAGCAATCGCATCTGTGCAGAGCCCGGTCTGAGGGCGGTGCACACCTCATGTGCCGTCCTGCCTGGACCAGGCCCACAAGGGTATCTTATTAAGTAGATGTCTGTAATATTAATGTGTGCAATACATGTTTTGTCTCCCACGTGATATCATTATCTTGTGATCATGCATCCCATATCACCACCGCTCCATCATGTGCTGGGTTCTCTGATGCTCTGGCATGTGGTTTTCACATCCCCTTACAATTTTTTTCAGCCCAATCAGAGACCAGGATCGGACTCAGGGAATTAAAATACATCAATTGCCAGTGTTTCTAAAGCACAGGCATTAAAATTGAGTTTGGACATAACTTTTTTTGGCATCATTTTTTAAATCTGTTTTTTGGGCTTTTCTAATGAAAATACATCTTTAAAAAAAATTGTCATCTTTTGCTGTCCCGCACTGTAGTAAGGGGAAGAGAAAAGGCAACTTTCCCGGCAACAGGGCGACAAGTGGAACTTGAGTGGAGCGCTTGTTGGAACTCAACTTGGGCCTCAACTCGTCGTTGTGGTGCGCCCACAAATTGTCATAAATTACCCACAAATTCACGTTCTGTGCGGACCGGCAATATTGAGCATGTGAAGTTGTGGCATTACCTTTTGGAGGATGAGCGAGAAAGTCTTATCACAGCCAGAAAGAGCAGATGATCGCAATCGAAAAGGAAATAGAAGAAACCAGAGATTCTCCTACCAAGCCAACGAGGAAAGCGACTCTCCATGAATAGAGCACGGCAATTTTGGAAACCATTCCGAGACATCAGGAGCACCCAATGAACGTCTACTATAGTCCCAGGCCCTTCAAGTTGACAAATTTGATGACAGCATAGATCCATAACAAGACCAGTGGACACCAGAGCATATCTCAGTATGACTCATAAACACGCACTGTCTAACTGAGGTAAAAGAGGGAAACTGAAGTGAGTCGCGACCGTCCTTAACACCACAAATTACAAGTTAACAAAATTCAACGTCTGTACAAGACGACTATGTGAGTGACAAAATAATACCACGCACGCACGCATTAGTTGGGCTGGAAGTACAATATAAGTTTGGTCTAGGTCTTGGAGGAAATGTCTCTTGCTCTGCACGCCCTCCTCACTCTTGTTGACCTTCTTTCCCGGAACCGCCCCCAGTGCAAGGTTGACCTGCAGGTAGAAACGGTGGCATCCTTGTCCGGGGCCCTAGGTATAGTAGAAGTGACTGTGCATCGCCATGGCAGTGGACAAGCTCGAGGTGGCTGAAAGTGAGGATATAGAGCCGATGCATACAGGTGAGCTATTGGTGCGGTACTTGAATAGGTTTTTCTGGCGGGAGGATATGCCATGGCATGCTGCCATACAGTATGATGTCCTTTAAAGGAGAGTGCCTTCTTGCTGGGACAGTGTTAAATCAAGGGGAAAAACGAAATGCCCCACGATTTCACTTTGCCGACAGTAAACCAAACACAGGAACTTCTTTCTCTACACAAGCTTGCCAGACATGTATGGTAGGAGAAGGGTGGCCGCCACATGTTGGCCCCATTGATCGTGGTCCGGATGTAGTGCAAAGTAGAGGGGATTGGCCAGACCCAATGCCACCCAGTGTTTGACCTTTGGCCCTGACTCCTGCGCATGGTTTTGAGGGTGCTATTGGCCATTGAGGGCCATGTGGAATGGTCCAGCAAAGTCATCATCAATATGCTCAAGGTCGCTTGTTGTCTGACTTCGGCGGATGTGTGGGAATAGCAAGTTCAAATTCTGCATGAAAATCAGTGAGAGCCAAGAATATGGCCACACACCGCAGCCCTCATCCTTCTGCCAATTTCCTGTTCACTCATGTCGCGTCAGGTTACGCCCCTCATCAGGAGAGGGTGACATGTAATCTCACAGGATGAATGCTCCTGATAAAGTGAGGCCTTGTTGCTGGGCATGATGAGCACAAGTGACGCTACGTCCTGCTTCCGCTGTGGTATTTCAGCCATGTTGGTCCCAGGCGTCCTCAAATCCAATCTTGTCGCTGCCAATGAGTTGGAAAACGAGAATATACATCTGTGCGTGACTCGAATTACTTGTAGAATCGACCTACAAAGGAAAATGTCAGGGACAAAATGACAGTGAGAATTGGTACAGGCGCACACGCACATTAGTCAAGTTGAACGTGGACCGACGATGTTGAGATTTGAGATGGTCAAGATGCTCCAGAATCTGCATACCCATCAGAAGGTTCTCCTCGTTCCCCTTGACCTTCTTCCAAATTGCCTTCAGCACGAAGTCGAGCTTGACATCCGCCCCCCGCGCTACCTGCGACGGTGCCTGGATGGGAGGACTATGAGCGGAGGCGGTCATAGAGGAAATAGAGGCGGACAGTGACGATCTTGTTGGAGCATGCGATATATGGGTTTGCTGTACCAATGTGGAAATGCAGATGGTCCTTTCTTGCACGAGCTCGTCATATGCAAAGACAGGAGCAGGACGAGTGCTGTGTGCATGCTCCATTGACTACAGTACGCAAGTATGGAGAGGGGAGGGAAGTTGTTGAACTTGACCAATCATAATGCATAACATCCCATCGTGGTCGACTTTGATCCCAGAGCCCTTGCACGGGATTTGGATTTTGATATTGGATGTCACCGGGTGTGAGGAGCACTCTGATATCTTCATCTGTGGGCCCAAAGCTGCTTGCTGTCAGCCTCCGGAGGACGTGCAAGGATGAGTACAAGTACCAAAAACAGAAAAAAACGGGGCTACTGTAAGTGGAATAGAGGATATCAGCAAAGATGACTACCCACGACCATCCTCATACTCCTGTCAGCCTATTCGACACCATATCCTGTTGGCCAGTCAAAAGACGGGTGACGGCAAGTGATCCCATTAATCGCATACTTTGACGAAGTCTGGACCTCTCACTTGCGCATAGTGAGCTCAAGTATTGCTGTGCTGGGCATCTACGTGTGGTCATGTTTCCGTAGCTGAGAGGCCACGTCGAATTTCTCAGAACGAGGGAAAGTGTATTTTGTTAAAGGCGGGTAGAGGGGACCCTGATATCCCTAAAAGAGAACCTGGGTATGCTCTGTGTAGACGTCTAAATGGGCTTTGTGTGTGTTTGTCTTGACACAGTTCACGGGAATTCCCTTCGGACACGTCCAAGGCAGCCAACTCCTTTCTAGGGATAGCCCCACTTTCGTGCCCTTAGCCCCACTATTTGTGTTCTGGCTTTCCACCTTCTTGCAGCATCCTTTCCAGTAGAATATAGAATTGACAGTCAATCATGACCATTGTGCACAGAAGGCTTACCATCTATCCTATATGTGTTGCACTGCCACATGTCTGGCATGCTGGCTGCTGGAATGGATCAGGACACCAACCATTTGGTGATGTATCGTAGGACTTGAACAGTGTCTCATTCTATGAAGTGGCAGCGCTGGGTGATGTGTTCAAAACCTTATGGGTGCCGACAACAAACCCAAAACCAAGATGGCGCTGTTGTGAAAAGTGAAGTACAAAGGTCTACAATAACATGTCTGGACATGGTGCCCAACATGCACCTGTGTGTGAGTTGGGTTAAACAGGGTTGCACATTATTCGGACGCCAGGGGTTAACATGCCATGGGTGATCGATTTCCTTTGGCTGTCTTTAGGAAGGCCCCTTGCCAAATGCCATGGGTGAAAACCCCTGGAATATAGCAAGTGCAGCGCCACATGGGTGGAGGGATTAGGCACATCGATGACCATGGAGGGGACTGATATGGTGAGGGAGACTTGGAGGTGAGTAGCATTGAGGGGCCAAAGGTGTGGCACCTGACAAGGTTTGACAGCTACATTCTCCTTGATTTACATTGAAATGGCCTTCAGCATCATGTCATGTAGGACACCCTTTGCCATTCGAGGGACTGTGGATGGATGCGGAGGAGGAAGGCGGGGTGGCAGAGGACGAGTTGGGAGGGCCATGAGTAGAGTTTGCAAGTCCAGTTACATGGACCACAAAGTGGCTCCAACCCAACTGGATTACAACCAATTGCAACCAGACTTTCAGTTGCAGTCTGTGGGGTTGTTGAAGGGTTGCATTTGTGGTCGCATTGCATGTTTGATGCCCAAAGGGACTTCAAAGGACCGGTTGGGACCAGCTGCAACAGGCAGCCAAATGTGGTTGTTCACAAGCTGCTTCCTGTGGGCTTACACATACTTGCTTGTTGATCCATTCTGGCCAAGGCATGTACAGAGGCAGTAAGTTTGCCAGCCTGTGGCATCTCGGGTCTGCCACATGCATACAGGCAAACCACCACTCGCTGTGCCCAAATCAAGAGGCAAGAGAAAGGGAAAGCATGGCTAAGAGTGCCAATGCTGATGCAGCAGGGCCTGCTGACATTGGGATGGACTAACAAGGGGAAGTGCTATCAACCATAGATGGTGCACTTGTCCCTACAGAGGGCACCGCTGGTCTCAAACGCACTGATGCAACTGAGAGTTGCCACCACAAGGGTCAAGGCATTAGAGCCCCAGACAGAGGGTAAGGTTGGGTGTAGGCCTGTTTTGACACTGTAAGAGGGGATGAAAAAGAGAATGGGGGCAGCTCACTTGAGGTGCCACCATGAAACTTGAAGGAGGACAAACACGATGATCAAGTCACCGTCGCAGGCAGGTAGGCAGGGGATTGAGGTGCTGCTACAAAAGGGTGGGCATGAGACTGGGGCACTGGAACACCTGGAAGAGTGCTGGTCTTGGGGACAATTGTCAGTTCAACAGCACATGGGCACCCCAATGACCATGCACTGTTTAGAACCCTGTCACTTCAAACCATCAATCCAATCCCAAGTTGTTCCTATTCTCGTCCCTGGACCAAGTGAGTGAGGGCTGTGTTGTGAGGGAATTGCGACCATGCAGTGAGTTGGTGATGATGTCCCATAAGGTGGAAAGCGAGGTTGAGTTGGCACAGGTGTTGGGTGAAGTGGCGCGCCTGGGTACCAGCAGCAATCAAGAAACCTGCTGCAATTGCATGGGCTTTGCTTGGA
>Ga0307510_10005424_pt1 | contig 15185 bp, 13 predicted proteins | sample 12_EM_MG_FD_207224 | JGI IMG/M metagenome (GOLD analysis project Ga0307510, IMG submission 207224) | Populus trichocarpa ectomycorrhiza microbial communities from riparian zone in the Pacific Northwest, United States - 12_EM | ecosystem: Host-associated > Plants > Roots > Unclassified | place...
CGCCGGCCCTGCACGGGCTCAAAACGTAAGCCAAGGGAGAAGTGTGATGCGCGGAGAAGGATTTCTCGCGATCTGGAGCGACGTCGAGGCGCACGATCTGACCGATTACCGGCACTGGCTGACGCGTGAGCACACCACCGAGCGCGTCACGACCAGGGGTTTCCTCGCAACGCGCGTGTTCCGCGCGGCGAGGGAGGACATCAACCGCTTCTTCATCCTGTACGAGCTCGATACGCCGGAGGTCCTCGATGGCGAGGCCTATCTGGCGCGCCTCAACGCGCCGACGCCGTGGTCGCAGCGCATCATGCCAAAGCTCGGCAATTTCATGCGGGGCGGGGGCGTCATGGTCGCGCGCGCCGGGCGGGGCGAGGGGGCCACGATCATGGCGCTGCGGATCGAGACATTGCCTGGAAACCCGCAAGAACTGGCGCAGGCGCTCGTTGCGTGCGACGGGGTCGCGGCCGTGCAGATCGGCGCGACCGACGAGGCGCGGACATCGGTGCCGACGGCTGAAAAGGGCATGCGGAAGGACGAGGGCTTCTTCGCGGGGCTTTTGTTGATCGAGGCACTCGATGTCGCATCGTTACAGGCCGCCTTGCAGCAGGCGCGCACGATTGCACCCGAAATCCTGGGTCGGGCGAGCGAGCCGGAGGTCTATCAGAGCATGTTCGCGCTCGACGCCCGCATCGCGGATTTCGGCTGATGGCGAATTTCTCGCTCGCCGCGCTGACCGTGCTCGATCTCGCGCCGCCCGAGATGATCGAGCTGGCGGCACGCTGCGGCTATGAAAAAGTCGGGCTCAGATTGCTGCCCGCGACGCCTGGCGGAATTGCCTATCGCCTGATGGATGATGCGCCGCTGATGCGGGAAACGCTTCGGCGATTGCAGTCGACGGGCGTGACTGTTGCCGACCTCGAAGTCGTTGCGTTCAGGCCGGAGACGGACGTCGCGTCCTTCACGCCCTTCTTCGAGACGGGCGCGCGCCTCGGCGCCAAGCACATCCTCGTCGCGGCCTACGATCCGGACCTGCCACGGTTTTCGGATCGCTACCGCCAGTTTTGCGAGGCGGCAGCACAGCACGGCCTGACATCCGATCTCGAATTCATGCCCTGGACCAGCGTGCCGGACCTGAAGACCGCGATGCGGATCGTCGGAGAAATCGATCATCCCGCTGCCGGCATTCTGGTCGATGCGCTGCATTTCGATCGATCGCAAAGCGCGCTTGCGGATCTCCGCACCGTCCCGGTCGAGCGGCTTCGCTATTGGCAACTCTGCGACGGCCCGGCCGAGCGTCCGTCGACGACGGAGCAACTCATCCATGCCGCGCGCGAGGAGCGGATGTTTCCGGGCGAGGGCGGCATCGATCTCGTTGAACTGACGAGGGCGATGCCGGACAGCCTGACCATCAGCATCGAGGTTCCGACCGTTCAGCTGGCGAAGACCGTCGATGCCGACACGCGGGTACGCCGGGCGCTCGCGGCGGGCAGGGCCGTGGTCGCGCGGGCGCGTCGGTCGATGTGAGCTGGGGATGCTCGGGATGGCGCAAGTCGATCGCTCCTGGGACGTCGAGACCGATCTGCTGGTCGTAGGCGCAGGCGCGGCCGGCATGACGGCAGCGCTGGTCGGCGCCCTCGAAGGGCTCAATGTTATCCTCAGTGAAAAGTCGGACATGGTGGGCGGCACGACCGCAACCTCCGCCGGCACCGTCTGGATCCCGGGCAACCGGCAAGGCCGGCTCGCTGGAACGCCTGACACGGTGGAGGCCGCGCGCACCTATCTCGCCGCAATGCTCGGCGAGCACGCGACCGACCATCGCCTGAACGCGTTCCTCAAAGCGGGCCCGATCGTTCTCGACTATCTCGAGCAGAAGACGAGCGTGCGGTTCGCGGCACCGCCAGTGCACCCCGATTACAAGCAGCTCCCGGGCGCAGCGATCGGCGGCCGCGCGCTCGGAGCCGTTCCGTTCGATGGCCGCAAGCTCGGTCGTGATTTTGCCCGGGTCAGGCCGCCACGCCGCGAATTCATGGTTCTCGGCGGCATGATGGTCGGGAAGGCGGACATTCCGGCGCTGCTGGCGCCCTTCCGCAACTGGACGAACTTTCGGCGCGTCGCCGGCCTTCTCACCCGGCATGCGCTGGACCGGCTACGTTACAAGCGCGGAACGCGCCTGATCATGGGCAATGCGCTGGTCGCAAGCCTGCTCGACAGCGCCCGCCGCGCCGGCGTCGATCTGCGATTTGAGACGGCGCTTCGCGAGATCATCTGCGAAGGCGACGACATCGTCGGTGCCGTGCTCACCTCTCCAACCGGAGAGGTGACCATCCGTGCCCGCAAGGGCGTGGTGCTCGCGACAGGCGGTATCGGCTGGAGTCACGAGCTTCGCGAACGGCTGTTTCCAGAGGCCGCGCGCCGCTTTTCGCTCGCGCCGTCATCCAACACCGGAGACGGCATTTTGGCCGCCGAGCGGGTCAACGCCGTCATCGAGCGCGACCTCGACAGCCCGGCCTTGTGGATGCCGAGTTCAGTGATGGCGCAGGCAGACGGCCATGTCTCGGTCTTCCCGCATATCATGCTCGATCGTGCCAAGCCGGGACTGCTCGCCGTCAACAAATCCGGCCGACGCTTCGTGAATGAAGCCGATTCCTATCACGACTTCGTCGCGGCGATGCTGCGTTCGAACGCGTCTGCCGCGTCAGCTACGCCGGCCTTCCTGATCTGCGACCGCTCCTTCATCAGGGATTTCGGCATCGGGCTAGTCCATCCCGGAACGAAGAACCTGAACGACTTCCTGCAAACCAACTATTTGATCGAGGGTGAAACGATCGCAGAGCTGGCGCAAAAGATCAGTGTCGACGGCGACCAGCTTGCTGAAACGGTGGAGCGATACAGTCGCTATGCCGAAACCGGAGTTGACGAAGACTTCGGCCGGGGCTCCAGCGAATTGAACAGATTCAACGGCGATCCCCTGACCAGGCCCAATCCCTGCCTGCGGCGGATCGGCTCGGGACCGTATTATGCCGTCGCCGTATGGCCCTCCGATCTCGCCAGCAGCGCCGGCCTGCGCACGGATTCGTGCGCCCGTGTGTTGTCTCACGATGGAAAGATTCTGGCCGGCCTGTACGCGGCCGGCACCGATTCATCCTCCATCTTCCGCGGCACTTACCCGGGGCCGGGCACAATGATCGGCCCGGCCATGGTCTTCGGCTGGTGCGCCGCCATGGACGCTGCGGGATCGCTACACAGGTTTCTCGATCTGCCGCCGCGCTAAAACGCGCCGCCACCACTATTCCACCCGCGGCCGCCTTCGCCAAATATCTCGTAGCCCGTCGGCGTCACCACAACCGTGTCCTCGAGCTTGATGAAGCCGCGGCTGGGATGCTTCATCGTGGTCTCGATCGACACCACCATGCCGGGCTCCAGCGGCAGCCTTGCATCGACATCGTCATAGGGAACCGGACCCTTGGCGGTCAGGCGAGGGGCCTCGTGGCTGACGAGGCCCATGCCGTGGGCCAGAAAGTCCGTGCAGTCGCGTTGGGTGATCTGGGCCAACTGCCGCTCGGCCGCGACGTAGATGTCGCCGCCCATGGCGCCCGGCCGGACCGCGGCAAAGGCGGCGCGCTGCACCGCCTCGATCTCGGCGAGGCAATCCTTCAGCTCGCTGTCGGGCTCGCCGAGCACGGCCATGCGCGCGAGGTCGCCGATATAGCCGTGATAATTGCCGCCGGAGTCGAGCGACAGCACGTCGCCTTGCTCCCAGCGCTGCGATGACGGCGCCCGGTTGTGACTGCTGCCGCAGGCGAGCAGGCAGTATTCGAAGGTCAGCCCGCGATTGACTTCGGCGACGCGCAAGGCGTCCGACAATTGCTGCTTGGTGGTGCCCGGGCCGTGCGCGGCGATCACCTCCAGCATCGACGCGATGACGAGCTCCGACGCCGTCTTGAGCTTGGCCAGCTCATCGACCGACTTGACCGCCCGCAGCCGCTCCAGCACCAACAGCGCGTCCTTGAGCTCGGCGCCGGGCAGGGCACCGGCGAGCGCCCGTCCTGCATCCATCGGCAGGAACGCCATCTCGACCCCGACCCGCTTCAAGGGCACGCCGGCGTCCCGGATCAGGCCTACGGCCCGCGTGATCGCATCGACCGAGCCGCTCGACTCGGTCCGCACCTGCGGCACCCATGGTGGTGCCACGGCACGCTGATGGGTCTCCAGGCGGTGACCGATATAGACCGCCTTGTCCGGCGCGCCCTTGGGGTAGATGAGGACCGGCAGGTACCGGCTCACACCCATGGCGTCCATGTAGTCGAAGAAGATCGCGCGCTCGGCCCCCAGCAGATACTGCACATTGTGCTTGGAGGTCACGACCAGCACATCGAGGCCGGCGGCCTCCATGAGACGGTCCAGCTTGGTGGCATCGAACGGAATGGCGCGCGAGCCGTTCGCGCGGGTGGCGTTCTCCTGCATGACGAAACTCCCTTGAGCGGCGGTTGAGACCGCCTTGTATCGTTGACCCCTTCAGGACTGCGACGCCCAGTCTAGCACAACCTCCGCCCGCGCGCCCCAACTGGACGGCCCGATGGAAAATGGAACCGGGACTGTGAGCGTCTCCAGCTAGCGGCCACGCCTGAGATCCTCGGTCGCGCGCCTCAGGATATCGTGAAGCCAGTCATGCGCCGGCTCGCCCTCGATACGTTCGTGCCACAACAGCCGGACCTCGACCGGGGTCGTGGCGTAAGGCAGTTCGTACGTCGTGATGGCATGCGCGTGCTCGAACGCCCGCGCCAATGGACGCGGAACGATGGCCGCCAGTTCGGAGTCCGCGAGCAGGGCGGGCAGGGCCAGAAAATGCGGCAACGACACAGCTATGCGCGGCGGCCGGTCGCTTTCGGACAGTGCCCGCTCGAGCGCCGCGCGGTCATACATTTCCGATCGCCTGGCGAGACCGCGCTCGGAGATGAAGCCTCCGATCGCTCCCTCCTGCTCACCGCCGAAGGAGACGACGACCAGCGGCATACGCGCCAGAGCAGCGTTGTCGATCCGGCCGAGCTTGCGCTTTCCGCCCACGATCAGCACATCGTCATATTCGAACAACAGCGACGTCCGGAAGCGGCTCGGCGGATCCGAGAAGACGCCGATCGCAACGTCGATGCGACCAAGGTCGATCTGCTCGGCAAGATCGATCCGCGTCACCGGCTTGATGATCAGGTCGATCGACGGCGCCTCAAGCCTGAGGATCTTCAGGAGCGGCGAGGCCAACACCATCGTGGTGAAGTCGTTGGCGGCGAGGGTGAACTGCCTTGTGGAGGCCGCCGGGACGAAGCGCGGCTGCTCGACCGCCGCCTCGAGGGCTCGCAGGGCCTCGCGAACCTGCGGCGCCATCGTCAATGCGCGCGCGGTCGGCTGCATGCCGGTCGCCGTGCGCACGAACAAGTCGTCCTCCAGCATCTCGCGGAGCCGGGCGAGCGAATGGCTCACGGCGGATTGACTGAGCGCAACCCTCTGGCTTGCCCGCAACACGCTTCGCTCCTCCATCACGGCGTCGAAGACCTTGAGCAGGTTCAGATCCAGGGTCTTGAAGGACACAGCCACGAGCAGCACACCGTCTCAAGGCGGACCGCGCGCCCGTTGCGTACCAGCGATCGCGTCCAGTTAAGGCCAACCACGCAGCCGACGCAACCGAGCAGGGCGCCCGGATCTCGACGCCAGGCCGTTCACCTCGTTAATCTGAAGGCGGTTCAGGATCACTCTGCAGGAGTTTCACTTCCGCAATGGCTGCGGTCTGCTTTGGTTTGTACGCAATCAAGGAGACGATCATCACCGATCAAATGAGACGCCGGCTCGTCGCAGTCACGCGCGTGCGAATGAAGGCATTAACAACCAATATGCCAGAAGGAATGTCGACATCTCGGCCATGCTCACACCGCCAAAGAAGAGATGCGTGCGTCGACATATCGTCGGGTCGCTCCAGTTCCACTTTTTCTGCAGTCCGTAGGCCGCGACCCCGTCGACCATCGTAAATGTTGCCATTGCGAGCGCGACCAAGATCACGCCTTGGGATCCAGACAGTTGGAGGCCCAACCATACAAGTCCGCGCGATCCGGAGTGGCCGATTGCTGCGAGCAAGCGCTCGAGGGGCACCGTGTAGCGGACCCAAAGGGACTCCGTCGCCTCCCTGATCCAAGCCAACTCGTCAGTTCGATTTTTGGTGGCGGTGAAAGCCAAACACAGCACATAGAATGCCTCGGTGCAGCCCGCACCCGCACCGAAGGCCAATACATCAACCAACCGCGCATCATCCCACGTGCGCAGAAAGATTGCCGCCAAGCCAAGTTCGCAGATCGCGGAGAGGGCTCCATGGAAGCCGGCTGCAATTTCCGATTTGGTGTTTCTCTTCCGCAGTCGCCTGTCCAGAGGAAGGCCAGCCAGCCGTTTGACGGCGACCGAAGCAGCCCAAATACCTGCGCCGAGGATGAGAGCTTTCGCCGACGCGCCGGCTGACAAAAGGATTGCAGGCGGCACGATGATAACCGCCAGCAACGCGGCAAGCGATATGATCCCCCAGCGAGCGGGAGCCTCTTCAGTCTTTTCCACCGTCACCGGCAACAGCAGCCGTGTTCAACGTCGCTTGGAGGCTGGACGCCTGCGCTTGGCCTTCGTCGCCTTCTCGTCCACAACTTCGAGGGTCGGCGACCTGGTTTCACGGACAGCGACAACAGTGCCGGTAACGACCGAGACCGCGGGCTGGGTGCCTTTGGTCACAACCCTGACGACGGGCCTGGTGCCTTTTGTGAGAATGCGCACAACCGGTTTGACGAGGGAGATATTCACGGAAAGCTCGGGCGTCTCAAGCTTGTCGTATATATTGGGCTTGGCCAGCGCCCTCTTTTGCTTGGCGTTCAATTCGTAGCCCGCCGCCTTGAGTGCGCGCTCCGGATTGGTCCTCATCGAATTGGCGAACTTTGGATCGCTAAATATCCGCTCGACCAGCGCACCAAACTTCTGCTCGTCCTCCGATTGAGGAATGTATTGTTCGGGCATGATCTTGTCCTCCTAGTCGGTAGTCAGTCTGAGATCAATCAGGCACCAAAGTGCCTGAGGGGCCGATCCAGCGAGACAGGCGCATGAGCAATCACCTCCACCTGGATGGGATCAGTTTTGCCCCTCGGCGGACTTGCGACCTCACGGAGATTCGAGAGGCCGTCGCAAGCCGGTCCCATCAGGAACTCGGGGAAAAAGAGAGCAATCGGTTCTGGATGGCCGTATTCGACCATGATCTGATCCGGGTGGCGAATGCGCGCCATGTGCTGCAACGCTTCAACAGATTGGGAAATCTGCCAGATCTCAGCGGGGTTCAACTTCACGCCCGCGCGAAACAAATAAAGATCCCGGAAGAACCCATAATCATTGTACATCGTCTCGTTCACCAACCCTGCCGCGCGGTCTGCATCCCAGAGCCTCGAGCCCGGGATCTGGCAGTACCATTGCAGCAGGATTCGAACGCCGTACGTCGCATACAAATGGGACGCAAACGAGCATGTCTGGCGCACTTCCTCTGCGGTCTCCCAAGGAAGTCCGAGGATAAAGGAAAAATCCGCCCGCTCTGACAGATGGTGCCGGTACAGCAGGCGAGCGGCGTCTTCCAAAATTCGAGTTGTCGTGCCCTTGCCAATGCGCTCCAGCCCCGAGTCATAGCCACATTCCGCTCCGATCAGGAATTGCCCTGTGAACGGGGCGATCGCCGGAACGAAACCGTCGTAAAGAACGTCCGTGGCGCGGGAGTCATAGACCAGGCTTGGAGTCAGTCCACGCTTGCGGAGGACTTCGGTAATCTCGATCGCTCGCTTGGGGTTCATGGAGAATTCGTCGTCAATGACATGAACCATGCCCAGCTCGGTTCGCTCGACCTGCGGCAGCATTTCCTGCAGACGATCGACAAAGATCTCAGCGGGCATTCCCCGCCAGCTTCGCCGGTAGGAAGTGCTGCAGAACGAACAGTCGAACACGCAGCCCCGAGACGACTCGATCGACAGCCCCTTGTAGATTTTCATCGGCAGCTGGCCGAAGTCTGGAATTGGGTACTGTCCCAAGTCTTCCTTATGGATCTTCGAGCCTGCCGGGTTGCGGAAGATCCGACCATCGGCGTCCTTCCACGAAAGATTGGGCACCGATTCGACGCCGCGGCCGGCTTCAAGGGCGGCGCATAAAGAGGGCAGCGCAACTTCGCCCTCGCCGCGCACGATGTAGTCGACCGGGAACGTCGACAAGATATATCGATCAAACATGGTCGGGTGAATTCCACCCAACACGATCGGGATGTCGGCCTGCAAATCTCGGATTTGCGAAACAACGTCGCATGCCGTTGGCCAAGACATTGACGTCGCGGCGATACCAATCAGACCGCAGTCGGCGAGATCGTGGACATGGGGTTTCAGCGAGTTGGAGCCATCTGCAATCAGGTCGATGACAAGTGCCTGATGTCCCGCCTGCCGCAACACGGCTTGCAGAAGATAAATTCCGTAAGGCGGACATTCCCGCACCGCATCCATCGCGATGGGTCTAGGCTCGCCCCAGAAATCATCCATTATAGGCGGAGAAATAAGCGCAATCTTCATTAGGGCCTCCTGCCGAAATAAACTCGCTTGGCAGATAGAGCACTTAAGAACGTCGGGCGCTGTCCATTCTCAACATAGCAATCTGACACAAATTCAACTCTTGCGCTAGTCTGAATTGCGGCGAGGTTTCCTGATCAGACCGATTGCCGAGCCACCTTGCCCAGTCTCCCGCGATGCCGAACGGCCGTCGCCGGATGCACGGCGGCCCATCACCGGGCGCCCCGAAAGGGAATAAGAACGCTCTCCAACCACGCAGCCGACGCAACCGAGCAGCGGTCGAACCGCGACGCCTGGTCGTTCGCAGCACCAATCTGAAGGCGGTTCAGGATCACTCTGCAAGAGTTTCACTTCCGCAATTGCGCGATCCCGTCATGATCCCGGCGCCGGATTTTGAAGGAGAGACGGGCAATGAAATCCTGCGGGATATCGATCGGAGTTTTTGGACTAGCACTGGCGCTGTTCACAGCGCCAGCCATTGCGCAGGATGGTCCGGTGAAGCTCGGCGTCCTCACCGACATGTCCTCGCTCTACGCCGACAATGGCGGCCAGGGCTCGGTGGTTGCGGCGCAAATGGCGGTCGACGACTTCGGTGGTCAGGTGCTGGGGCGCAGCATCCAGATCGTTGCGGCCGACCATCAGAACAAAGCCGATGTGGGAGCGACCATCGCCCGGCGATGGCTCGACAATGAAAACGTCGAGGTCATTCTCGACGTGCCGAATTCCGCGGTCGCGCTGGCAGTGCAGGGCATCACGCGCGACAAGAAGAAGCTGTTCCTCGCCACCGGCGCCGCCACGTCCCGCCTCACTGGCGACGAATGTTCGCCGACCGGGATTCATTGGACCTACGATACCTATGCGCTGTCACAGGGAACGACGCGGGCGATGTCGCGTCTCGGCGCAAGCTCCTGGTTCTTCATTTCGGTCGACTATTCGCTCGGCGCCCAACTCGAGGCCGACAGTCGCAAGGTCATCGACGCCATGGGCGGCAAGGTGATCGGCGCCGCGAAACATCCGCTCAACACGCCGGATTTCTCCTCCTTCCTGCTTCAGGCGCAGTCCTCCAAGGCGGATGTGATCGCGCTTGCCGACACCGGCGGCGACTTCATCAACGCGGTCAAACAGGCCGGCGAATTTGGCATTACGCAGCGGCAGAAGCTGGTCGGGCTGCTCGTCTTCATCGCCGACATTCACAGCCTCGGACTCCAGAGCGCCCAGGGGCTGATGCTGAGCTCGGCGTTCTACTGGGACCTGAACGGTGACACGCGGGCGTGGTCGAAGCGCTTCATCGCGAAAACCCAGAAGGTCCCGACCATGATCCACGCCGGGACCTATGGCGCTGTGATGCACTACCTCAAGGCGGTCCAGGCTGCAGGCACGCTGGATGGGCCGACCGTCGCCGCCAGGATGCGCGACATGCCCGTGAACGATTTCATGACGAAGAACGGCCGGATCCGCGACGACGGCCGGCTGGTCCGCGACATGTATCTGTTTCGCGTCAAGTCGCCCGAGCAGTCCAAATACAAGTTCGACTATTACGAACTGCTGGCGACGATACCCGGAGAGGAAGGCGGATGTCCGCTCCTGAAGAAGCCGTGATCGGCGAGGGCGCAGTTGCGCCGAGCCGTATCGACGAGATCATCGCAGGCCGTTTTGCATGCCGCGAATTCTCTAGCGCGCCGGTCGGGCGGGGGACCATCGAGCAGATCTTGCGCGTAGCGCGGTTTGCACCAAGCGGCGCCAACATCCAGCCCTGGCACGTCCACGTGCTGGCGGGCGCCGCCAAAAACAGGGTATCGGCGGCGCTGCGCGAGGCGCACCAAACGGCCCGCGACGAGCATGTGTCGGAATACAGATACTACGCCAGCGACCTGCCCGAACCCTACCTGCAGCGACGCCAGGAGTTCGGCCGGTTGTTCTACGGCTCGCTCGGCATCGCCCAAGCCGATATTGAGGCGAGGGGCGCCCAAACCGCCAGGAACTATGCGTTCTTCGGCGCTCCGGTGGGCCTGATCGTCACCATCGACCGGCGCCTGCAGGTCGGGAGCTGGCTCGACCTCGGCATGTTCGTCCAGAACGTGCTGCTGGCTGCGGCAGGCCATGGGCTTCAGTCCTGTCCGCAGGAAACGTTCTCCAGATATCACCGAATCCTGCGGCCGCTGCTGTCGATCCCGGCGGAGCAGATGGTGGTGTGCGGCATCTCGATCGGCCGAGCCAGGGACGAAACCGGGGGCAGGCTGATGCCGCGCGCGGACGTCGCGGAATTCGCGTCGTTTGCGGGGTTCGAGGACCAATGTGCAATCGAATGAGAAAGGACACGGCCATGGGAAGCCGAGAAGATCTAATTCAGCGCAGCATTCCGTTTCTACGCGAGGTCAAGGATATGACGCCCGGCGCGGAGATGGAGCGGTGGCTCAATGAAAGATACGGCGAGGACAGCCAGCTCTACCAAGACCTGGCGCGCCTGATTAAGCGGGGCGTCGAGGAAGGCTGGGCGGCGAACCAGGAGGTCGAAGGTCCGAACTACCGGCGCAGCCGCATCCTGGAGCCGACGCCCGATACGTTCCAGTTCAGCATCACGGCCGTCTACATGAACAGCACCGATCCGCGCCGCTTCAAGGACGAGGACGACCACGACGTGCTGCGCGGGCAATATCACGGTCACCCCTATGGCGAGCTGAACCTGGTCGTGCCCCTGGACCAAGGCGCCCAGTTGAAGGGGTTGCAGGGCTGGCAGGGGCCGGGCTGGACGGCGCCCGATCCCGGCAGCCGCCACTATCCCGAGGTCCGCGGCGGCGCCGTCATCGCGCTGTTCTATCTGCCCGCCGGACGTATCTCCTACGACTTTGCAGCGCCGTCCTGATTACCGGCCGGACGGTCTCGGGTGATGCCGTTGGTGAGCGTCACCCGTGTTGAAGAAACAGCGGCTGAGTCTGCGCGGCGGCGATCCGTCGCGACGGCCACGGCCTGCAACGCGGCTCGCCATGGACGTCGAGGAGGGATTTCGAACGCCAAACGCCGAGCCGCCCAAGCCCGGACAGCCATATCTTTGATTCGCATAAGGTATATTATGGAATATCTTTATATATAATCAGATCAGTTATTTAGGCAGAATTCCTGCCACGGCGCCTTCGCTCTCGCGCTGTTTTCGGTTCGCCCCTCGAACGTCCCGCCAGCCCTTGACGGCTACTGTGCATGGGGTTGTTTTCGCATTTTTTTATCCGGCGCATGTGGCGAAAGCCGATATTGCCGTGACGATGTCCGGCTGCAATAAGCGAGGCTTCGCGAGATCGCAGATGACCTTCTGGCCGTCCGTCCGTATAGGTTTGCATCTCACAACAAAAACAAACCTTCCGAGGAAGCAGACCCCATGGTCATTTCAACGCGCTTTTCCCGACGCACGCTTCTCAAGGCCTCCGCCGCGACCGCGGTCTTTGGCGGTGTCAGCGCGCCGTATGTGGCCCGTGCCCAGAGCGCCGAGTTCACCTACAAATACGCCAACAACCTGCCGGACACCCATCCGCTGAACGTACGCGCCAGGGAGATGGCGGCGGCGATCAAGAGCGAGACGGGCGGCAAGTTCGACCTCCAGATCTTCCCGAACAACCAGCTCGGTTCCGACACCGACATGCTGAGCCAGATCCGCTCCGGCGGCGTCGAGTTCTTCACACTGTCGGGCCTGATCCTGTCGACCCTGGTGCCGGCCGCGTCCATCAACGGCATCGGCTTCGCGTTCCCGGACTACGACACGGTCTGGAAGGCCATGGACGGCGACCTCGGCGGCTTCGTCCGCGGCGAGATCAAGAAGGCCGGGCTCGAGGTCATGGACAAGATCTGGGACAACGGCTTCCGCCAGACCACGTCGTCGAGCAAGCCGATCACCGGTCCGGACGATTTCAAGGGCTTCAAGATCCGCGTGCCGGTGTCGCCGCTGTGGACCTCGATGTTCAAGGCGTTCGACGCCGCGCCCGCCTCGATCAATTTCGCCGAGGTCTATTCGGCGCTCCAGACCAGGATCGTCGAGGGCCAGGAGAATCCGCTGGCGATCATCTCGACCGCAAAGCTGTACGAGGTGCAGAAGTTCTGCTCGCTGACCAACCACATGTGGGACGGCTTCTGGTTCCTGGCCAACCGCAAAGCCTGGAGCAGCCTCCCTGAGGATGTGCGCACCATCGTCGCCAAGAACATCAATGCGGCCGCCGTCAAGGAACGTGAGGATACAGCCAAGCTCAATGCCAATCTCCAGCAGGAACTCGCAGCCAAGGGCCTGACCTTCAACCAGCCCACGGTCGCGCCGTTCCGCGACAAGCTGCGGACCGCCGGCTTCTATGCCGAGTGGAAGGGCAAGTATGGCGACCAGGCCTGGGACCTCCTGGAAAAGGCCGTCGGCAAGCTGTCGTAACGCGTTGGGGCCGTCATGGCTCATGTCGAGGTTCAGGTGACCGAAGTGGTGGGCGAGGTGGCTGTTCAGCCCCCTCGCCGATCCTCATTGCTGGCCTCGCTGGAGCGCATCCTCGGCCTCGCCGTCGAGATCCCCGCGGCGATCCTGGTCGTCGCCGAGATCGTGATCCTGTTTGCCGGCGTGGTCGCACGCTATGGTGTGCACCGGCCGCTGATCTGGTCCGATGAGCTCGCCTCGATCCTGTTCCTGTGGCTGGCCATGCTGGGCGCGGCGGTCGCATTCCGCCGCTCCGAGCACATGCGCATGACCGCGATTGTCGCGAGTGCAAAGCCTGCGATGCGGGCCTGGCTCGATCTGGTCGCGACCTGTGCGGCGCTGGCGTTCCTGGCCCTGATCGTCTGGCCATCCGCCGAATACGCCTACGAGGAAAGCTTCATCACCACGCCGGCGCTGCAGATCTCCAACATGTGGCGCGCCGCGGCGCTGCCTGCCGGTATCTGCCTGATGGCGGTGTTCGCACTGCTGCGGCTGCTGCGCGCCGCCGATGTCCGCATGGTGCTGACGGCGGCGATGACGGTTGCCGTCATCGTCGGTCTGTTCTGGCTGGCGCAGCCTTATCTGAGGCCGCTCGGCAATCTCAACCTCGTCATCTTCTTCGTCGGCGTCGCCGGCTTCTGTGTCTTCGCCGGCGTTCCCATTGCGTTCGGCTTTGGCCTTGCGATCTTCGGCTATCTGGCGCTGACCACGCGCACGCCTGTTATGGTGCTGGTCGGGCGGATGGACGAGGGCATGAGCCATCTCATCCTGCTCTCGGTGCCCCTGTTCGTATTTTTGGGGCTATTGATTGAAATGACCGGCATGGCGCGGGCCATGGTGGCGTTCCTGGCGAGCCTGCTCGGCCACGTCCGCGGCGGGCTGCATTACGTGCTGGTCGGCGCCATGTACCTGGTCTCCGGCATTTCCGGCGCCAAGGCCGCCGACATGGCCGCGGTCGCGCCCGTGCTGTTCCCGGAGATGAAGCAGCGCGGCGCCAAGCCCGGCGATCTCGTCGCCTTGCTCGCGGCGACGGGTGCCCAGACCGAAACCATCCCGCCGAGCCTCGTGCTGATCACGATCGGTTCGGTCACCGGCGTCTCCATCGCGGCGCTGTTCACCGGAGGCCTCCTGCCCGGCGTCGTGCTCGCGGCCACGCTCTGCATGCTGGTGTGGTGGCGCTACCGCCATGAGGACATGAGCCATGTGCGCCGCGCCACGGGCAGCGAGATCGGCAAGACCTTCATCGTCGCCCTGCCCGCGCTCGCGCTGCCCTTCGTGATCCGCTACGCCGTAGTCGAGGGCATCGCCACCGCCACGGAAGTCTCCACCATCGGCATCGTCTATGGCGCCCTGGTCGGCCTGCTGGTCTACCGCCGCTTCGACTGGCGGCGGCTGTTTCCGATGCTGGTCGAGACCGCGGCACTGTCGGGCGCAATCCTGCTGATCATCGGCACCGCCACCGGCATGGCCTGGGGCCTGACACAATCGGGTTTCTCGCGCTCGCTGGCAGCGGCCATGACGGGATTGCCGGGGGGAGCTGCGACCTTCATCGCCGTGTCCATCCTGGCCTTCACCATCCTCGGCAGCGTGCTCGAGGGCATCCCGGCGATCGTGCTGTTCGGGCCGCTGCTGTTTCCGATCGCCCGCGCCGTCGGTGTGCACGAGGTGCACTATGCGATGGTGATCATTCTGGCCATGGGTATCGGGCTATTCGCCCCGCCGTTCGGCGTCGGCTATTATGCGGCCTGCGCCATCGGACGCGTCGATCCGGCCGAGGGCATTCGGCCGATCTGGGGCTATCTGCTGGCGCTGCTGGTGGGACTGATCATCGTCGCGATCTTCCCCTGGATCTCGATCGGATTTCTTTGAGACGCATTGAGGAGGCTGTCGATGAGTAAGCGCCAGAACCCGTACAATATCGGCCTCGACAAGACCCCCGCCAACTACGTGCCGCTGAGCCCGCTGAGCTTCCTCGCGCGCAGCGCGGCGGTCTATCCCGATCATGTCAGCACGGTCTACGAAGGCCGCAGCTTCACGTGGCGCGAGACGCACGAGCGCTGCAAGCGCTTTGCGTCGTATCTTGCCGGCAAGGGTATCGGTGTCGGCGACACCGTCGCGGCCATGCTGCCGAACATCCCGGC
>Ga0307510_10005425_pt1 | contig 15183 bp, 14 predicted proteins | sample 12_EM_MG_FD_207224 | JGI IMG/M metagenome (GOLD analysis project Ga0307510, IMG submission 207224) | Populus trichocarpa ectomycorrhiza microbial communities from riparian zone in the Pacific Northwest, United States - 12_EM | ecosystem: Host-associated > Plants > Roots > Unclassified | place...
TACTTCACGTTCACCCCCACCCCCCCCGCCCCCCCCTTCCACCCACCGCAACCCGCACCATCCTTCCGGATCCTTCTCTAACATCCCCCCCCCCCACCGAACCCCCAATGCCCACAAAATCCCCATCCAGAACATTCATCCAAATCCCACACGGTATACCTCATCCTCCTCCTTCCCGAAAAGAATTCTGGGAAATAGAGAACTCCGAAGGCACGTGTCCCACAGTCTCCCGCGTCACATCAAAGCCCGCATACCGGCCTCAACTCCGAGACACACCCGTTCAGCCAATTGAGTAACCCAGAAACCCGGTAACGGGCTTTGTCTGCATCACGGAGGGCAAAAAAGGCTCAGCTCAATGGTTGGTGCGGTTAGTTGGGTTCCTTGAAAAAAATATGCTGACTGTGCCAGACTTTCGTTGGGGCAGGTGGGGGTGAACGTCTCGAGTGACAGTTCATGAGGAATGTTTCACATGAAGCCAGAACCTGTCATTCCTTTAGACTTAAAAAAAGTTGGCGAGGAGGGATAATCCGCAGAAGTTGCATCAATTCTTGTTTTAAACCAGTGTAATGCTTCGTGAGGAAGAAATTATTTGTTTGAGCTTGAGCCTATATTAAGTAAAGTCTACCTTAAGCAGGAACATATAGTAGCTACTCGGGTGAGATACAATATAAGGTACCAATAAAAACCTTAAGTATTGTCATTTCCCCAGTAGGCTACGCCCGGGAATATATAGCCCTTGTGGCTTGTGAGAGCCCCCCGCCAGCCACCACCCCATCCCGCCGTATTCGGAGAGGGCCGCGTCGTTCGGAGCTACTATCGAGGCACTGTGCTCTGGTATGACATTACACCAAAGCCCACAGACGCGCCGTATGGTACAACACCTCCCCCAATCTCATACCCCAGAGAATGGGGGATGCCCATCGGTTATACCAACAGCCACTAGTACGGTACTTTCTGTCTTGAGCGATTACCCGTTCCCACCCCTGCTTAACTGATCACTCGCGAAAGCAAGGATCTAATCAACGACTCGGCTTATTCCAGCCAATCTCAAACTCAGGATAGAGCAATTTCCTAATCCAACCTACAATCCAAAAACAGCAATACGGAGGAACCGTGCACCCCAATATTCAGAGAGTGGTACTGCGGTTCGGAGCATAAGCCATTTCAGCAGGCCCAAGCCTTTTCAAGGAAGCGCACCATACTTATATACAAGTGAAAGAAATCCCAGGTCAATCAAAGCGGCTGGCCAATAAGTAGGAATAGAACAAGAAACAAGGGAACAACGACCAAGTGTTTAAGTCTCCCATGCCCCGCCAAAGACATAATCCCCAAATATTCAATATACAGAGAGAAAAGAGAAAGAGGACCCCTCGAGCAAAACACGTGCTACATAAGATACAATAAAATAAAGCAAAAACAGAAGAAACCAAGAGAAGAAAGCCGCCTCTTGCCCAAATAGAGAAAGAATAAAAAACGCCATCGAGATGGAGCGACTCAACGATGAAAAGCTGGGTTTCGTCTCTGGCGCAAAACCCACCAAACAGAAGCCCCACTTTTTTGTAATCCCCAATCCCCATACCACTTGCACGCCATGTCCATGAAAGAAAAATTAAACATTCCGCCAGATTTCCCTGTACTTGCCCCATTGCGAAAACCCTGATATAGCGGTCAGTGAGGTTATTCTGATCATCCCTATTCCCATGCATCCCACGATGACATACCAAGCTCTTTATAAGTCCCTTCAAAATCGGCCCAGTCTACGAAACAACCTCGAAGTCCACGTTGCTTCAACTCCATGATAGAAGCACATATTAACCCAAGACCAACTCCTTGGCCCCTACATTCGGCTAGAGGGTGGATCTACATTAGTAGAGTACGAGTCGAACTGAAAATAACTTACCTTTGACACCCATACAAGCTATACCACCGACCCGTTCTCCTATCATCTTCGGCCATGGTATGTCCTTTGATATCTGATTATTCCCGACTGGACTGAAAATCAAAGCTGCTCCGACGATTCCTTGACTTGTATACGCAATCATGGCATCTGCTATATCATCTGTAGTCTTCAATGCCTGGTATTTGTCCACCCAACCGAGATACGTGCCAAAATTCTTCTCTTCAAATTCAATCAAAGCATCGAATTGATCGGCATTGCAACAACTGAAAGACACACCCTTTTCATATAGCGGGGGCATGCCACCTTCCGGAACCGACCATGTGTCAATTTGCATGTACAGGTCGTACAGAAATTTGTCTTCAAGCTTCCAGCCCCGACGCGCAAACCAGGAGAGATTCTCACTAGGTAAATCGACGGGCAAGCCAGGAAACAGGCGGGGAAATATACTTCCAAGTTGCAAGGACGATATCCCTTGTTGTTTAGACAAATGCCGGACCGCTACCTCGTGCAAGGACAGCCCAATCCCCAAATTCCTGAATCACCACCAGACCAGAAAATGTTTAGCAAATCACAGGGGTAAACAGTCGAGGATACATGTATACTCAATATCACTCACCGATGGGAAGGTCGAACGATTAACAAAGCCAGGCTTCCGACAAGTTGGGAGGGGCCGGCCATAACGGTGTAGGTTGCAACGAGTCCTAAGAGCTCGTTGGTCATCGCGCGGCGGACTACGAAGTGTTTCGAACAACCGGGTCGATCTAGCAAAGCACTGAGCGTGCTTGCGTCCAGTGGCCATTTCCGCCCTAAGCAATCTCGCCATAAGTCTGCTGAGGCAAAAAGGTCTCGTCTCTTTTCCCATACCTCAACAAACCACAAACGCTGTTGGCGAAGGGCCGGCGTGCCAGGTATACTGATAGGGAGTGACCCCGAAGCATGGCGCTCGCCAAATATCACAGCAGCCGCTGTTTCCAGGGCCATCGGAGAGTATTCATAGGTACATATATATGTCCCAACTACACGACATCAGTCATAGCAAAATAATAGAGACTAAGATCCTTCTCACATGTCCGATCAGTCAAAAGTTCATAGGGATCACAAGCAGCTAATGTTACTAGTGGCTTATTCAGACAGAGGCGGTGAACCGCTCCGGCAGTTTCAAGCTGCGAATTGGTATTCGGGCGGTTCGCGTTAGCTGCAACAAAAATAACAGCTGCTGCCCGCTTTATGAGAGCAACATGTGTCGAGGTAATGCCCCGCACTGTGTAAGGCGCATGCCTAACTTTCGGATGATGTCGAGCGAGGGCTCGACCCAAACACTCAAAGGGGTCTATTGGAAGTTCATCTGATGCTCGATGGTAGAGTGGTCTTACAACTGGGGTCAGAAGGAGAATGTTATCAGTGCTTCTGACCCGCGAAGACAATGGGAGTAATGACTTTTCATCTCGAACCACTGTTATCGAGTTTTCGTATACCGTTCGCGCCAAAGCCTGGTGTTCCTGCATTAGAGAAGATAAACGTTGGGGATCTGGAGCTGCGAGGGCAGTCCTCCAACTCAAGTAATGCTCTTTCAGTTGCAGCGCCCTTCCAGAAGAACGATAAATATCGCTTCTGGCTATCTTCTCAGTTCTGACAGCCTCGCGCACCGCCTCAATTGCTTTCCTTTGGGCTTCAGGCTTGTCATATATTTGGAGCATGTCACAACCAGCCTTAACCGCTATCACAGCTGCCTCCCCAACATCGAGGCCCCGCCCATAACCAGGCATGTCTGTCAAATCGCACACAGTGAGTCCGTCGTATCCTAATTGTCTCCGAAGTACTTCATGAATAATATGCTTCGCATCAGCCGGGACCATAATTTCACCGTCGCCTTGCAAACTTTCCCCCCAGATCGAGGAGGTCAGCATAACACTATCCAGCCCGGCCGATACTGCCCTCCGAAAGGGAATCAACTCATTTGCGCCCAGCTCATCCCGAGTTTTGAAGTTGAAAGTAGAGCTCCTACTTCCGTCCTTATTTGTTATCTGTCCGGTGCCAGGGAAGTGTTTTGCACAATGGCCGATGCCCCCAGCCCTCAGTCCTTCGGCAAAGGCAACACCATAACGTCCCACTGCCTGCGGATCATCTCCGAAAGCCCTGACACCGATCACAGATGAGTTTGATTCACTGACTACATCCAGTAGAGGAGCAAAGTTCCAGTCGATCCCCACTGCTACCAACTCTTTCGCCGTAGCTTTGGCAATGTCGAAGGCTTGACTTGGTGATCTAGTTGCACCTAAAGCCATTGACCCAGGAAAATGAGTACCTCGTATTCCATCGCCTAGTCGACTTATCTGTACCACGTCAGCCAAGTTGTAACACAGACACAGGTGGAACCACAACAATCCATGGTGGTCAATGCGGTGTATCGCAGCGTACCATTCCATTTTCCTGGTCTATTCCAATAATGAGGGGCCTCTGAAATCCCGTTGATTGTGCAATATTCTGTAGTTCTTGTGTCAAGCGTGCTAATTGAACACCATCTATACACCTGTCAGACCCAAGCCCTATCCAAAATCCTCGTAAACCCCCGCAGTTTCACGACCAGAATTCACTAACCCCGAATATTCCGCCGTGTTAACAGTATGTTTCCAACATAATATTTCTCAATCATCATACGGATTTCGGGGGTTACTGTGAACCCTTCGAACCCCACCATGACCATTTGCCCTACAAAACTGGCCAATCTGTCAGGGACTTGCAATGAAACTCGTGGAGGATTAATTTATAGATACCGTAGAGTTTCATCGTCAAGCTGTAGTGACTCAGAAGGGCGCTTATAAGGTTGAACACATTCCGGGTTGGCCTACAATGCATTCATTAGTTTAGCTAGCAGCGACAGAAGAATAAAAAATGATAAAAGCAAGTAGCAGACCACGAACCGTCGTCATTCTATCTGGAAAGCTCCCAAGTCCCCCTGTAAGTATGGTGAAAAGATGAGGATGACTCCTGAGCTTTAGCTTTCCGAGACGCAGGTTTTGTAGCAAAGTTGTGTCCGAAATTCATCTACCCAACCAAGCACTGTGCAACCAAAAAAATCTCGGAAGTTGTGCCGGGATGTTAAAAAGTGGATATTTAACTCAATGCTGCAGGAGGGGCCGCAATGGTATACCGGTATGAGGCGCCTGCCCCGACCGTAAGGATGATAAACAGAGACGAGGTTGGTATTTGTAGCAAGAAGATAAAAATAATAAATAATTTGATGAACCAGAGCTTGTGGACACGCTCTCGGAGATAAACAGTTAGAGCGAAGCCAAAGGGCAGGAAAAAAAACGCCGAGAAATGCGACTTCCCACAGGAGCACCACAGCAGGCTCCCGTTGCTACCCCAGAACGGTGACAAGGTCAAGCCTCACCGTAAAGAGCAAGGAGTTCAAGGTATGAAATAACGGGGCAACACAACCAAGACGTTAACAGTAATAATGACCTGTCTGAACAACGAACGAGGAGTAGAGAGGGGTGAAGGAGGGGGAGGAAGGAACAACGAAAAAAATGAAAAAAGAAACACGAAAGAGAATCACCGAAACAACACCAAAGAAATTGGGAGGAAATTGTCAAAAGGAAGGTGAAAGAGAGGAGAGAAGGAGAAGCGAAGAAGGGAAGGTCCTACGAGGGAAATGAATATTGATCAAGTTGAGTGAGTGAGCAAGCTACCGTGCGCATCAGTGTAACATAATTTACTGTATTGAGAGTTGCACGAAGGTGGGAAAGACGCGTGTGCCATTCCAGAGTTCTCGGACATAAAGCATCCGTATAAACATCCACGGGGTCAAAAAGTATCTCTCAAAGCAGTATCTTGTCCTCTGCCTTGAGTTCAGTACCGGCATTGGCGGTGACACCCCCCCTTTCTCCCCCGTACAGTCGAACATATGACATACCACAGCACATTTGCGTTGATAAGTTACCGTAGAGCACTTGCTCGCATAGCCACTCAACCTCACCACCTCCCGACTGCCCAACTCCTTCCTTCTGCCCTCTTTCTTTCTTTCCCCCCACACACACACATTCTCTTCTCCCTTGCTCCACCACCATCTACGATCAGAACATCCACAGACAGGGGCTCAGTTTCTGCACGAGGCAGTCCGCGCAACGTTGCACAGCAGACTCAGTCGGCAGGGAATATATTGTCACACAGCACGAGTTAGCCCGGGGGTGACACAAAATTAGGAAGAACTTCTTTCTTGAGCTACATCAACCATTACCGAACGCGGGGGCCGAGTAGGATAAGGGAGCCTTCCACCGTTGCAAAAAGGCTTAACATCCCAACCACGAGGCCTAATACTACATACTATATGAAACTATTCAAGCATCCCCCATACACATGTCCATCCGGCAAAATCCCCCAGTTGGGTTGGCTAGTGTCCGATAGGACTGGGCTGGAGACTGGGCTTCCTATTAGGTTCGCGTCATTTTATTTTATTTTCGACGGTGACGATCACCGTTGCAGTACTCCCGGGAGCTTGGACGACCCAAGTATGTACAATTCAATCACGCTAGGCCAGTATTGGCCTATTCATAGGCATTGCACACTCTGAAAAAGCAACTTTAAAAACTTCCCTTGCTTGTGCAACTCTTGCTCTGAGGAGCTATGAATCTCCTCCGGTTAAACAGAGATACTTTGGTGTGACACGTTGTGGTTCACCACGCCTAGTTTGACGGAAACCTCCATGCGAGCATGCGAAGCTCTGAAGAACCAAGATCCGCCCAACAAAAGTGTCTTCAAGCCACAAACCCCATCAGGGTCGCGGAATGCCGCCAACATAAAATTTAAGGAGACTGTCAGGCCAAGTCTGTAGTATAACAGGAAGGAGAAACAAACTTTGTTGCTGCCGCGCTTCTTGCCTTGAAGGTCCTGATATAGCCTTTCAATGAATATGAGCACCAGGCTCAAGCCTTGTAAGGAATCTCCTTATGGATGCAGGGCTGTTACCTTGCTTGCATGGTATGATACCTCCTAACAACGCCAAGGCCACCAATTAGCCACCACTGTTCATATTGTAGGTGTAGATACTGGTACGATAAAGTGCGAGGCGGGGGATGATGGGATACAGAATTCGATCTGCGGTAACTTTCTTTCCATTGCCTAGCTTTTACCCATCACTCGGCAATACCCCCTTTCTCATCAGTTCAAGAGCCGACTCGCGAATGAACTAACAAACCTCCGAATAATGATTCGTAAGAAACTTGGAAATGAATATTTAAGACATATTGCGTTCTAGACTGGTTCAGCTTTGCAGTCTTTGTCAAGTGCATCCCATCTCTCGAGGGGAGGGAGTGAGGTTTGTTGTAAGGGGGTACGGATATTTTCTTTTCTGTATCATCATAACTCTGTATGACGCAGGAGCTGATGGAGGAACTGTGGTGGGATGGGCTGAAATGCTCGCTAATATTGCTTCACTCAGCTCGGCAAGTATCCGCCGTGCAACGTCGCAACTGTCATCCGCACTCGAGTACCGGTACCAGATCATGGCTCTCTTACTATCAAACGCTGAGTTGAATCTTCGCCGTCCGACCGCCCACGGGTCCGACCGGCGGGCTAGGTATCTTTCAGCAGTTCGTAATCAAGATGAAGCATACTGCACACACAATACTTATCTATTGGAGATACCGGCATGATACGGGTATCTATGTCGGGTATATACTTATTTCTGCATCTGCTGGTGCACCCTGTCGTATCAACAATCGAAAAGAAACAAGGCCAACAAAAAGCTCACTCATAGCACCGCGGCGGGCTTTCCGATAGCACTAGGCGGAGTGCATAGGGCACTCGTAGGTTGGGAAAATAGACTGCGTGATATACCCACTGCTGCCCAGCGCACCCCTCATAAAAGTCGCTCGAGAGTCGAATCGGGAGATGGGCGCGAGGGGTGCGAGGGAAAAAACACGTGATTCAATCGTGTGCTCACCGATACATGTACTCGTACTCAGTACTTGTACGAGTACAGTACTCGTACTACCGGTATCCGGTAGTCCGTCCTGCGCTACAGTACCCATGAGATCTGAATAAAGGGTTCTGGAGGGTATTCTTCCTTAACAAGAAATTAATTACTAGGGTCTCAAACTGAGACCCATTCCACCGATTCCTCGGGCGCACTGACGGACCAAGGGATAGGTACTGGATGAGTGACATGGCTCGTAACCTCACAAACTTAGCACTTGTACCACATAACCCGCGAAAAGGTGTATCACATCGACCATGTTCCTTGCTTACAAGTAAAATAGCAACGTTTAGCAGTTCGACGTCACCTTACCGGCACACAGGGGTATTGATGTATTTTGCTTTACCGGTGCTGTATTTGGAGCTCCCAGGTCCACCTTCGGCAACATTATCATACCGGTACGAGTACAACCTGTTCAGGGTACCACGCGTGATCAAGCGTTGTGGTGTGATTCGGAAGGGATTTCACTGGTTCATCGCGTGGGAGAAGTACGGTATGGTAACAAATCGATTGTGTTTCGGATTGTATGAGTACTTTGGGCCGTGGGATGTGAGACATGAGGCACGTCGATCCGACGGACGATGAGCAAGCGCGGAACAGACGCGTCTCTCCGCCATCCAGCCACTTCAGCAAGACCAACAGAGAACCCTTCTTTATTGAGCGAGATTGAGAGCGTGCATTTTCCCCCTCCCTGATTGCTTTTGCTCCTACTACCGATATTTCCACAGCTTCCTTCTCCCTCCCTCTTCCCCCTCCCTCACTCCCCGCACCGCCCCCCCCCCCCCCACTCTGATACCGACACCGGCGGACCGAAGTTGTTGTTTTTTTCCATCAATCAGCATTCGTGCCTTACAAACCCTAGCGCACAATGACTTTGGCAGCTAGAAATCAAGGTAATTTCATCCCCCCCAATTCTAGATTGCTAGCTTAATTACAATTATGTAAATCAATCACTCTTGCAGATCGTTTTATACTTATTTTTCTTCCTTTATCTTCGAGGAGAAAAACACTAATCTGTAAAATCAGAGTATCATTCTGTTCATGAGGATGTGGAGAGTCTGATTAACCAGCTTTATGGAGGTATGCTGCTTAATCAGATCGCATAATGCATCCAGCTTACTTTACCGAGCTGCTTCCGTCCGAAACTCCCTTTCGAAAGCCAGGATTACAGGTGTAATTGACTCAATATCTCAGCACGCAACAGTTCGTGGCTTAACCAATGATAGCCTAGAAGGTCTCATTGATGTCTTGGCTACCTCACCGTGCTATCTCGACCAGCCCTCTGTGGGAAGTATCGTCAAGATACTGTTTCCGAGGGGAAAGGTATCTGAAAATATTGTGGTCAAGGTGGTTGGAAGTCTCGGCCAAGGGCAAAGCAAGCCTTCCCATGCAACGCAGGTACTGCATATCGATACATAGCGTTTCCCCTTAATACAAACTGACCTGTAAAGGCTCTCCTGTTGCGTTGGTTGGTAATGGTCTACGATGTTCTAGATTCCTATGATGTTCTCTCGCAGCTCTATGGCGTTCTATTTAACCTTCTAGATATGATCACGTTGAGGTATGTCTTTCTCGAAAGAAAAAAGAGAAAGAAAAAAAAATCACTCGCAAAGGAAGCCCTCATCTAACGATCCTCAGAGGTCATTTATGCCATATTTTGTCCTTCCTTACACGGAGAAAACACGTCAAGCCCTTCCGCATCCAGGCTTTGTATGTTTTACTGCTTAAATTTTCGGTGGCGCCATTGTAGTCTTTCGGCGCCTAGGATTAATAGCTGACAACAACAGATTGGTGCTTAAACAGAACCTGGGGAACGAACGGCCTTTGCTTGGTCTACTCCAAGTTTACAAGGACTACTACCCCGATGTGATTGTAGGAGAAATCACTGCCGTTAGAGCTGGAGTTTTTTCCGTAACTGCACCTTCCCCGAGCCACAATGTTCGGCACTCTTCTTTCCTCCTGGGTGGCTGACTGAAATTTCATGAATGATCAGCATCCGGATATAGAATGGATGCAAAAGCTTCTTCTAATTCAAGAATCGAATATCGACGACTACTCTGGTCCATCCGATTCTCGGTCTTCATTTAGGATTGCGAGAAAGATTGGTGGCCAAGCCATGAAAAAGCAAAAAACAAACCATATTGTGATACCTCAAGTTCACACATTTCGCGCAATTGAGGTAAGGTTGTCTTTTGGACAATTGCATCAATATACTTACTCAGCAAATAGGCCTCGGTTACCTTGGAAGAAGTCGAGGACGTGAGCGACTTTGTTCAAAAGCTGGATAAACTCGAGATGCCAAACCAGCTCGTGGCTGTGCTGGGGGATCCATTGCTTCGGAAATTAATCTCTTTAAAACCGTCAGGTGCCAATCACCGCCGCCCACAGAGAGATATCGACTGGCGATTTGACTAATCGATCTAATAGATAGGGCAAATCTGAGGATCAACAATTGGATGGCAACATGTTTGTCCAGCGAATTTCATTCGCCTTCGGCGTCAAATCTAAGGAGCACGGATAGAACGGAGCAGTTCCTCTCTCGAGTATTAGAATACACGCGTTCCACAAGGGTTCGACAGGATTATAACCAATTGATTGGGTTTGTATCGAAGGCTGACAATCAAATCTTTGTGTAGCGTTTATTGCCTGCGGTTGAGGATTTCCTGAAAAACTGCTTACGAACTTGGGACGGGAGTTCCCACACCAAGACCCTATTAGGCCTCCTGTGCTTCCTTCCTATTCGGGAGTTCGAAGGTATGTTCCGGAAAGGTTCCTCTTGATCATTGTCTGACCCTTTGCATAGAACTACACAGCAATTTTTTTGCGCTTGTAGATCGTCAGCTCAAGGGTCGTAGTGAGACCTCAATAGCAAAGTTAATCGCCTTCTATACTGAGCTCATCCGCCAGTGGGCCATCACGTACGGTAATCAAGCCCAAGAAATCGAGTTTTCTCAGGAGGAGTCTCTAGCCTTGTGCAAGGTTCTAAGTCATGTTGGCCAAATATGTTTGGCCGGCCTCTCGGTACTTTTCGCTCTGGCTCAAAGCAAACTAGGTGTATGCTCATCCGTATCCTAGAACTTTCCGGAGTCAAATTTGATAGCCGATGCGATATTATGCTTCTATGAAGGCACTTGTGCACCGCCGTGGGAAAACGGTCTTTTCCGTATTGTTCTGCCCCCTGATCAAGTGGTGTACTACTTCGTGTTCTCTGGTGATGTTATGACACTATCGAGGATCTGCGGCATCCTCTCCAGGTTTGGGTGTTCTCTTGCGTCATCATGCAGCTTCATTAACTGATTACTATCCATCTAGATATAAGCGCGGGTTCGAGCTCTCACTCCGGCAAGCTCAATCCGGCCATTCGAATGGCGCAGGGGAATATCCCCGAGATTACGTAAACCATTTTAATGGGTTTTTGATGGATATATGTAACCTCGTCTGGAGAAATCGTGCGTTCAAATGGGGCGGATCAGACTCAAAACAAGACCAGAACGCCCTAGGTTGCACACTCACAAAGTAAGAGCCCTCTCTTATACTCTACCCGTCATCGCTTCTTTTTTTGGCGAGAAATACATCCGGCGGCCCGGCTGTATTCCAAAGCCATGGGCAAAGTTGAAATGCTAACCATCGGTAGTAATGTCATACTTTGCCTTCAGAAAGCAGTAGACGCGCGTGAGGAGTCCCTCCTTACCTTGTTCTCGCTCTCGCATTCTGCGGTTCTTGCGCAGTTCTCTGCAGAATGTTTCCGGATGTTGGAGAATGCCAATGATTCAGAAATGAGTGGGACCCGACACGCTGGGCCGGTGACACAGAAGTCATTGCAGTTACTTGCCACCGTACGTACCACGCACAGATTCCCCACGAAGCGACCCTTTAACCAATATACTGACTACCGGGTTTCCCCTTCGCGCAATTGCAGAATGGGGGACTAAAGATAACTTATTCGGACTTCCGGGTGGCAGTGCTGAGAGCTCTTGGCAAAAAGGGTTTGGGTGGAATTTGGGATTTTATGCACAGTACGATGATATCTCTGATACAGTTGACATCGGGAGCAGATTCGTCTCGTGCTGCTTCATAGGGCTAGCTTATGTTGGGGATGTCACTTATCAGGAGGATATGTATAACTGAAACGTTGGAACCGACGTGCGTTTGTGCAATGGTGTTGTCTTGATAGGGGAACTGAGATTTGTCTGTATTACAATGTGAATGACGCGGATTTGGAGTGGGGGGGTGGCTCAGCTTGGCGAAGACCAATGTTCTCATCCGGCAAACCAGATATTGACCTGACAGAGCACGGAGCACGGTAACACTGGCTCTTGGCCTGCGCGGAGCCTCTCTCGGCTCTCGCCTTAGGCAAATCCTGATTCGTGTCGGCTTCACCGAGCCGTCACACGAAGGAACCACAGGAACACCATGATGTGGTTAATTAGCCTTCCAAGACCCAGGCTACTAGATACATACCCCTCTCTTGGAAAGAGACCCTAGCAATTTTCCTTTGGCTTGCTATCCCTCGCTTGCATCCATAAAACCTTCTGTTTGTATTTTTTTTTTTTATTGGACCGGTTTTACCCACCATGCGCCGGTATGGTGCTCCGTGCAAGCATAACCACGAGCCCGCATGCTAGTATGATATGCACGGAGTTGAAAAACCCCGAAGCTGTACGAGCACAGCACGGCACCGCTAGTGCTATTGGAGGAGGATCAGATACCCGAGGCGTACATATTCGGTAGGTATTATATATATCTTGTAGCAAAGATCTAGCATCATGTCGCAAGAAAAGCCAGGCAACCCAATACCATTTATGGTTATACAAAAAACAAAAAACAGAAGCGACCCAGTGACCGACCAAAACATTACTCCCACCAAGAAAGAGCAAACCAAATTGAAAAATATTAAGCATGAGGCAGCTCATCGTTCTGCCTCCCTCTATGATTACCCCATCCTCGTATTCAAGCGTGCATTAAATCCTTTTCCTAATCCCCGAAAGAGAAGGAAAGAGAAGACGAAAGAAAGAACACCTCCATACTCTGCCTGGGTGCCCGCCAGCCTTATACATTTCAACCTTTTCTCAATTGGTGCTATTGCTGATGCGTGATTTTCATTTAGCCTTCTACCCTCCAGTCTAACCAAGGAAGGGCATCACAGGAGAGCAAGGTCCCCCTAATCTTCCCTTCTTCCTCTTCTCTACCGCTGCAGTAACGTCAATTCGTCGCCGGAGCGAGTATCGGATCATGAATCAGCTCCTCATCCCCCGCATAATAGAACCAAGCTCTCGAGGCGATCGTATGAATATGATGGGGTAGGTACAGGGACGCCGCAAGGATCAACATTGAGAGGAATATGAATAGGAAGGAGTCTTTCAGACCAATTAACCATTGTTAAAACTCAGGACGAATCTACGATGTGTAGTTGGGGGAGGGAGAAGAAAAAGAGAGAAAAGGAAATAAACGTACTGAAGATAATCTTTTCAGTCGGAGTAAGCATGTACAGTGAGAATGTAACCTCATACTGGTACCGCTTCCGCTGGAGAAGCTTGATGAGCGATGAGGAGGACATTGCTTGCTTGCTGGGTTCCGTCGGTTCTTTCGTCCGTTGTAATGTGTGTGTGTGTGTGTGTGTGTGGATAAGGGCGAAGGATGAGTGAGTGAGATTCAAGGTTAGAAACTGTTTCCTAAGTTGAAGTTGTGAGGTATAATATGTGGGTCGGATTTTTTTTTTCGTCCCTTTCGGCTAGACTGGCGGAAAAGGGGGGGCGGGCGAGCTTGTTGTACGACCGACCACTTAGGAAAAAACACTAGCCGATTACTGGCTTCGTTCAGGTCTCGGCTGCACGCTCATCGGGGGCCGTATTGAAAGATGTGAGTTAGATACATGTATACCGGCGCTGTGAATCCCCGAGTTTAGTGGTTTGCTAAGTGCTAATTAAACAGAAGTATCCGAAAAGGGATTCACAAGCTTCTGTCAAGCGAGCCCCCTTCGCAACCTTCGCTATGGGAGGACGGATTCGGGAACGAAATTGACGAGAACGTGTTGTGGAAGGGCGGGCGGAACTTTGAATTGTGGTGTGGTGCTCTCCTCTCGGGCTCGGCGACGGATGGATGGATGGGGAATGGATGGGTGGATGGTTGGATGAAATGGGTTGGGCAGGGAGGGTTCGCGCTTTTTGGTTGCCGGACGGGAGGACAAGGGATCCGCGCCCGAAACTTTGCTCTGCTTTCTAAAGCTTGAATAAGGTGTGGTGGTAGGGTAACGGTGGGTGACACTAGCAGATTGCGTGTGTTCGTTGGTGTATCATAAGTCAACCACCGGGAATGATGGGTCGCAGGCTAGCAGTGCCCGAGCATTGAGGAAACTGTATCGGTAATTTTGTTTGAGCGCAAAGATGATTGGTAATGTAGCCTCCTTATCCCTGTCCTCGGGTACTTCTTGCCTAAGACGGGCACTGTAGTACAAAGGCGCAATGTATGGGCACTCATTGTTATGGGTTGATCATGACTACAAACTTTTGGCTGATATCCCCAGCAGACTACTTCGAATTACGTTTATCCATGTCTCCAGAAAACTCTTTTTTTATTTGCTCCATTTCTGCTCCAAGATGCTTTCATTCACCTATTCTGGAGCCGACGTTAGCACGCCCGTGCCAAGCACAGAGCGCAGTGGCGAAGCAAATGGATCTTCACACCAAACCTCCCCCCCCAAAAAAAATACCCAAATCCAGTATCCAATATCCAATCCAGCCTGCAGGAGTGTCGATATCTCAGAGGGGAATATACGAAATCCCGGGCTTTTGAAGCAGCGAGTATGGAACCAAGAGGAACACCCATGCATCTCCGAATCTGCAAACTGTAAATCCACTTCTCAAAGGAGCCAGAATCTACTATTCCCCAATGAGGCTCTTCGGGAGTTCCGTTGTTTTCTTTTTCCAATATCTCTCTATTTTGGTTCATCTCCACGAGGCTTTCGTACTCGAGTACCGGTATGCTGTGCATGGTCCATCAGACGCCGGTGGTACAACTATGGCGGGCTTACAGTTTGATTATCGGATGAAGTGGTACTGTAAGTACTTGTACAACCATCTTTTGGCATGTGTGCTCAGTGCGGTGCCGTGCTAGTGCTTGTAAGCATCGCGAGCCCATCGTGATCGAGAGAAAGAGGCGTCAGGTCAGGAGGCACAGGAGCACAAGCACTATCTTGTGTTGGTGATGTGATAGGTTGTTGTATACCTCTCCTCCACTTCCGTCTCCTCGTGCTAGGGCTTCTTCAAGGTACGAGGGAGCATAACATCCCACAGGTTATTTTTATATA
>Ga0307510_10005427_pt1 | contig 15177 bp, 6 predicted proteins | sample 12_EM_MG_FD_207224 | JGI IMG/M metagenome (GOLD analysis project Ga0307510, IMG submission 207224) | Populus trichocarpa ectomycorrhiza microbial communities from riparian zone in the Pacific Northwest, United States - 12_EM | ecosystem: Host-associated > Plants > Roots > Unclassified | place...
AAAAACTATCTACAATTTCATTACGTACAAAATTCATCCGACAAGAACTACAAAATTAGGTAAAATATTATCAAAAATAAAATTAAGATTACAGTACGAGTAAATTTAATTCACCTTAAACTAATTTTTTTTTAAAAAAAAAGTTGTTGTTCACGTTCACGTAAACAATGCAAGTAAAATTAATTAAGTGTACTGGTTAAAAAAAAAAAAAACTTGTTCATTGAACAGTGGAGGCATGCCTCCACTGTTTTAAAAAAAATAAAATGTTTAGTGAACAGTGGAGCCATGCTCCACTGTTCACTACAGTAGCATCATTTCACCGCGCAGAAAGCACGCAGGAGTTGCTTCTCATTTTCTCGCGTTTCAAACGCTGTAGCACGTGGGACCCAGTGAACAGTAACTCGCGTTCATGTGTTACCAAACAGCTTGTAGCTTCAAATCGCAGGAAACGTGGACGCCACCACGTTGCCAAACGGTCTCTAAGTATAGGACCGCAATCGTTACTCGCTTCCTTGTCATTCTACTCTATCTCTTCATGAAATTAGAGTTTTCATTAAACATTCAGCGGTGTATGTATGAAAGCTTGTTGTTATGCATAAAAATGAGTGCAAAGATGCAGATGCATCATTGCAATAACATCATTGAGTATATGCATCTGATGTGAAAGTTGTTTGAGACCCGAGAGAGTTGGAGTCCCTATGAAATGGAGATCAATTACTCTTCCTTGTTTTAGAGTTTAGTCAGTCATAAAAAGAGTTTTTTGGTGAAAATTGAAAGGTGTGAAACAAGAATGAATTAGTTTTTTGTTTAGTTCCAATAAACAACCCCAAATGATAAAGTTGTGAAAAAACTTAATATAAGAATTGGGTTTTTCACGGGTTATGATTATAGATTAAGATGTGTGGGCTTGATTATGGGCTTAATCGTTCTAGAAAAAACAAGTCCCTCATAAAAGGATAGATTCTTTATTATTTAAGTCAGTATGTATATGAGATAAATAATATATGAGATAATTGAGAAAAGATGTGTAGTAAAATTAAAATGTTTAATATGAGAACATTGTTTGGCTAATATATTTCTTTTTTTTAATCAAATATCATGACCGAGCACTGGACTCTGATATATTTCCTTTACCTTTTCTATATATAAGCGATCATCTCAAAAGGGCAAAAAAACTTGCAATGAGCTCATAATCCAGATCCATTCCTCTTGGGCTGTGCAGAAAACTTCTGCAGCCTAGGCCTAAAGCTATAAGGAAATTTGAACCGACTCAAGTCTCTCTCTCTCTCTCTCTCTATATACACAGTACAGAGACGCCTAAATTAAATTCTCTAAATTGTGTGCGAAGACGTGGGATTAATATCTCCTCTCACATGAATCCCGGAGAGAGAGGGAGAGAGGCAGTGGTCGTTGTTCATGCAAACCCTTCTAAGTTCTACCTCTTTCTGTCTCTCTGGGTCTCCTGGTTAGAGGATCACAAAACAATGCATGTGAACCGGGGCCATACAATGAAGAATCCAATCTGGTTAGGTTTTCACCATCTATTTTGCATTAACCTTTAAGTTTCACGAATCATGGAGTTGTTCTTCAAGAAGTTAACTATATTCATAGCTTTTGTAACCCAGGTGATATGCATTGAAATTGCTCTAAAAAAGAATAAAGATCAATCTTGCACCTTGCCCTCTGATGATTTACTTAACCTTGCTCTAATGATATCTACTTGCGATTCTGCTGAGCCTAAATCTATTGATTCTCAAGACCATCCGTCTTTAGCTTTGCTAACATGGTGATTTTGATACTCGATTTCCTTTTCTTTTTCTTTGATTATGGAATTGGAGTTTTAATAATACAATGAGTTCTTGATGCTAGATATTTCATACATGGACCCAGAAAACATGGGCTCAGTTTCCATAAACACATCATAGACTTTAAAGAACATGGGCTTGATCCTCAGATAAAAATTTGGCGAGTTTGGGTCAGAACATGAAATATTGGTATAGCTGTCGTGTGTTAGATGTGTGTTTGGAGGTGTATTTTGTCTTAGAAAAGTTTTAAATATTTTTTATTTTAAATTAATTATTAATTTTTTTTATTTTGAATTGTTTTGATAGGTAGTTCAAAAATAATTTTTTAATATATTTTCATACAAAAAATATTTTTAAACAAACTTTTACTAGCATTAAACTTTTTTCTCTCTTATATTTATATTAGGCAACCAATAATGATCATTTAGCAATTTTCATTATTTTTAGACATGTTTTCATCTATTTAGTATATAAATTCATTCCAAAATTATTCAAAAAAAATATTTTATTTTTTTATTTATCTTTTCAACCAAATATATTTATATATTTTTCTATTTTGTGCAACTTAAAAAACCAAAAGACTTTAGCAACGACGAAACAAGTTGGTTGACTCAAATCAAATTGTAAGAAATTCATACCGGTCACTATAATTTTAGGTTTATTTTATCATGGTATCTATATTCTTAATTTTTTTTCCATAATATTTTGAGAAGATTCAATGTTTCTTGATAGCTGAAATTCACATTTTGGAGACCCCTCCGCTGGTTAATCATAGAACAAAGAAGACAAAGCAGCCATTAAACCAACATTGTTTTTAATCGTTTATTTACATCAAACAAGAAAATACATTAGTTCACGGGCTAACTTCCTGCTCAGCTCAGGCATCTTGCATGGTTTGGTAGCAAAAGGCCACTGCTCTTTCCGGCCACTGCAGCTTCACAGCAAAGTTATGCCAGACATTGCCAAAAAGATCATAAATCTGACAGGTAAAAACTTAAACTATAAATGTGTTTTTTCAGTTTATATATTTGGTATTTTTTTTTAGTTTAAGACTTGTTTTTTACTTGTTTCTTGTGTTCTTTTTATATTAATGTCTAAAAATTAAAAATAATTATGAAAACTAATATCTCTATTTAAATTGAATTTTAAATCATGATGGAATGGAGATGCTAATACTTTTACCTCCAATAAACAACACTAATCATCTTGAATTTTTTTGAGAAATTAGCTCCTAGAATTGAATATTATTATTATTATTATTTATTAATATGACTATCCGGGTCAGCTTGCATGTATCTCAACTAACCCACGGGCCTTGAAATTAACGACCATATAAGCCTCTAGTGGCGAAACTTATTATTATTATTATTATTATTATTATACTACGAGAGATGTTTAAGATTGAAATTTTTTTTAAAAAAAAAATATTAGCTCCAATAATTGAATATTATTATTATTATTATTATTTATTAATATGACTATCCGGGCCAGCTTGCATGTATCTCAACTAACCCACGGGCCTTGAAATTAACGACCATATAAGTCTCTAGTGGCTAAATTTATTATTATTATTATTATTATTATTATTATACTACGAGAGATGTTTAAGATTGAATTTTTTTTAAAAAAAAAATATTAGCTCCAATGAGCTACAAATTCATTAGTAGGATCTATATTTTTCTCAGAAATGTTTCTTATTATTTCCTCCTTTGGATTTATTTTCTGTATCGGACTTGATATATATATATAGTTGACTTGGATTCTTCTTCCAAGACAGGAAGGAATAACGAGGGAGGAGCTAGGCTCCAAGGAGGAGATAGATAGCCGCGTGAGTTGCCCAAACAACTGTGACGCCCAACATGCACTGCAATTCCAGACAAAATGCTTTGCTATGCGAGCCACCGTGGAGGTCCCTTTTCTTGGACATGCTATCCTGTTCAAGGGACACATGCCGAGAGACCAGCCATAATAAGTATATATATATTTTTTTCAAATTAGCACAATAAACATAAAAAATTATTAGTATAACATAGTTTGAAAAACATTAGGTGAGGAGCACACTTTCATCTTGTTGTATTTTAAAAGCACGATAAAGTAAAAGTCTAATAATCTTACTTAATTACTTAACCAGTTACGTCTACTTATATTAATTGATTCACCGTTTTATATAAAAGTAATAATTTTATAAATTTTATTTTTTAAATAGTTTTTATAAATCAAAATATACATCTTTATAAGACTAAAAAATAAACTCTAATTAAAATATAAAAAAATTATTATTCATACAGTAATTGTTTTTTGTTTTTCAAAAAGTAAAGACTATTTGCGATGATGTTTTGGTTTTTTAGACTGATTTTGTTGTTATTTTTAGGTTTTGTTAGGAACGGCTTGGTAATTTTAAGTTTTTAAATATTATTAAAAAGAAAACCTAATGTGCATTTTGAGTGTCATGGCCTCCGCGCTAGGGGTGATCATTTTCGGTTTGGTTCGGTTTTTACTATAAAAATAACAAAACTGAAATTTTGTAAAATACAAAAAATAAAACTGAAACCGAACCAAAACCGGTTCCAACCGACTAGTTTCAGTTTAGTTATTTTATATTAAAAACTAAAAGCCAACCCATCAGTTTCGGTTCGGTTCGATTTGATTATTTTATATGAAAAACTGAAAACTATATTGTTTTTTGGGCTTTCTAATGGGTTTTATGATAAGCTTAGTTTTGGTTCGGTTCAGTTTTTTTTGTTTCGGTTATTTTATATTTTTAAACTAAACCGGTTCGGTATGATTGAGGTTTTTTGGTTTCATGCTTATGAAACCGAAATCGAATTGAACCAAATATTTTTTAAAATATTCTAATCGGTTTAATTGGTTTTTTTTCATGGTTTGGTTTTTTTAATTTTTTTTCGATTTAATTGATTTTTCAATTTTTTTGCTTACCCCTACTCCTTGCAATTCAAGTGACGCATGAGGGACTGTGCGGTGGCCAAAGTCCTACTTCCGCTGTGATGTGTCGTTCTCTTTCCAGCTGTGCGGGGTGTGCTCATGGAGAAGGTTTGGTTAGGCTGTGATGGATGTTTTTTCTTTCTTCTCTCATTTCCAAGAAAAATACGCTGGAACTTCTAAAAAAAAAATTGTGTCCTCCAATTTGTAATCTTATCAATTATGGTTCTTCTTCTTTTAATTATTGTTTATTTGGCTTTTGATGCGTTTTGAAGTTTGGATTTTTATTACAATTTTATCTTTGAGCATTTCATTCAATTTGATTTTTTTATTTAATTTGGTAAAGTTGACTCAAGGTTTTTTTTTTATATTTTTTCATTAAACTTTGTTTTTTTTACTAGGTCATCCTTTTGTATTTTTTTTTATTCTGATCTTATATCATAAATTGTTAGTTCGTCAAGTTACTCTAAGCTAACTCAGGTATTTTTCTTCAGTGTTTTTTTTTTTCATCTTTAACATTCGATTATTAGACTTTGAATTTTATAATTTTTTTTCTTTATGAGGGTTTTTTTGATTTTATATCTTAGATTATATTTTAATTAATTTAATCTAAATTATCTTAAATTATGAATATCAATTTTTTTAAGGCGCAACATGGGTAAACCCACTAAGAAACTGTTTAAGAACGCGGTGCAAACCACGTTCCCAAAAAATTTTAAATTTTGTTTTGCTAAAATTTAATATGTTTTGTATGTTTTGGATCGTTTTGATGTGCTGGTGTCAAAAAAAATTTTAAAAAAATAAAAAATATCATTAACATGTATTTTAATATAAAAAATTATTTAAAAAACAACCATAAAACACTGTAAAACATACCCTAAAAAGAGGAAATCAAACGAATAAAACGACAGGCAAGATTCATGGTGTCAGTTTTCATCTGAAAAATACCCTCCATAAGCTTGCACGTGTATATCCATGTGGCAGGCTTGTACCCTGAGAACGACAGTTTGGTTGGACTTACCTTCTCTCTCCTGCTTTTATTTTATATCTTGCTCAAATCTAGTACTAACACTCCTATTTATTTCCTGCTGCTGAAAATTAAGGTTGGACTCGCGGTTATGTCCTTTCACTTGGCCATTATCCCTCCTTGCAATTTCCGCCATTTGTATTTCCCATGCCCATCAACATCATAAATGGGAGCCCTCCACCTTCGTCCACATTATCATGGAAAGGATGATTCGTGATCTATCAGCTGTCAACAATGGCCTCTCCTATCGGCTACTGCCTTTTCTTTTTTCATCACAGAAGTTTGTACAGCATTGAAAAGGTGGAAGGGTGGCTTTGATGCTTTCCAACTTGTTGTTTTACTTCTAGGCTGGTAACAATCATCAAGCAAGACTGGCTATATTCAAGATTTTAATTACATGTTTGATGTAGAAGAATGGTGACCCTTTTCCAAATGGTGCTTTGTGTTCAATTTTTTCCCCCATTTTCCCACCACATTTTATTTTCTTGGCTTTTCTTCATCCCATTCTTCCCTCTTTGGTTGTTCAGGTGATTCAAATTTAAATACTTGAGTTCAGGTCAAAAAACAACTGAATCTTTTGATGCTTAATAGTATTTTAAAATTAATTTGTGTGCATTGAAATCAACTTTATTTCTGATCAAAGGGTAAAAGAATGAGATGGGTAGCATGCTTACCTATATATTGTTTTCAAAATTCTCTCATGCATGCATGCATGCTCAAGTTCAAGATTTGTCCCCTCTCTTCTCGATGCTTCGGCACAAGTTGATAGTTTTAAAACTTATCCTTCTCTGCTTTTCTTGGTTCAATGCTTTGAACTGTAAGCTGTCTTCTCACTCAAGAAGACAATCAGTCATGGGTTGTGCTTAAAATATGCTGCAACTCGTCTGGTGGCCATGGTCAGAGCTCAACGTGACCCAGAAGCAAATTACCAGGGGAAGGCCAACGAATTTCCAGCTTTGTGTTGAAAAATGGGAAGAAATTGCCTGAAAATTAACATATTCTTTTGACTGAATTGTATATAGTAAATCCAATAGCATCAAAGTCATTTTTTTATTCAATAACATGGGTGTATTTGCAAACTAGTTTGCAAGGCACTCAATTGAGATTAAATTTCGTTTTTAACTAAGTTTAGTATATTTTAAAAAGTTTAATAACTTTTTAAAAATACTAATCCTAATGAACAGATCTAAAAAATCAAGAAAAAAAAACTTCCATAATCACTATACAAAAATTAAAATTTATAATCGATACTAAATATCTAGGGTGCAATGCACCTGCTTTATTATTCATAGATGCCCTCCCTGGTTTTTCTTTCACCTTTTCATTTTTATTTTTATTTTTTTTTTATCAATTTTTTTTTCAATTTAATCCTTAAATCTTTTTCAATGGTTATTTAAATTGTTTTTAAGCCTACTAAGTTAATTGAATCATATCAGTTCAACTCCCATAAAATTTAATTTTAAACTTAGGTTAGGTAACAATAAAACATGTAACTTTTTTTTTCTAGTTTTTATTTTTTTTATTTTTTATCTTTCAATTTCATTAATTTTTTTTAATTTCATCCTTATTTTTTTTAATAATCATTTAAGTTGCTTTTAAATGGGTCAAGTAAACTATATCATACCATATCAATTTCTAAATAATTTAATTTTAATTTCGATTTAAATAAGAAGTTGTTTTATAAATGGATACAACATTGTTATCCAAACCTTAACCAGTATTGAAAATTAAAACCCTGAAACATACCCTCCCAAAAAAATGGTGCCCTTGTGTTGTTGGACTGTTTGGTGTGTTTCAAATTGCACAAAGAAGGCACTCACTATTGGTAAATGGTAACCCCACATGAAAATACCCACCCAAACTCACAAGAACAAAGTGCAAAATATAAATGATTAGGTAGTAAAAGCCTACAATATCATCACCTTTCTCAACTCTCAAGGGAAAATTTACAATAGTAAAGAAATAATTATCAATACTTGCTTTATAAAAATAATAAATATAAAAAAGAGAAAAATAAGAAAAATAAGAAAAAAATATTTTTTATTTCAATATATATATTACCATAAAAGGCTACTCATTCAATACTCTAAAATTTATCCATTATCACTTCCCTCTCAAGTCCTTTTCTTTTCCCTTTTCCTAATCATCAACCACTGCAGATTCCTTTCCTTTTATTTGTTTATTTTTTCCTTCTTTGAAAATTTTAGACAAAAGGGTCAGGGTGATATTGAGTTCATTGTTGTCATGATGTTGAAGGGTTGTCTTGCTTTTGGTTCAAGGGAATTCAGTTTTTTTCAGATTCCTGTTCATGCATGATCATCATCATCTTGTTATTTTCTTGTTGGCCCTCTTTTGGTATCTGGGGTTTTGAAGAAAATTCTGAATCTTTTTGTTATCTGACACCAACACCAATTTGGATTTAAAAGACTGTATCTTTCCTGGAACCACTCTGTTATTCAGGTTTCAAAGGTGAGACATCATGCAAAATCTGTTCCTATGTGTCTCTTTCTTTCTTGTAGCTTGGCATTGTTATCGTTGTTTTTTTGGATTATCTGTTGTTTGCTTCTATCCAGAACATTGACCGAGTAAAGATATGGGCTTTATTGGTTTCTGATCTTCATAAGAGTGCGCTTTTTTTAATGGAGTCACATGCTTCTTGTTTTTGCTTTGGTTTGAATTTGGCATCTGAGTTTGAATGGCCACTCTTTCATAAATTGTATTATGGTAATCAGTCATATGTTAATGCTATTTGGATGTGTGGCATATTCATGAAATTGATGAATTCTGTGCTATAGTGTTTAAACTGGTTCTGATGATCTTTTCTCTTCTCCTGGTCATGCAGATTTTTTGATGTGTAGTGAAAAGCAAGCTTCTGATCAAATGATTTCCAGAGATGGGGATTAGAAAGCTGTGGTTATTTAAGTTTCAGAGTGATAGATATTTGGGGTACGTGCTTATACAATTGTAACTGAACTGGGCTGGTTGCGATTTTGTCAGCAAGAATGTTGGTTATAAGAGTGGTTTGATTGTTTGGTGAGGGGAATCTTAGATGGACATGCCCTCTAGTTGCAAGTATCCAATGTTCTTCGGCAGAAACTTGAATTCTATAACATGTAAAGGTCTTGCTTTGATTGTGATTGCTCTGTTTCTTAGAGTTGTGCTGCTTCCTTCATTCTCTGGCTATGGTGGGGTAGATAAAAACAATCTTGATTTGATTCATAGCCGATCTTTGTCCTTGGATTCTGATAATGGAATTCGTAAAGAAAAATTCTTAGAAGTTCCTCAGATAGTATGGGGACTAAACAATCAAAAGATAGCATTTGCGAGAGCTTGTCTAACTGCTAGAATGCTGAATCGGACTCTGCTAATGCCTAGTTTAAGTGCTTCCCTGTTCTATAAGGAAATAGATCGCCTCCAGCCTATTTCCTTCGACAAGGTGTTTCAATTTGAGAGGTTTAATGCCCTCTGTAATGGATTTGTGCAGTTGGGCCGTTATTCAGATCTTCGGAATCGGACTGGAGTGTATGAGCTTCAGAAGGGAAGTGGGAGGAAGTGGACAATTGAGAGGGATTTGGATCAATTGAAAGAGTTTAGCGAGGATTCATTTAATGGATACGAGGTAATAAGAATAGTTGGGAAGAACCCCTTTTTGTGGCATGATCATTGGCCAGTTAAGGACTATGCCAGGGTCTTTGAATGCTTGGTTTTGGTTGATGAGATAACTAAAGAGGCGGATAAAGTTGTGTCTAAGATTAGAGAAGTAGGAAAAGAGTTGAGGAGCAAATCTCAGTCTGCTCAGGGTGGTGTCGATCCTGATAGTTCTTGGTTGCAGCCAGTGCCTTATGTGGCGGTTCACATGAGAATAGAGATAGATTGGATGATTCACTGTAAGAAGTTAGAGCAAAGATTAAATGTTAGTGAAATTTGCAGTAGCAAGCAGGAGATCATGGAGAGAGTAGGGAACATTGTTGGCTTAAAAAGTCCTATTGTTGTTTATCTTGCTGTGGCAGATAGTCTTCTTGAAGATTCTTCTATACTCACCGGGTGGAAGGAAGGTTTGCTTCCTGTTGAGAAGAAGAAGCTCAGTGTTGATGGAGTTTACAAGAAATACCCATATCTCATTCAGTCAGCAATAGATTATGAAGTTTGCTCAAAGGCTGATGTATTTGTCGGGAATAGTTTCTCAACATTTTCAAGCCTCATAGCTCTTGAGAGAACACAGAAGATGATTAGAATTGGTGTCACAAGCTCGTGTGGCGTGGATGTAAGATGGCCTTCATATGCATACAATATATTGGGGGAATCCAATGGTCCTCATAAATGGATGACAAATATGTCTGATTCAAGCCTCAAAGCAATTAGCTATGGTTCTAATATCATCTCCTGTTGAAGATTATGGAATGCATCCTGCTACAGACACTTCAATTCAGAACCTTAATCGAGTTCGCGAGGAAATTGGTTGGTATAGTCTTGAAAGTTTTTTCTGTACAGAGAAACAAGGTTATAGAATGTCAGGATAGCACTTTAGACCAGATTAAGTATACTTTTCATTTTTTCTGTTATTTAAATTTTTTCTATTAATTCACTTATGTTCATAGAGATTGAATATTTTCTCATCTTTGGATGCTGCGTGTGCTGCCCTCAAATTCCGAAAGAGTATTACCAGTCCTAACAGAAATCTTTAGTAAAGTCCATGGATTTATATAACTGGATATCACCCATTTCTGCAATGCTTGGTTTTGGCGACTAGTAGAACGGGTAAAAAGAACAGAAATGGAAATTTAAGAGTTGAACGGTGTTATTCAATAGTTTACTGCACTTGCCTGTGAAATTTTGAGGGTTTAATTCACAGAATACTATTTCAATTGTAAATAGTCTAATGTTCATGCAGAGAGTAGAGATTCAGAGCTCTTTTCAAGCTCCACATTGCAGGAAATCATTATCAAGGTATGTGCTGTTGCCTTATTTGATTAAATCCAACTTCTGATCATGACCTGCCTCACAGAAATCTCAGCAACATCTTGTGAAGTTGCATTCGTCCTGTCTTAGATATGGTGTCATTTTATGACATTCTATCTACAGGACATGCTATATTAATCATAGTCTTGAGTGACACATTGTTTTATGCTATGATGTTCTTAATGTATCCTTGTCGATATGGTTGTCTTATGAATTTGTCAAACTCAAGTTTCTCCCATCTCATGCCAGTGCCGTGCCTTTCTTCTTCCTTTTCCTGCTGTGCCTTCCATAATTCCTTTTTGTCTCCGGGATTCAAGGGCGATACAGAAAGGAAAAGGTTAAAGGGGTCACCTTCCTCCATTTCCTCTGAAACAATCAAGGAATAAAATTCCCTTGTGGGTCCAATGATGTCCAGCCAGCAAAGGAATTTTTGTTGGTCCGCTGTCTTGGTTTTTAGATGATTGATGAACTTTTCTTTGTTCAAGGGTTTATCATGGACGATAATGTGATAGCAACCTTGATTATTTTTTTGAATGAATATGTTTCTTGCCATTGACTTTATTCTAAAAAGTAAAACAATCTCACTCCATCTAGAATCTCTAGGACAATGAAGACAGAGGGAACATATTCTTATATCTTTTATAATTTGAAAAAATAAAAAATTATTTCAAAATTGTTACTATTAACCCTATGTGTTTAATGAAAAAACCCGAGTTTTTTTTAACCAAAACAATGTTATTTTAAGCATGTACTAATGGACCTTGCTCAATATCATTCGTGAGTAATTCATATTAACATTCAGTGAAGCCTTGCAGTGCTGATTTTTACTTTTCTCAACATCATCTTGTTTAGGGTTTTTGATATCCGCTTTCTGGAATTGGTATTGGTGGCTGTTATTTTCTCTAGTTATGTGCAACTCCATTTTGATATAGAGATGCCTGCTGTCCCATGTTGAGGGCAATATCCTTCTCACTGAAGTAAATATTGGGATTCTAGTTTCTGTTTATTTCTAATTGTTAACAATCTTAGGTTGTGTTATTGTCCAGTCTACTTGTATTTTATACATTGCTGCTTCTTTTTTCCTGGATAAATTTCATGCTTCAGCTTGCAATATACTTGATTTCTTGTAAAATCGCTTTTTTTTTCTTGAAGAAAACCCAGTTGGGATTCCTTGTTGGGTTGGACCTTTCACTCAGGAGGTTGAAGCGTGAGGTTTCGTTGGGTGGTGTCTTGAATCAGAAATAACTTGCTCATGCTACTATCCATTGTGGTGGTCCTACCCACAGTGCCAGGATTTATTAGAAACTTGAGATGCGGCCACTGAATCATGTTATAGTAATTCCCACTTCAATATTCAAGATGAAATTGCTATTTTTTTTTTAAGAAAAATCAGTTTTTCTTGCTACAGTTATAACTACTGCAGGAAAACATTTTCTTCTGAATAATACGATGCAGCATAAGATTGGATCTTCCTATCATAGTTAAGATTGAAGTTGCTATGATATATAAATGTTGATTCTAATTCATATTTGAATAAAAATCATCGAGACTCCAATCCTGCCAAAAAACCTCCGTACAATTCCGTGCATGGCATTTACTAATCCCACCTCACACCAAGCTATGATGTTAGGTAAATCTTTGGGATGCTACTGTGGCTACACAAATGCAAAATGACTTGAGAGATCACAAAGAGTTATCACAGAAAGGAATAAAATGACAGCCTCCCCATCACTTGCCATCTTACAAGGTCATATCCATGACCACTTTAGAGGCTTAAAGCTTACCGTAAGCAACTTGTTTCTGATCCAAAGAGAATCTACTGTCCTAACCCTACCCAAGATGGGAACAAGAACCTAATGATTTCATATCAAAATTCTAAGGAATAACTGCAAAAGAAGAAAACAGTGTTGATTGATGCAACAAACAGTGGCATATTGCTTTGCATGGTTTAACAAGCTCGATTTAACTAATTGTTTCATTAACTTCCAAGCACTAAAAGTGAAAGCTTTCCTTCATTACAACAATTCACAGTAGAGAAAAAAAGGAAAACTTGGTTTAATTTTCTTTCAATTTACTATGTAATAATGTTTTATCTATTTTCTGTTTCTTTCAAGAAGAATGCTTCTCAAGCATTCATTCTGCTTCCATCTTATGGACCTTAAAGATCACATATAGTCCGGCAGAGATGATGAAAAGGCTATGAAGGAAAGAGAAGTCCCAATTTCTGCAATTCCCGTGTAGACGCAAATGGAGTAAATAGAGTGAGATGCTCTTTTACCTCCCTTAAGGTTGAGAAGATATGCAACTTTTTTCCTAGTTTATTAGCACTCCTATATTAGCTTTCATTGGATATAGTCTTCGTAGTAGTTGTCGCTTATTACAGAGACAAACCTCTCAAGCCAAGGAAGCTGATGAAGATCCTTCATGGCATCTACATATGAGTCTGTACAGCTGGGCGGAGATTGGTATGGATGGTGGTCACTCAGACTGAAACCCCCAGCAAGGAACCTTTGAATTAGTGCCAGCTGTGACCTCTCTTGTTCTGAGTAAGCATCCATAAGCATGGGCAGTGAGTTATAAGTCTCCCACGCCCATTGTTCTGATTCTTGAGCTGACTGGGTGACCAAATCTTCGGAATTTTCTTCGTCCCAGAAGGCACATTGACAGGTCTGTTGCCCATTCCTATATTCAGCACCACAAGAATAACAGAACTCATGCCCACACCTAGGAAAAGAAAGCAGCTTCGGGGTTAAGAACATCAAAAACCAGAGTAAAGGAAGCAAATGCAACCTCTTTATTACCAATTTAATATGTAAAATGTAAGCGATTGTTAACCTGCACAGGCAAAGGATTCAGGCAAACCAATCTTACATGATCTAAAGTCAAGAATGCCATAGATATGACCAAAGCTTAATAGTAAGTTAGCTTTTATTGATCTCAACTGTAAATGCAAGACTAAACATAAACTGAACCGATAGTATCTCCTCAAAGCAGTCTCCATATGGATGATCATCTAGGCAAGGCATTTAACTTTTCCAAAGCCAGAACAGAAAAAAAGGATTTGAACATTTCCACTTGCTCTGCAGTGTCAATACCAGTCAATATTATGAGCTGTTGAAGGTCCTCATCAACTGCCAAATTTCATTCATCCAAAAAGAAAAATTCCCAAGTAACCTGGATCAACTAAATTAATAGCTTTTCCCATTACTTAAGTCCTCTCCAGTAGTATTATTTCTGCAAAATGATTTAGTAGAGACAACAGAAAAGGTACGATGGCTTGGATTTTTCATTAGATAGTTAGTACATGAAAAGGCATCAAATTATCAAGATCACAACAAATCCATCTTAATTAATAAATTACCAGCATCCCAGTTCCATTTCTTACTCAGTTTCCAAGAATGAAACATTGAGTTACCAGATGATTTTGCAACCATGCTATCTACTTCAAGCCAGCACCACACCACACACGATCTAATAAAACAGAAGGTAGAAAGAAACCCAAAAGGTGCCTATGTAACTTACCAACAGGTCATATGGGAGCAACCTTGAGAGAGCTCAATCATCCTGCGGCACTGTTGACAACGCCTCCATCTTTTATTTTGTGCCAGAAGATGCAAGGTAATGTCTGCAGCATCCCTCTCTTCTAATGGAAGGTTCTGGTACTCTTCACACCTCATGGAAGAATGCCAAGGAACACCACATTCCACACAGATAAACCTTCGACATACAGGGCACTCAATACAGGTATTATCAGACTCACTTGATGAACTTACCCTAGCTGACAAACATTCTCGATGATCAAGCAGGACAGAACAATTAGGATAGGGACAGTAGATTCTATCAGAATGGTGAATATCAGCTTCAGCCAGGGCATTTTCCAGAGATTCATATGAAGTGAGAGGAAGAAATGATCTGCATTCATTGATGGAAATGCAATATTTGCATCCCAACTGTGGGCATATGATTGGCACTTGAGATGACTGTACTTTTCCATCAACATAGGTCTTCATACAATGTGAGCAGAATTTGTGGGAACATTTCATTGTTATCATCATTGGCGACATCTTATCCTCACAACAGATAGAGCAGTTATCATGGGATTTGCTCCCATTGGATGGAAAAGAAACGACCCCAACTGCTACCTGTGCTAAGTGTAATGGCCTCTCAAGATCACAGCAGGGACTGAGTTTCAGAACAAAAGCTTCCAGGTTGCTGGCATGTTCAAGTATCCTTTGCCTCAGAGCTATCAGAAGTGGAACCTCAAGTTTCTCCTCGTTTGTTATCTGTCAAAAGTTAACATAAACTAAAGCCACATGGGAAGCATGCACAGGACAAAATATTTGGTATCAAGGCTGCAATAGATGGTGTAAACAAGGTGAATTGGCAGTGAAATCTTTATTACATAGATCAAGGCCAAGAGAGACACCTACTATAATTGGGAAGCAC
>Ga0307510_10005428_pt1 | contig 15176 bp, 14 predicted proteins | sample 12_EM_MG_FD_207224 | JGI IMG/M metagenome (GOLD analysis project Ga0307510, IMG submission 207224) | Populus trichocarpa ectomycorrhiza microbial communities from riparian zone in the Pacific Northwest, United States - 12_EM | ecosystem: Host-associated > Plants > Roots > Unclassified | place...
TCTATTATGTCTTCCATTTACTGATTTGTGAAAGTAGCTAGTATTCTGATCCCCCAAGCTAAGCCATTGTATCCTTGCCTTCTGTTTGAAAAAACTCTCTTCAGCCCTGACGGTAGAAGCGTATTTACGAACAGCATCCCTTTCTCACATGCACAAAGTTGGATTCTCAGGCGCTGTATGCAGAGCCTCTTGAGCCTTATCCATTTTGTTTTTTGCATCTTTGACTCTATCTTAAATGTTGGAGAAGTAAGTCATATTGAAAAGTTTCAATTCCTGCTTTAGCTTTCTTAGTTTGCAACACAGCTGATACATTGGACAACCCCCCGAATTCTGATCCCATACCTTCTTCCCAAGGGCATGAACTCGTCATGATCCATCCACATGTCAGAATCTGAATGGTTTCTTTATGTTCTGATCATTGCCAATAACCTTTACCACTATAGGAGAATGATCTGACATACTCGAAGGCAAAAATCTCGCTTCCAACAATGGGAAGTTCAGATTCCACTTCTCATTGACAAGCACTCTATCTAGTTTCCGCATAATCAGATTCTCAAGACATTGGTTCGACCAAGTATAATGCATACCTGAATACCGAAGATCATCTACTTTCGCTTCTCGAATACATGTATCCAATCTGTCCATAGCACCAGCCCACGTAGTAGACCCTCCTAACCTATCCGAGCATTAAAGTCACCCATAAGAATCCACAGGGTTGACTCCCATCCATCACTACGGCTCACTATATCCGACCATAATGCCTAACGTAAGGAAGCATTATTGCCTCCATAAATAATTGAAGTATTGAAACAGATATTGGTAGCTAATATAGTGACAGAAACATGAATAGCCTGGTCTGACATTCCAAAAACATCCACCTTCACCGTATTAGCATTCCAACAAACCCAAATACGACCACAACAAGAGAAATCATAATTAAACAAGAAGGACCAATTGCGCAGAAGAAGTTGAGAAACATTATCTTTATTCTTGTCTCTAACTCGAGTTTCAACTAAACCAAAAAGAGCTATCCTCTCTTGATGGGTGAGCCGACGCAATGCTGAATGTTTTCTAGGATCATTCAAACCTCTAACATTCCAACATCCAATGATCATAGGATATTTTGTCAGCAATTTATTTTCCTAAACAATCAAGGAAGTTTCGGTAGATTTGATTCCTAAAGAGGGAAGGATTATTTAATGTTTTTCCTAGCCTAGGAAGGAAAGTAATTAAATCAGCAACAAAGGGAGAAATTTGTCTTCTTAGTTTATGGTTTTATTTATATTATTTGGGTTTAATTGTAAGTGAGTCTCATATAAGTCCACATAAGAGGTCCATTAGGGTTTGTTTCAGTCTAGAGTTAATATAAATAAAGGCAAAACCAGACATGTAAGGGTTACACAATTTTCAGATCAATAAACTTCTTTTGCTGCACTTGTTGTGTTGGTGGGATAATTTCCCTTCCTTGGTTCTCTAAAGAACTGAAAAATGACTTATCGAAGAACAAGTGTCTTCGTGGCGTCATCCTTATACTTCTCATTCGCGAATCATTATTCATTAGGGTTTGTGACTTGATCTTCCAATTTTAATCAATATTCGTTGGGTGGGAGTTTCCGTTTCAATAGTGCTGGTGCCTAGGTACACATTATCATTGTGTCACACTCCTATCAAACCTGATTTACTTGGCTTTTCGGGAATTGGTGTCTTTGATTGTGGGTTGCCTGACTGCGTGTTCAAGAGGTTCGCATCATTTGGTATCAGAGCTTGGCTCCGTTAATCAGGTTATATCCTTCTAAAAAATTTGTTTCTTGTTGATTCCGCAAAACTTCCTTAGTGTCCAATTTCTTCTTCTCCTTGAATTAGCGGCATATAAAAAAATTGTTATTTCATTCTGTTACTGTACAAAACATATCAGGAGCATTAAAAAAAAAGCGAAAAGGAAAGAAAAAAAATCGTTCAAAAAGATGTTTATTGGTTTCTATACCAGAAAACTAAACAAGGGAAAATTGGAACAAATCAACTCAGAATGAGCTCGAAGTTGATATTCTCATTACTGGGGTCCTAATCGCACTATATATTAATTTTGAGATCAATTGGATATCATTTGCTTTGGTTTTCAATTTCAGGTCTGATTCATAACGTTTTTACATCAATATATCAAACCTTATCGTAAATTGCTCAACATTTATATTCTATCTATTTGAGCTGAAATTGTAACTCAATTGGATATCATTTACTTTAGGTTTCAGATTCAAACTTAACTTGTCGTAAACGAGTTTGTTTTGCGTCAACTTTTGAAATTTGCTTTCTTTCTGTTGTTTTCGTTTCTTACAATATATTCTCAACATATCTAAGATATTTGGGTGTTGTTTCATTGTTTTGCATATTCCATTTCTATTTTTATTCGAGTCTTCAGTTTCATTCATATTTCGGATAGATTCGCTTGCTACTCGCGAGACTATCATCGCAGTTTCATTTTGCTTGTTTTTTGGTTTTTATTGCTTCTTGAGTCATATATATATATATATATATATATATATATATATATATATATTTGGATTGCGCTGCTAAGTGGTTATATTTGGTGTTGGTCTCAGTTCCGCAAGAACCCCAAGAAGGTGAGACGAGAGGTGTGAGCATGTGAGGATATTAAGAGTTTTTTTTATCAAAACACGAGCGATGTGAGAATATGTTTTTACCACTAACCAATTTTTGCAGGTGCTATCATGTAAGATTAAAACAACACACCACCCCCTCCCGAGGTAGAACTTAAGTTCCAAATGCAAGCCATGACGCAAATGTTGGAGATGATGAATTTTTATGATGGGGAACGTGTGTGGCAGACTTAATAGGGTGAAGATACATGGTAACGAGTCTGGTACAAGCACCCAAGACGTGAGGAAGTTCGGGCTGAACCTAAAACAAACAGTGGCAGGAGGGCTGAAAGGCCAAAGTGGGATGAATATGAGGATTTTGAGGAGGGTGTTGATGATATTGGTGATGGTGGTTTTGATGATGAGACCATAGGTGATGAGAATCAACCCAACACCAAGCGTAATCATGCCAACGACCCATTAGAGATGTCAGTTAGGCTAATTATAAGAGCTAAGGCAAAGCAGCTTAAACAAGCATTGAATGGGCTTGTATAAAATATATGGAGCAAGATGGACCTAGAGAAGCTTGGGAGATCTAAGAACCATGAAGGACAACCTCTAATTCATCTAATTCAGGTCTAAGAAGAGCCCAATTCGTGTGGAACAAAGGGCTGATGGTCTGGCCCCATAACAACCTTGTTAGGCTTGTTTTCCCTAATGTTACAAGGATAAAAAGTCAGCAATTTATTCTTCTAATTAAGTAAGGAAGTAGGCCACCTCTTGTTCCTAAAGAAGGGAGGATTATTTAGTGCTTTTCCTAACCTAGAAAAGAAAGTAATTAAATCAGCAACAAATAAGGAAAATTGTTTTGTTACTTGTCCAAGTTATACAAGGAAATCCAAGCTAATCAAGGGAAAGAAAGGGGTGGCAACAAGGAAACCAAATTAGATTAATTAGGTTTTATTTTCTCAAGTTATATGCGGCAAAAAATACCAGACTTTATGTTATTTTTATTTCTTTATGTTTTGGGTTATGTTTGGGTTTAATTGTAAGTGGGCTTCATATAAGTCCATACTTGTCCATTAGGGTTTATTTTATTTTGAAGTCAGTATAAATAAGGGTATAACCAGACCTGTAAGGGTACGCAATTTTCAGATCAATAAACTTTTTTTGCCGCACTTTTTGTGTGTTGGTGGGATAATCTCCCTTCCTTGGTTCTTTAAAGAACTGAAAAATGACTTATCGAAGAACAACTGACTACGTGGCGTCATCCTTATACTTCTCGTTCGCGAATCAATGTTCGATGGGTGGGCATTCCCGTTTCCAATAGTGTTGATGCCTAGGTATAAGTTATCTTTGTGTCCACTCCTATCAAACCTGATTTACTTGGCTTTCCGGGAATTGGTGTCTTTACGTGTGGGTTGTGTGACCGCACGATCACATGGTTCGCATCGGCTTCGGCAAAATTCATAATATCTCAATAGAACCAGGCCTTCACATTATAGTAGTTTAGTTTTCTTAAGGTATTCACATTATAGTAGTTTAGTTTTCTTAAGGTAAACACGTTCTAGCAAGACTAGTTAATCCTTTATATTATTATCCCCACTCTTTCAAGGACAAACTCTATTGTTTTTTTACGTAGTCGGGTTTGAGAAAACAGGTCAGGTGTGGATCTACCACAACCAGGTAAGGATCCATCATAGAAAAATTTATGGACTAGTAGGATAGGTTTAGGTCTAAGAGGAGGTCTGGTCGCTCCCTAGTCGCTCTAGACCAGAACGATGGCATAAAAAAGCCATCAATCTTGATCCAACTGTTAGATTGAACTCAGATTTTTACAGGACTTTCTGGAGGCTACACAAACTGTTAGATCTTTAGGTATCAAAAATTTTGTTCTAGGGCCTCAATTTGGGCCAATTTTGTTATTTTCCTTTATTTTTTAGATTTTTATTTATTTTTTTTAATTGTGGTCAAATTTTTTTTATTTTCATCACTTTAGATTTTTCCTGGTTGTTTTTATTATTTTATTAGAGTTTCTTTGATAGTTTATGATTGTGACTTGATCTTCCAATTCTAATCAAGATAATTTGCAGTGTGATCCAGAAATAGAGAGAACCATGCATAGGTTAAGGAGAGATGCTCAGAGAAATCATGAAGAAAACAATCCATTCCCTAACAATTATGATTTAGAACATGAGGAAGTCATGGTTGTGATTTGAACATTCAAAGAGCTTGCTGCCCCTGATTTAAATCAACAACCCTTATGGAAAACATTCCCCGCTTTAGATGTTATTACTTTTGAATTAAAGTCTGGAATATACATATCTTGCCCACTTTTCATGGCCTTGCAAATGAAGATCTTCATAAACATCTAAAGGATTTTCATGTGATATGCATGAGTATGAAATCCATGGGCACTATTGAAGATTAAATTAAATTAAGAGCCTTTTTGTTTTCTTTGAAGGATTTGGCAAAGGATTGGCTATACTATCTACCCTTTGGAATTATTACCACATGGAATGAGATAAAGAGGTTGTTTTTAGAGAAGTATTTCCCATCTTCAAGGGCAATTAACATTCAAAAAGAAATTTGTGGTGTAAGGCAGCACAATGAAGAGTCCCTACACAAATATTGGGAATGGTTCAAGAAATTGTGTGCAAGCTTCCTTTATCATCAAATTAGTGAGCAGCTACTTATCTAGTATTTCTATGAAGGCCTTCTACCTACTGATAGGAGCATTATTGATGCTGTTAGTGGAGGATTTTTTATGGATAAAACTTATGAGGGTGCAAGAAACTTGATTTGGTACTGGGCTTGAACCTTCATCTAAGCATGTTAAAGAGGTAAATATTTCCTCCCTTGAACAACAAGTTGCAAGTTTAAATTCTCTTGTTTGTCAAATGGCTGTAGGTAAAATGCAAACATAAAATACTTGTGGGATTTGTTCGATAGAAGAGCATACAACTGATATGAGCCCAACTTTTCAAGAAGAACCCATTGAGTAATTGAACACGGTAAGTGCTTTTTTTGGACAGCTGAAAAGGAAGTATGATATATATTTGAGCATGTACAATATGGGATGGAGAGATCACCCTAATCTTAGTTATGGAAATCCACAAGTAAACCAACCCGCGACTTAAAACCGCCCAAGTTACAAGTAATATAAGCAGCCATAACCACTAGACAACAACCGACCCAAACTTCTAATTCTAGTATATCTTTAAAAGATATTGTTAAGTCCATTACCACTAATACTTTGCAATTTCAATAGAAGACAAAATAATTTCAACAAAAGGCAAGGTACGATATTCAAAGTTTAGGTAATCAGATAGGCCAACTGGTAACAATAATTAGTTGAATTGAGGCATAAATTTCAAGGAAGTTACCCTTTCAATCAGTAGTAAATCTAAGAGAAAAATACAAGTGCAATTAGCTTAAGAAGTGGTAAAGAAGTTGACATTCTAGTAAAGGTAGTCCCCACATCATCAAACCACAAAAATTAGAAAAACATTCCTAATAATGATGACATACCTTAGAGTAAGTTTTTGCTTATTTTGATTATAAACCAATACCCCCTTTTCCATAGGCTTTAGCAAAATCTAGAAAATACAAGAAAAAATAAAGATTTAAATGAGACTTTTCTTAAAAATAAGGTAAATATTCCACTTTCAAATGTTATTAAACACCTCATTATGCTAAATTTTTGAAAGAATTATGTACATCTAAGAGGAACCAAAAACTTAAAAGATTTGAAAACCTGAGAGTAAAGGAGAATGTTTTTATAGTTACTCAACAAAAATTTCTTGCAAAGTGCAAAGATTTAAGTGTGTTGACTATCCTTTATACGATTGGTAACACTAGGTTTGAAAAGGCCTGATGCGAACCTCGTGATCACAGGTCATGCAGCAATTCACACGCAAAGACATCAATTCCCGGAAAGCCAAGTAAATCAGGTTTGATAGGAGTGTGACATAAAGATAACTTGTACTTAGGCACCAACACTATTGGAAACGGAAAACCCCCACCCAATGAATATTGATTCGCGAACGAGAAGTATAAGGATGACGCCACAAAGACAGTTGTTCTTCAATAAGTCATTTTTCAGTTCTTTAGAGAACTATAGAAGATAGATTATCTCACCAACACACACACACACACACACACATAAAGTGCGACAAACAAGAAGTTTTATTAATCTGAATTGTTTAACTTACATGTCTAGTTATGCCTTTATTTATACTAACTATAGACTTAAATAAACCCTAATGGACCCCCCTTAGGTGGACTTATATGAGGCTCATTTACAATTTACTCAAATAAGTAATAATAACCCAAAGACTAAGAAGAAAATAATAAAAATAACAAAAATCCAAAAATTACTATCCTAAATATGCTAGAATCAGATTTATCACCCTTAAAAAGTCCCAAATAAACTAAGAAATCTGATTTGAAGGTAGAATTAATTCTGAAGTCTTCTTTCCTTGTTGTAGCTAGGATGAATAAGGAATCCTTGTAAGAAAATGATTCCGAAACATTTATGAATCCTTGCCACACTTGTAAACTATATTGCCGCCCATTAAAGATCCTTGTAGAACTAAGAGATTCCCAAAACAAGTTGCCACATCCTTAAACGAAAAGAATCCTAGCCAAATAGGAAGTCCACAAGTCAAAAGGAAGTAAACAACAAAATTCATATAGCCTCTGTTGACCAGTAATGTGGTGCCTTCTCGAACTCCGATTGACCTGAAATTTTAACTCAAGGTAGAAAAAACATGTCAGGAGACTCCACACGTAAACTTTCAGCCCGATCCAACGATCGGATTAAGAATTATGAATGTTGTCGTAAAACTGGACAGTTGCGCATTTTATGTCAGAATCCGAATCTGATTGTTTTTTCATTGCCCAGATCGTATGAGGACGGGGACTTGGACACAAACTGAAAATTCTTAATTTTCAAGGTAAAAACAATCCTGAGGCGTATTTGGAGTGGGAGAAAAAGGTAGATTGGATTTTTGATTGCCATAACTATTCTAAGCAAAAGAAGGTGAAATTGATGATAATTGAGTTTACAAAGTATGCATTGATTTGGTGGGATCAGATTATAATCAGTAGAAGGAGGAATGTGGAGCGAACCATTCAGACTTAGGGGGAGATGAAAGTCTTAATGAGGAGACAATTTGTGCCAAACCACTATTACAGAGACTTATATCTGAAGCTCCAAGGTCTGAATCAAATTTATAAGTCAGTAGATGAATATCACAAAGAGATGGAGATAACAATGATTCGGGCCAATATTGTTGAGGATAGATAAGCCACCATAGCTAGATTTTTTAATGGGTTGATTAGAGATGGTGTTCCTTCCAAAGCCGAACCACCAAAGGCTAAATTGATTTGCCTACTAGTGCCAAAAGTAAATTTGAAACTCAACCTAAAAGTACTCGTGATGCTAAATGTTTCGGGTTTCAGGGACATGGACATTATGCTTCAGAGTATCCAAACAAGAGAATCATGATGATTAGAGATAATGATGATATTGAATCTGAAAGTGATAGATCTGATTGTGAAGGCATGCCATCATTAGAGGATAGAGGATAGTGATGGGGATGAGTTAGCATTACCGATTGAAGAGTCCCTTGGTTATAAGGCAAACACTTCAGGTTTAGGTCAAGGAAGATGAAACTAATCAACAATAAAAAAAATCTTTCATACACGTTGCTATGTACAAAACAAGGTGTGTGGTTTAATTATAGATAGTGGAAGTCAAAGAGAACATAGTAGCTGTTGCACTTTCACGCAAGTATGTTCTTTTACACACCATGAATACTAGATTGTTAGGGTTTAAATATGTGAAGGAATTGTATAATGATGATTTTGACTTTGTTGAGATTTATAATGCATGTGGACATTTGGCTTTTGGTAAGTTTTATTTGATGGATGGTTACTTGTTTAGAGATAATAGATTATGTGTTCCTACTAGTTCTTTTTGCGTGAATTGCTTGTTCCTGAAGCACATGAGGGTTGTATAATAGGTCACTTTGGAGTTGCGAAAACCTTGACTATATACACTATTGCCTGTGCCTACTGAATCTTGGGTAGATATCTCTATGGACTTTGTTTTAGGTTTACCTAGGTAAAAGGAAGGTAGAGACTCTATTTTTGTTGTGGTTGATAAGTTTTCTAAGATGACGCATTTCATTGTATGTCATAAAACAGATGATGCATCTCATATCGCAGACTTGATATTTAGGGAGATTGTATGTTTGCTTGACATTTCTAGGAGTATAGTGTCAGATTGTGATGTTAAGTTCCTTAACTACTTTTGGAAGATTTTATGGGAAAAGTTGGGAACTAAACTTTTATTTTTGACAATATATCATCCTCAAACAGACGAACAAACTGAGGTACTAAATAGAACATTATCCCAACATTTGCGTGTTGTAATTCAAAAGAATCTGAAAAGTTGGGAAGAATGTTTGCCTTTTGTTGAGTTTGCTTATAGTAGAACTGTGCATTCCACCACTAACTTTTCTCCTTTTGAAAATGTTTATAGGTTTCATCCACTAACTCATATGAACTTAATTCCTTTACCTTTTGAAGAAAATGTCAGTATAGATGGTGAAAAGAAGACAAAGATGGTAAGACAACTCCATGAGGGACTTCGACTGCAAATAGAGAAAAAGAACAAATTGTACACTTCTAAAGCAAATAAAGGACGCAACTAGGTTGTTTTCCAACCCGATGATTGGGTTTGGGTGCACATGCGTAAGGAACGATTTCCTAACCAAAGGAAATCAAAATTACAGCCTCATGATGATGGTCCATTTCAGGTTTTAGAGAGGATCAATGACAACACATACAAAATTGATCTTTTAGTTGAGTATGGTGTTAGTGATATCTTTAATATTGTTGATCTTACGTTGTTTGACACAGGTTTTGATTCGAGGTCGAATCCTTTTAAGGAGAGAGGGGATGATTTGGACCAGCCTAGAAGTACCAGAAAGGACTCATTATATGTTCTAAATGGTCCAAGACAAAGGCATTGAAAGAGGTAATGAATGCTTTGGTTTTGAAGGTTTCGACCATATCGGAATTGAAGGGTCCATTGGAATATCAAGAGGAGGCTCTAGTACATCTTATCCATGTGCAAGAGGGGCCCAATACAACCTTGTTTGGGCCATGAGGTGAGGAAAGCAAAGGAAACAAAATAATCATACTATAACTTGGAAACAACATGGGTGGCTACCTTTTCCTTTTGTTTCAAGGATTAATGGGCTGCATGGAAGGCTATAAATAAGCCTTGAATTAGTTCTGTAATATTTTATTTCCTTCTCTTCTTCTCATGGCAGAAGATGGATTTAATATTAAAGGCTTTATTTTATTTTGTTAGCTGTAGCCCAAGGCTTGTTTGGACTTAATTAATACTTTGTTTTCAGTTAGGATCCAAGGCTTGTTTAGATCAGGTTATGGGCTTTTTAGTTTATGGTTTTGCGGTCAGTTTTGTATGTGGGGTCAGTTCAGCCCATAAAGGTAGATCTATTAGGGTTAATTTTTCAAGAACTATTTAAACTCATGTAACCAAAATTTCGGTAGTCATTAATGAACATTACTTCTGAATTTTTCAGTTTTAACATGTGAGAGTGATTCTCGCATTCTTCAGTTCTTGAACAAACTGAATATGACTTATCGAAGATTAACTAGCTTTATGGTGTCATTCTACTTTATTTCAATAGTGTTGGTGCCTTAGGATATGTTTCCATTGTATCACACTCTTATCAGACCTAGTTTCGCTTTTCAAGATCAGATCTCAATCTTTATTGTGGGTTGCGTGACCACATGGTTTGTATCATGTCCTTATCTGGCTGAATTACCCACCAAAAGAATTGGGCCGAACCCATCATCGATAAGAACCCATCATGAAAAATTCAAGGCTCTATATAATGAAATGTATCAACAACCAATCTCAAACACATAACCGAATGTGTACTATAAGGAATCCAAGGTTGAACCTGAACTGTATCATTGTTTCATTTAAGGGAATTAAGGTAGATAAGGCTAAAATTAATATTATTCAATCTTTACCTTATTCCGCTAGTGTGCGAGAAGTTTGTTCTTTTTTTGGACATACGGGTTTTTTTTATCAAAGATTCATCAAAGACTTCTCCAAAATAGCAATGCCTCTATGCAAGTTGCTATAAAAGGATGTGACTTTTGAGTTTGATGAGGCATGTAAAATGGCATTTGATAAGCTGACAGAACTATTGACTTCTACCCTAGTTATCCAACCCCCGACTGGAAAGTTTCGTTTGAGATAATATACGACGTAAGTGATTATGTAGTAAGTGCTATTTTGGGTCAAAGAATTGGAGAAACATCTCATGCCATTTATTATACTTCAAGAACATTGAATGATGCATAGAGAAATCACTCTACTACTAGGAAAAAAAACTTTTGGCTATTGTTTTTACTTTGGAAAAATTTTGATCATATTTACTCGGTACTAAAATCATTGTTTACTCTAATCATGCAACTTTTTGTTTTTTAATGACGAAGAAAGAGGCAAAACCAAGATTAATAAGATGAATACTTCTCTCGAGTGAATTTTACTTGGAGATCAAAGATGAAAAAAGGGACAGAAATCCCGTTGTAGATTATTTGAGTCATTTATTTCATGTGGAGGATGAACTTCATTTGCAAGAAACATTTCCTAACGAGCAATTGTTTTCCCGCGAGTGTGATATTACCTTGGTATGTGAATATTGTAAATTACTTGGTTACTAATATGTTACCCCAAGGTATGTCTAAGGCTCAAAAAGATAAGATTAAGAGTGATGACAAATACTATGTGTGGGATGACCTATATTTATAGAAGCATTACGCAGATCAAGTGAGATAAAAAGGTGTGTTTCCAAAATCAAAATTATTTCTATTCTCACGTTTTGTCATTCCTATGCTTGTAAAGGTCACTTTAGAGGTAAGTAAATGATGAGGAAAGTGTTATAATGTGGTTTCTACTGGCTATCTTTATTTCATGGTTTATGTTTTTTTCAAGTCATGTTATCATTGTTAAAAGATAGGCAATATATCCAAGTAAAATGAGATCCCACTAAACCCCCATATTATTTTGTGAATTTTTTATGTTGGGGGAATCGGTTTCATGGGACCATTTCCTGTATCTTTTAGTTATGTTCATATTTTGCTTACTATTGATTATGTCTCGAAATGGATGGAAGCTAAAGCCATAAGAACTAATGATTCTAAAGTTGTCATAGATTTTATCAACTTTAACATATTCTTCAGGTTTGGAATGTCAAGAGCTCTAATAAGTGATTGAGGCACTCACCTTACAACAAATTATGGAGGCTTTGCAAAAAACGTACCATGTAACCCACAAGGTATCAACTGTTTATAATTCGTAAACTAGTGGACACGTGAAAGTGTCGAATTAGGAGATCAAATCCAAGTAGAAAAGATTGGAGTTTACACTTGGATGATGTTTTATGGGCTTACATGACTGCATATAAGATGCTCATTGGTATGTCACCATATTGATTAGTGTTTGGGAAACCATGCCACCATCCAATCAATTTAGAACACCAAAATGGGAAAAAATAATTTATGTTGTAAGGGAAGAAAAGGTCTGAAACTTATGAAAAGGATTCCCTATATAGTATAATGATAATTTGAAACCCTAACTAGTCTTTAGAGTTCTAAAGTAAATAACTAATTGTGCTAAATAGAAGATAATGCCATATAACAATGGTTTTTTATAGTGTCACTTGTCTTCCATTTCCAATGGTTTTTTGTGCCTAATCTACCAATGATGTATGGCGATAATGGGTCTATAACAATGAGTTAACCCTAGGTGGATGAGTATATTTAAGCTTATTCATTCTAAAGTCTAGGTTATATTTGTCAATCTCAATTGCTTGGTGAATTAACATATCTCCAACCATTTACTCTTGATCATAACATGTGACTATTAATAGTTCATCAAGCCATGCCAATGAATGATTGGGTGAGCCTTTATTGGACTCATTGAACCCATCTTGTATATTAGGAGGAGTCGCCATCAAATATTTTTTATGCAACATTAACCTATATATAATGACTTATATAGGTTTATTTATCTTATAGTACCAAGTTTCACTCGTAATTTTTGTCGAATGAGGTTTTATACCCCAATCCCAAATATCTAACTACTAAGTGATATAACTACAACCATTTACTCACGATCATAACATTTGATTATTAATAGTCTATGAAGCCATGTCAATGAATAATTGAGTGGGCTTTTTATTGGACTCATTGAACCCAACCTGAATATTTGGAGGAGAGTCGTTCAATTTTTTTATGCAACATCAGCCTATAGATAATGAATTGTTAATGTTCATTTATCCTACAATACTAAGGTTAACTCATATTTTTTTGTTGAATGAGGTTTTTATGCCCGGTTCTAAATATCTAATTGCTTGGCGATATATCTACAACCATTTGCTCATAACCTATGACTATTAATAGGCGAACCTCGTGGTCACGTGGTCACGCAACCCACAATTAAAATTGAGATCTGATTTTGGAAAGCCGAAATAGGTCTGATAGGAGTGTGACACAATGAAAACCTGCTCAAAGGCACCAATACTATTGGAATGAGTAGAATGATGCCATGAAACCAATTAATCTTTGATAAGTCAAATTCAGTTCATTCAAGAACTGAAGAATGCAAGAATCACTCTCATACGTTAAACTAAAAAAATTCAGAAGTGATATTCATCAATAGCTGCCGAAATTTAGGTTACATGAGTTTAAATAGTTCTTGAAAAATTAATCCTAATGGACACCTTATGTGGACTTATATGAGGTCCACTCAAAACTGACCTAAAAACCCTAAACTGAAAAGCCCATAACCTGATCCAAATAAGCCTTGGATCCTAGCTCAAAATAAAATTTTAATTAAACCCAGACATGAAAGAAAATAATAAAAATAACTAATATGACATTAAATAGCACCATCCCTTCTTTCCTTGTACAATTAGAATGAACAAGAATCCTTTATAACTAAAGGATTCTTGGAACATTAATGAATCGTTGCCACTCTTGAAAATTTTGTTTCGGCTCATTAAAGTTTCTTATAAGACTAGGAAATTCCCAAAACAAGCTGTCATATCCTTTTAGAGAAGGATCCTTGCCAAATAGGAAGTCCACCGGTTAAAAAAAAGTAAATAAAAAAATTCATACAATCTATTCTGACCTATATTGCAAGTCCTTTCTGAACTCTGATTCACCTCAAAATTTACCCCAACATTGCAAAATATCTTTGGAATCTTCTCCTAGTTTCAGCTCAATCCAACTGTTGAATTTGACATTATGCTCAATAGCGTAAAAATAGACGGTAGAAAATTTTACGCCAAAAACTGAATCTGACCTTGCTTGGGTTTTATCACAAGACTGAACAATATCAAATAGTCTTTCAAGTCATGTCAATGAATGATTGGGTTGGGTTTCATTGGGCTTATTGAACCCAACCTGAATCCTAAGAGGACTCATCACTAAACATTTTGTTAATGCAACAACGATCAATGAATAATGACTTGTTCATGTTCATTTATCCTATAGCACCAAGGTTCACTAACATTTTTTTACTAAATGAAGTTCTTATGCCTAGTCCTAAATATCCAAGCAGTAACCATTATAAATAGATATACTTGGAGGAGGTAAAATAATATGATCCAGGCAATTGTTGAAAAATCAGATTTGGGTTTTGTTTTTGTAATTGTGCCTACTGTCTAGTTTTACGGTAGTAAGTATAACTCTCAATCTGACAGTTGGATTGAGATGAAATTTTATCAAGAGTTTCCAGACATATTTTTCTATGTTGAGTTAAAATTTCAAGATAATTGGAGTTCAAAAAGGCACCACAATACAGACTAGAAGTTGATATACTTTATGTTATTTGGTTCCTTTTGACTTATGGACATTTTATTTGAAATCGATTCTCTTCCAAATGAAAGAGGGATATCTAATAGGAATGGAGTATCAAACACAAGTCTTCTTTAAGCTGTGTTTTGATTATTTATGACAACAAATACAAGAGTTTCCTTGAGCTATGGAGTGCATAGAAGACAACAACTGATGCGAACCTCGTGATCACGTGGTCATGTAACCCACACGCAAATATACCAATTCCTAGAAAGCCAAGTAAATCGGGTTGGATAGGAGTGGGACACAAAGATAACTTATACCGAGGCACCAACATTATTTGATGTGCCGTGAATGATTTGAAAATCGGCAACAATGAATCTGATGAAAATGGATGAAGGATGGGTCTGGTTGTGTTGTCTTTCTTTTGGTGTTTAGGCTGGATTATAGTGATTTCAAGGTAAATAAGATGGAGGATATACTAGAATGATACTTTGATAAGTCGATCTAGACGCCACAAAGATCAATCTAGGATTTCGACGCCACACTCTTTGTGATTGAAGAGTGATAAGTCAGGTAGGGTTCTTCACAAAATCAATTTGGAAGAACAACTCTTAATTCTGTGAATTAAGTTTCAAATCTTGGCCAAAAGTCCTTTATTACATA
>Ga0307510_10005429_pt1 | contig 15175 bp, 16 predicted proteins | sample 12_EM_MG_FD_207224 | JGI IMG/M metagenome (GOLD analysis project Ga0307510, IMG submission 207224) | Populus trichocarpa ectomycorrhiza microbial communities from riparian zone in the Pacific Northwest, United States - 12_EM | ecosystem: Host-associated > Plants > Roots > Unclassified | place...
TCCTGCTCGAACGACACCAACTCCGAGCCGAACACCACCCGCCCACCCGCCCCACGCACACGCTCCAACAACACCGGCTCCAACAGATCCTGATCACACAGCACCTCGCCGGCGGGACTGATGCCCTCCTCCACCTCCTCGTAGGGCGGCACGAGTTCCTGGATCTCGGGCCCGGCCAGGCTCTCGGCCAGGATGATCCGGGACCCTTCGTCGGCGCTGTCGTCGATCTCCCGCAGCGCCGGCTCCAGTCCGACCTGCCGGAACAGCTCCACGGTCCGGGCGGATATCCCGCGGATCCGGGGGTGGCGCAGGGTGTCCGCCCGGCGTTCGACCACCGTGCTCTCGATCCCGTGGTGGGCGAGGAAGAGGGCCGTGGACAGGCCGCTGATCATCCCTCCGACGATCAGCACCGGCGTGTCCCAGCCCGCTCCACGCGTCGACGTCGCCGTCACAGCGAGCGCACCGCCTCACCGTCGAGCTCGTGGCAGTACACCACGTCGTAGGCCTTCTGCTCGCCCCTGGTGAGCTCGCCGATGGGGGCGAAGTACGGGGCGACGGCCGGATCCCTGACCATGGCCTCGAAGTCCTCCCGGCGCTCCCACTGGGTGTAGTCGACGACGACGTAGCCGTCGGCGCTGCGATGGATGTTGGTCGAGACGTATCCCGGGCGCTGCCGGATGACGTTCTCGTGCGCCTCGATCAGGAGTTCTACGAGTTTGTGCTGGTCGCGGGGGCGGGTGGGGAAGACGTTGATGAACGTCGCCACCTTGCCGTCGGCCTTGATCTCGGGCATCTGCGAAGTCCTCTCGTCGTTCCCTCAGGGTCGGTCGGTGCTCCGCCGCACCACGAACTGTGTGTGCCGGCGGTCGGAGATGGTCTGGGTGATCGGGTCGGACAGCTCCGCGAACCGGTGTTGTGCCGCCCAGCCGCGATAGGCCTCCGCACTCGCCCACTCGCTCGTGATCAGCCACTCCGTCGGGTCCTTCGCGTTCTGGCAGAGCTGCTCGGAGAGATGTCCGGGGGCCGACGCGACCCGGTCGCGGATCGAGTCGTAGGCCTTGAGGAAGCGGTCCTCGTCGCCGGGCCGGACGGTGGCGAGGAACAGGATGCGCACCGGTGGGCCGGCCGTGCCGCCGCTCATCGCCCCTCCCCCACACGTGCCGTGATGACATGCAGGCTCGTGCCGTCGACCGGTGCGGTGCCCTCCAGGCGCAGGCCCGCCCGCTCCAGCAGCGCGGTCAGACCACGCCGGGTGTGCTTCTTGCCCCCCACGTTGAGCAGCAGGAACAGGTCCATGGCAGTGGTCACCTTGAACTCGGAACTGTCCTCGACGAGGTTCTGCACCAGCACCACCCGCCCGCCCGGGTTCGCGGCGCGCGCGGCGTGGCCGAGCGCCGCCGCCGAGCTGTCGTCGTCCCATTCCAGGACGTTCTTGAACACATACAGGTCGGCGCCCTCGGGCACGCCCGCGCGGCAGTCGCCGCCCAGTACCCGGCAGCGCCCGGCGAGCGGGCCCTCGCGCAGCTGCCGCAGCGCGCCGGCGACGACGGTTTCGAGGTCGTAGAGCACGCCCCGCACATCGGGATACCGCTCCAGCAGCGTGCTGATCAGATGCCCCTCGCCGCCGCCGACGTCGACCACGGTGCGCACCCCGGCCAGATCGAGGGCGTCGGCCACCAGGGCGGAGGTCAGCCGGCTCGACTGGGTCATGGCCCGGTTGAACACCTCGGCCGACTCCGGGTCGTTGCGCTCCAGGTAGGGGAAGAACTCCTGGCCGTAGAGGTCCGGGAAGACCGCCTTCCCGGTGCGCACGGCCTCGTCCAGGCGGGGCCAGGCCTCCCAGGTCCAGGGTGCGCTCGCCCACAGCACCATGTACTTCATGCTCTTGGGCTCGTCCTCGCGCAGCAGCCGGGACAGGCCGGTGTGGGCGTAGGTGCGCGGCACGGTCTCGGTGAAGACGCCGTGTGCGGTCAGCGCCCGCAGCAACCGGTCCAGGGTGTCGGGGTCGGCGTCGACGGCGGCGGCGAGCGTCCCGGCAGTGGCGGGCTCGTCGCCGAGGGCGTCGGCGACCCCGAGCTTGGCGGCGGCACGGACCTGCCCGGCGAAGGCGAGGCTCATGGCGAGTTCACGCAGCCGCGTGGCCTCGGGGGACGCGTTCGGGTGGCTCATGCGGGGCTCCTGTGCGACGAGGACGGTGTGCCGGCGGGCTCGATCGCCTCGTCGCCACGGGCAAGACCGGACACGAGGGTCACGAAGTCGATGTGCGCGGGGAACTCCTGCTCGGGGTCGACGACCGCCTGCGCTCCCTCGTGGTACTCCGAGCGGCTCCTCGTCTGGTCGTAGAAGAACCGCACGAATCCGAGCAGCCCGCCGAGGAAGTCGCGGTAGCTGTCCTCGTACGCCTGGAGGGCGTCGCGCTCCTTCGCGGGTTCGGTGAGCGCCTCGTGCACGGCGCGGGCGAGGGTGCTCGCGCCGCGCATCGCGAGGGTGACGCCGGTGGACAGCAGCGGGTCGATGAAGGCTGCCGCGTCGCCCACCAGGGCCCAGCCGGGGCCGGAGAACCGTGCGCAGGTGTACGACCAGTCGCGCGCCGTGCGGTAGACGTCGACCCGGCGAGCCCCTTCGGTGAGCTTCCTGACCTCGCTCGACTCGGCGATCTGGGTGTCGAGCATGCGCTCGGGGGACAGGCCCGAGGCCGTCAGTTCGGCCGTGGGCGTGACATAGCCGATGCCGGTCAGGCCGTCGCTGAACGGGATGAACCACAGCCAGCCGTGCGGCCGGTTCTCGATCACGATGTTGCCGTCGTACGGTGCCTCGTGCCGGCCGCAGTCCTGGTAGTAGCTCCAGGCGGCGATGTTGCGCAGGTCCTCGTGCCAGTCGACCATGTCGAAGTGGCGGCCGAGCCAGCGCTGCTGGCCGGAGGCGTCGACGACCATGCGGGCGCGGACCTGGGTCACGGTGTCCTCGCCGCGCGGCTGGTAGCGCACGCCGGTGACGCGGTCGCCGTCGAGGACGGGCTCCTTGACCGTGGCGCTTTCGACCACCCGTACCCCGAGCCGGCGGACGTGGTCCAGCAGCAGGGCGTCGAAGTCGGCCCTGCGGACCTGGAAGGCGTACTCGTGACGGCCGCTGTCCTTGAAGTCGAAACGCCATGGCTCGCCGCCGGCGCCCCACAGCAGGGTTCCGCCGCGCTTGCGCTGGAACCCGACGGCCTCCAGCCGTTCGCGCAGTCCGAGACGTTCGATCGTCGGCCAGATGCCGGTGATCAGGGATTCGCCGATGTGGTAGCGGGGGAACTTCTCGCGTTCCAGCAGCAGGACCCGGTAGCCCTCCAGCCGGAGCAGTCCGGCCGTGCCGCTGCCGGCAGGCCCGCCGCCGACCACGACGACGTCGAACTCCTCTGTCTTCTCGCCGTTCTGGCGCATGGTGCACACCCTTCTCAGTTGGTGTGAGGTGATCCGTCGGCTGTCAGGGCTGGATCAGGCCGCGGTCGCGGTCCCAGTGGTAGAACTGCTGCGCCGACGCCTGCTGCACCGATCCCCACTTGTTCTCGAAGGGGATGATGTAGGCGTCGAGTGCCTTGCTCAGCTGCTGGAACCGCGTGCTGTCGTGGTGCTCGGAGAGTCCTTCGGCGACCGGGCGGTCCGCCTGCACCATGTGGATGTAGACGTCGTGGAAGGTGAACAGCCGGCGGCTGCGTACGCCGATCAGATGCGGGAGCTCGGTCTCGTCGGACTCGGCGAACAGCCGGGCGATGTGCTCCTGTGATCCCGGGACGAAATGCGTCACGATCAGGGTGGTGTGCATGGTGTCCTCTCACCGTGGGCTGTGTGTTGTGCGCCGGGCGGCCGCCTCAGGGGGCGGGGCTGACGCGTGCGACGGAGTAGGCGAACACGTTCTCCTGACGGACCGTCCCGTCGGCGCGGACGGCCGGCCGCAGGTGGGCGTCGAACACCTCACGCACGGTCTCCTCGCCGCGCAGGGCGATCGCCTGCTGCACCAGTTCGGTGGAGCCGAGGGCCCGCCAGGCGGTGCCGAAATCCTCGTAGACGAAGGGACAGTCGACCTCGCCGGTGATCGACGGCGTGAGGCCGACCGCCGTCATGGCCGCGCGCACCTCGTCGGGGGTGTTCGCCGAGCCCTGGTGCGCTCCGTGCGGCAGGGCGGGGAACAGGGCCACGACGGCGAACAGGAAGGCCGTGGTCTCGCATCGCCGCGGCTCGCCCCAACTGCCGATCCCGACCTGCCCGCCGGGGACCGTGACCCGGGCGAACTCCCGGATCGCGGCGGCGGCATCGGTGGCGTAACGGATCGCGTTGTACGACATCACCACGTCGAAGGTGTCGTCCTGGAACGGGAGTTTCTGTAGATCGCCCACCTTCACCTCGGCGCCGTCCGCGAGCCGCGCGGCGGCGAGTTCCAGCAGCGCCGGCGAGGCGTCCACTCCACTGACGACGGCACCCCGTTCCTGGGCGAGCGCGAGACCGAGGCCCGCTCCGCAGCCCACATCCAGTACGGTCGTGCCCGCGCCGACGTCCAGCGCGGTGAGGGTCTGTTCGATCAGGTCGCGGGTCTGGTCCTCCTGGAACCGGGCCCAGTCGCCGGCTTCCCTGTTCCACATGCTGCCCTGGTCACTTACGGCACCCAATGTCCTTCGTCCTTCCGGTCGTCGGTCCTCGGTCCTCGGTACGGCCGGCCGTCAGCGCACGCGCGCCTGGCGGCGGGCGGCCTGTTCGACCTTCTCCTTGATCAGCGGCATCTGGACGGCGGTGTTGGTGTCGAGCCGCTCCTGCATCGCGGCGTCGTCCAGGGGAGCCTCGGGACGCATCCGGAAGTCCTGGGTCCAGATCATGCGGACACCGCCGGTATCCGTCTCCTCGTACTTCCAGTGGATGTTCATGTAGGCGAAGGGGCCGGTCTCGATCCGCCGTGCCCGCACCTCCCGGGTGCGGGGGACGGGGGTGCGTTCGGAGACCCAGCTCCAGCTGACGCCGTTCTCGTCCGGACGCATCGTCAGCCGGAACCTGACGGTGTCGCCGTCGCGGCCGAGGATCTCCGCGGACGCGTACTCGCTGAACAGGTCCGGCCAGGACTCGACGTCGTTGGTCATCGACCACACCAGCTCCATGGGCGCGTCGATGACGATCTCGTTGTGGGTGTGTCCGGCCATGGTGTCCTCCTCCTGTCCGCCGCGCGGGCTCGGTGGCCGAGCTCAGCGCAGCGCGTGACCGCTGTTGACGAAGTCGAGCAGTTGACGTGGGGTCCGCAGCCCCGAGAGCATCTCGTCCGGGATCTCCACGCCCCGTTCCCGCTGGAGCAGCCCGGACAGTTCGAGCACCGCCAGGGAGTCGTAGCCGAGGTCGCCGAACGTCTCGTCGTGGATGGCGCCTTCCAGAGCACCCGTGAGGTCGTCCCCGCCTGCCTCACGCAGCAGGCGCCTCAGGTCGTCCAGGGTCAGTGGGCTCATGTCCGTGTCCTCCTCCGTTGTGTGCGGGACGCGCCCGGGACGGGCGTGGGGCGCTCACCACGAGCGCGGAGTTGAAGCCGCCCTCGCCGCGGGCCAGCAGCAGCACACGGCGCACCGCGGCAGGGCGCGGCCGGTCGCGTACCAGGTCGAGCGGACAGTCGTCGGCAAGCCGGCGCACACCGACGGTGGGCGGGATCAGTCCGTCGCGGATGGCCAGCAGCGCGGTCGCGACGTCGAGCGCCGCCCCGCCCGCGTAGAGCCGGCCGTACATCGTCTTCGGCGCGGCGACGGGGACGCCGTACGGGCCGAACAGGGCGCACAGGGCGGCGGATTCGCGCCGGTCCAGCTCGGGCACGGCCGCCGCGTCGGCGAAGACGACGTCGATGTCCGCGGGTTCCGCCCCGGCGTCGGCCAGGGCGAGTTCGGCCGCGCGCCGCAGCCCCGGTGGCCGGCCCCTGCCCTCAGCGGGGTCGAACGTGGCGGCGTACCCGTCGAGAGTGGCGTACGAGGCCGCGCCCCGGGCCTCGGCGGCGGCGTCGTCCTCCAGCACGAACATCGCCCCGCCCTCGCCGGGAACGTGTCCGGCGGCGTGGCTGTCGAAGGGCAGGTAGGCCCTGGCCGGGTCGTCGCCGCGGCTGAGCCGGCCGCTCGCCAGCTGGGCGGCCAGTCCGTACGGGCACAGGGAGGCGTCGGTCCCGCCGCTCAGCGCCAGTCGCGCGTCCTCGCCGAGCAGCCTCCTGGCGTGGGCGAGAGCGTCGAGTCCACCGGCCTGTTCGGCGCACAGGACAGCGCACGGGCCGCGCATGCCGTGCCGGATGGAGATCTGTCCGGTGGTGGCGGCGTAGAACCAGGCGATGGACTGGTAGGCACCGACGTGGCGGGGGCCGCGGCTCCACAACCGCTCGATCTCGCGCTGGCCGAACTCGGTGCCGCCGGAGGACGCGGCCGTGACAACGGCCATGTCGTACTCCGGCAGCCGCGCCGGGTCGACCCCGGCGTCGGCCAGCGCCATATCGGCGGCGGCGAGACCCAGATGGGTCCAGCGGTCGGTCTGCACGAGGATCCGCGCTTCGACGTGCCCGCGCTCGTCGAAGCCGCGCACCTCACCGGCGAGACGGGTCGGGTAGGGCTCGGGGTCGAACCTGGTGATACGGCCGATCGCGGTGCGGCCGGCCAGGACGGAGGCCCAGTGCCGGTCCGCGCCGACACCGCTCGGGGAGACCACCCCGATGCCCGTGACGGCCACCGCCCCGCTCATGCCCGACCGCTCCGGGACAGCACCATCGCCGACTGGAAGCCGCCGAATCCGCTGCCCACGCTGAGTACGGTGTCCAGCCGCGCTTCCCGTGCGATCAACGGCACGTAGTCGAGGTCGCACTCCGGGTCGGGGGTGTGCAGATTGGCGGTGGGCGGCACCACCTGGTGCTGGAGCGCGAGCACGGAGGCCGCCACCTCGATGGCGCCGATGGCCCCCAGGGAGTGGCCGATCATGGACTTGATCGAGCTGACCGGTACCTCGTAGGCGCGTGGGCCGAGGCTGCGCTTGAACGCGGCTGTCTCGTGCCGGTCGTTCTGCTTGGTGCCGGAGCCATGGGCGTTGATGTAGTCGATGTCATCGGGGCCCGCGCCGGCCCGGGCCATGGCGGCCCTGATCGCCTCGGCCATCTCGCGCCCGTCCGGCTTCAGGCCGGTCATGTGGAAGGCGTTGCTGCGGCCGGCGAACCCGGTGATCTCCGCGTAGACGCGGGCGTCGCGGCGGTGCGCGTCCTCGGCACGCTCCAGCACCATCACCGCCGCGCCCTCGCCGAGGACGAAGCCGTGCCGGTTCAGGTCGAAGGGCCGCGAGGCGTGCGCGGGGTCGTCGTTGTCGGGCGAGGTGGCCTTGATGGCGTCGAAACAGGCGGACGTGATCGGCGACAGCGGTGCCTCCGCGGCACCGGCGACGACGATGTCGGCCGCGCCTTCCCGCAGCAGCCGGAGACCGTGTCCGACCGCGTCGAGTCCGGCGGTGCAACCCGTCGAGACCAGCGCGACGGGTCCCTCCGCACCGCAGGAGCGGGCGATCTCCGCGGCGATGGTGCTGGGCACCATGTAGTCGTAGGTGTGCGGCACCACGTACGCCGGGTCCACCAGCCAGTCACGGCCCGCGTCGCTGAGGACGACGTACTCCTCCTCCAGCCGGGTGGTACAGCCGACCGCGCTGCCGATGCTCACGCCGATCCGCTCCGGTGCCGCCGCGCCGAGGTCGAGACCGCTGTCCTCCACCGCGTCGCGGGCGCAGACCAGGGCGAACTGTGCCACGCGGTCCAGGCGGCGTATCTCGCGCGGGGACAGTCCCTCCAGAGCCGGGTCGAAATCGCACTCGGCGGCGATCCGGGAGCGGAATCCGGTGGCGTCGAACAGAGTGATCTCCCGGGTCGCGGTGCGGCCCGAGGTGAGCAGTTCCCAGAAGGCCTTGACGCCGATGCCACCGGGCGCGACCACGCCGAGCCCGGTGACGGCGACGCGACCGGACGGGTCGGCGCTCACGTGCTCCCCCCGACCTGCGGCAGCGGCTGCCCGCGGCCGGGAGGCTCCTCGGTGTCGACGTGCCCGAGCTCCGGGCTCGGGGCGAGCGGGCTGAGGTGGAAGACCGCGGCGGCGGGACCGGACGCGTCGTTGACGACCCGGTGCCGGACGTTCTTCGGAATCATCAGCGCCTCGCGCGCGGCGAGCCGGATCTCGGTGGTGCCGTCGAGCCGCACCAGCAGGGCGCCCTCGGTCACATAGAGGAATTCCTCGGAGTACGGGTGGTAGTGCTCGGAGACGAACTCACCGGGCTCAAGGGCGAGCACTCCCAGGAAGCCCGAGGTGGCACCGACGGTGCGGGGGCTGAGCAGCACCCGCAGTGCGCCCCCGCGCCGGCGGTTCACCGGGACGGCGTCGCAGGCGATCTTGGAAATGGACGGTTCTGGCACCGAGGACTCCTCACGCGCTGGAAGGACCGGTGCGTCATCCTCGAAGCGCCGCCTGACGCACCGATTGAGCGCCACTGGGGGCCGGCCCGCCCGGCCCGCCCGCCGCACTAGAGCCGCTACCAGCGCGCGGCGAGTCCGCCCGCCATCCGCCCTGGCCGGGGCGGGCCACGGCCACGGCCTCCGGGGCGCGAAGCGGACGCGCGAGCGTCGACGCCAAGGCCCACCCGCCCCGCGAGGTCGAAGCCGCGCCGGCTCCGGGGCACACCCGCGTGGCGGACGTGCCCCAGCCGCGCGTGAGTGGCGTGCCAGTTGGAGTTGAGAGGTTGCCTCCGACATCCCCGCCATGTGAAGGGAGGCGCCATGGGACGGGACGGCAAAGTCTCTGTCTACCTGGTGCAACAGGGCATCTGGGACATGCCCCTGGAATCCATGCCCCTGGCCTCGGCCTACCTCAAGGCCACCGCGCTCGCCGATGACCGGATCCGTGACGCCATGGACATCCGGATCATCAACTACCGCGGCGGCACGACGCTCACCAAGATGGCCAACGACGTCTTCGCCGACGGTGCCCCCGACATCCTCGCCTGTTCGGTGCTGGGCTGGAACTACCGCACCTTCGGCTCCCTCGTGGAGACCTTCAAGCAGATCAACCCCGACGGTCTGGCCGTGTTCGGCGGCACCCACGTCACCAGCCAGGCCACGCGCACCTTCGGGATGTTCCCGGGGGTCGACGTCATCGTCAACGGGGAGGGCGAACTGGTCTTCAAGGACCTGTTGCTGCACCACCTCGGCGGCACACCGTCACGCGACCTGGGCGAGGTGGCGGGGATCTCCTACCGCGGGCCGGCGGGCGAGGTGCTGACCACCGAGCCCCGCGAGCGGATCCAGGACCTCGACATCATCCCCTCCCCCGCCCTGTCGGGAGCGCTCGAACTGACCCGCCCCGACGGCACGTTCCGCTACGACGTCGCCCTCATGGAGACCAACCGGGGCTGCCCCTACAAGTGCGCGTTCTGCTACTGGGGCGGGGCGATCGGCCAGCGGGTGCGGGCATTCTCCCGTGAACGCCTGCGCCAGGAACTGGAGTTGTACGCCGAACTCAAGGTGCACACGATCTGTCTGTGCGACGCCAACTTCGGACTGCTCCCCATCGACGAGGAGTTCGTCGACGACGTCATCGAGATCCGTGAACGGACCGGCTATCCGCGGGCCCTGGAGAGTTCCTGGGCGAAGAACAAGTCCAAGGTGTTCTACAGCATCGTGCGCAAGATGAAGGACGCCGGGCTGCGCAGCTCGTTCACGCTGGCGCTCCAGACCCTCAACCCCCAGGCGCTCGAACTGATGAACCGCAAGAACATGAAGGTCAACGAATGGGAGGACCTGGTCAACTGGCTCAACGCCGAGGAGCTGGAGTGCTACGCCGAGTTGATCTGGGGCGCGCCGGGCGAGACCGTGGAGTCCTTCCTGGAGGGCTATGACCGGCTGTCCCAGTACGTGTCGCGCATCGCGGTCTATCCCATCCTGCTGCTGCCGAACACGGACTACTCCGAGAAGAAGGAGCAGTACGGCATCGTCTCGGTGCGCGGGGACCACGACGACTTCGAGTACGTCCTCTCCCACAGCACCATGAGCATGGCGGACAACCACCGTATGCAGCGGTTCCTGTTCTGGAGCCGGGTGCTGGCCGACGCGGCGGTCTTCCGGCACACCTTCACCGGACTGCGCCTGCTGGGCGGCGTTCCGCAGTCCCAGGTGCTGCGGAACATGGACGAGTGGATCTCCGGCACCGACGACCCGGCCGCCGTGCCGTTGCGCGAAGCGGTCACGATCGGGGTCGAAGCGCCCGGTGCGGCCATCGACTACCTCTACCGGGACCCGGACGCCAAGCAGTTGCTGCGCCGCTGGTGGCGCGAGTCGATCAAGCCGCTGCTGCCCGCCGACAAGGCACCGGTACTGGACGAGGTCTTCGAGTACGACCTGCTCACCCACCCCGTCTACCGGCAGGACGGCACGACCCTGCCCGACGGCGTCGCACCGGTGAGGGTCGGCGGCGACGAACTCGCGGTGCGGCCCGGGGTGCCGTTCGAACACGACGTACCGAGCATCCTGACGCGGCTGCGCGCCGGCGAGGAAGCCGATCTGCGCCCGCTGCGGATCTCCCTCGACCTCTTCTACCGGCTGGGCGTCGAGCAGTTCACCACCACGACCAACAGCGAGGAGATCGTGCACTTCATGGGCTGCACGAAGAACGAACTGTTCAACGCATCCGAGCTGGCGGACCTCTCCAGCGACGGCCCTTACACGGCGCTGCTGCGCGACAGCAACTGCTGAACCTCCAGGCCGCCGACGACGGGAAGGATCACGGGCATGGCCGACGACCCGATCATGACGATGCTCACCGGAAGCACGTTCACGTACGTGGGGTACGCGCTGGCGAAACTCGGCGTCGCCGACTCGCTGTCCGACAAACCGAAGGACGTGGAGACGCTGGCGACGGCGACCGGTACCGAGTCGTCCGCGCTGCTGCAACTCCTGCGGACCGGGGTGTACCTGGGGCTGTTCACCGAGGCCCCGGAACGGCACTTCACGCTGACCGACGCGGGCCGGCAGCTGCGCGCGGACGCACCCCGCTCGCGGCGGGCATCACTGCTGCGCAACGTCGAGCGCAACGGGCCGATCCTGACGGAGATCCTGCACACCATGCGCACCGGCCGGCCCGCCTACGAGAAGGTGCACGGCATCTCCTTCTACGACCGCCGCGAGGACACCTACCAGCAGGAGGTGGGCGGTTCCCCGCACGTGGAGTCGATGCTGGCCGGCTACGACTTCTCGGGCGCCGAGACGCTCGTCGACGTCGCCGGAGGCCACGGTGACGCGCTGGTCTCCGTGCTGCGCGGCAACCCCGGGCTGACGGGCGTGCTGTTCGACGTGCCGCGCAACATCGAACTGGCCCGGGAGGTGGTCCCCGAGGAACTGTCGGGGCGCTGCCGCCTGGTCGCGGGCAGCTTCTTCGACAGCGTGCCGCCGGGCGGTGACGTCTACACGGTCGCCCGCTCGCTGCACAACTGGAGCGACGGCGAGGTGCTCACGATCCTCAAGAACATCCGCGCCGCGATCCGGCCCTCGGGCCGGCTGCTGGTGGCCGAGCGGCTCATGGCGGCCGACATCTCCCAGCGCGAGACGATGACCGTGTTCCTCGACTTCTTCATGCTGCTGCTCAACGGTGGCCGCGAACGTACCGAGGACGAGTACCGGCGGCTGCTGGAGCAGGCCGGCTTCGCGGTCACCGGCGTGCGCTACTCCACCGCGCCACCGCAGGCACCTGCCGAGAGCCTGCTGGAAGCGGTACCGGACTGAGCCGTACCGGATCGCCCCAGCCACCCGACGCCCCCTCGATCCCCACCGCGAGGTATCCGTGACGCAGCAGCCCCGCCCTTTCATGGTTCCACCCACGGCCCTGGCACCGGAGCTCGGGGCACCGGGGCCGCCCCGCCGCGTCGAGACGCACGGCGGTGCCGTGTGGCTGGTGTCCCGGTACGAGGACGTCCGTACGTGTCTGTCCTCGCCGGCCTTCAGCCACGCCACCACGTGGGCCGTCGAGAACGGCTACCCGCCCCCCGCCGGCGGCCTGTTCACCGGCACCATGCTGGGTGCCGAGCCCCCGGAGCACACCCGGCTGCGCAAACTGGTCTCCGGCGCCTTCACGGCCCGCCGCATCGAGGCGCTGGCTCCGCGGATCCGGCAGATCACCGGCGCACTGCTCGACGACATCGCCGCGCTGGGCCGCGCCGACCTGGTACGCGACCTGGCGTTCCCCCTTCCCATCCGGGTGATCTGCGAGTTGCTCGGCGTTCCGTCGGCGGACTGGAAGTCCTTCCAGGGCTGGGCCGACACCATGTTCCGGCCCGGTGGCACTCCCGAGGAACTGGCCACGGCACGGGATGCCTCGCAGCAGCTGTGGGAGTACATACGCGGTCTGGTGGACGCCAAGCGGCGCACGCCGGGCGAGGACCTGATCAGCGGCCTGGTCGCGGCGCACGAGGACGAGGACCGGCTGTCCTACGACGAGGTCATCGCCAACAGCAGGCTTCTCCTGCACGCCGGATACGACACGACGGCCAACTTCATCGGCAACGCCGCCCTGGCGTTGCTGACCCGGCCGGAGACCGCACGCCGGCTGGCCGGCGATCCCGAACTGCTGCGCGGCGCGGTGGACGAGTTGCTGCGGCACGACGGGCCGAGCCAGGTCAACATGCGCTTCGCCAACCAGGACACCGAGATCGCCGGGGTGGGCATCCGCCGCGGCGAACAGATCGTCCTCGATCTGGAGGCCGCGCACCGGGACCCGGAGGTCTTCCCCGACGGGGACGACATCGACCCGGGGCGCAGCCCCAACCCCCATCTGACGTTCGGTCACGGCATCCACTACTGCATCGGCTCACCGCTCGCGCGCCTGGAGGGAAGGATCGCGCTCGGTGAACTCTTCGCCCGCTTCGCGGACCTCCGGCTCGCGGTGCCCGTCGCCGAGGTCCGCCGCCGGCCCGCGTCGGCCCTGCACGGAGTGGTCGCGCTGCCCGTGGAGTTCACTCCGGCGCCGGCCGGCCGGGCCTGAGTCCGGTATCCGCCACCGGGGCACTCTCCTGCGAGGGCCCGCCGATCATGTACCGGTCCTGCCGCAGCCGCTCCTCCGCCGTGGTCTCCAGTCGCCGCATCGCCGCGCGCAGGACGGGGGGACTCGCCAGCGAGGTGACGACGGCGATGAGCACGACGACCGTGTAGAGCGCGGTGTCCAGCAGTCCGATGCGTATGCCGACCATCGCCACCACCACCTGAACGACGCCCCGCACGTTGATTCCCGCGCCCAGCGCCAGCGCCTCCCACCTGTTCAGACCACTCAGCCGGGCACCGATCAGGGCGCCGCCGAACTTGCTGACGACAGCGATCACCAGCAGGACGAGCGCGGTCAGGGCCGTGGCCGGATGGGCGAGTGTCGTGAAGTCCGTGCGCAGACCCACGGTGGCGAAGAACAGCGGCGCGAGGACCGCGGTCACGACGGTCCGCAGCCCCGCCAGCCGGCGCAGGACCGCGGGACCGGCCGTGCCCACCAGCATTCCGCCGACGAGTGCGCCGAAGACGGCCTCCAGGCCCAGGGCCTGGGTGACGGTCGCGCACAGGACGATCGTGCCGACCGTCGCGGCGACGCTCGGTCCCGGCTCCTCCCCGCGGTCGGCCACCCTCATGATCGCCCGTACGAGAGGCCGTCCGGCCACGAACGCGAGGAGCAGGAACCCGGCGAGGCCCAGCAGTGGCCGGGCGAGATCGGCACTGTGCAGGCCCACGGTGGCGATGGCCGTCACAACGGACAGTCCGACCCAGCCGAGCAGGTCGTCCACGGTGCCGACGATCAGGATGAGCTGCCCGACGTTGCGGTGCGTCAGCCGCATGTCCATCAGGATCCTCGCGATCACCGGAAGGGCGCTCACGCTCAGCGCCACGCCGAGGAAGAGCGCCACGGTGCCCCGTTCCGCACCGTCGGGCAGCAGCCGCGCGGGGATCAGGTATCCGCCCGCGATCCCCAGCCCGAGCGGGAGGACGAAGCCCGGCAGGCTCACCCGGAGAGCGGTGCGTCCCCGGCCACGCACCAGTCCCGTGTCCAGCTGGAGTCCGGTGAGGCCGACGAGCAGCACGACCCCGAACTGCCCGACCGCGTCGAGGAGGTGCAGCTGAGCGGGGTCGTGCGGGAAGAGCCGGCCGGACAGAGCGGGCCACGCGTACCCGAGCAGCGACGGGCCGAGGAGTACGCCTGCCAGCAGCTCGCCCACGACGGCGGGCATGGACAGACGCGCGGCCAGCCGCCCGACCAGCACGGCCGTCGAGCCCAGCAGCCCGAGCTGGAGCAACAGGAGGAGCAGAGCGTGCCCGCCGAGAGGCGGGATCGGATCGGCCACCGACAAGAACGGTACGACGGACACCACGGCGCTCCCTCCGACGACAGCCGCACGATGGCCCGGAGCGCTGGCGGCGGGCTGGAGCGCCGGTGGCGCCGAGGGCGGAAGGGATGCGAGTCCGGGTCGAACGAGAGGCCGTATACCGGTGGCCATGTCTGTCGCCGCGGACTCCTCTGGGCGGCCTGTCTCCGGGCCCCGCCTCGCCGTACGCGTGGTGCGCGGGCAGCCCTCCGCGGAGGAAGTGGCCGCCTTGAGCACCGCGCTGTTGCTGCTCGTCAGCCGCCGCGACAACCGGAAGCGGCCCGAGCGCTCGTCCCGCCCGCGCTGGCCCGCGACGGCCGACCGCTACCGGCCGCCGTGCGACTGGCAATCGCCCACGCAGGATTGAGGCCCTGGCGGCACGCCAGGCGCAGCGCCAGGGTCCACACGTTCCCGAAGCCGAACAGGAATGTGAGTCCGACCACGGCTCCCATGATCCACGTGACCGCTCGAAGCGTGATCGTCCGCTCGCAGGAAGCACTCGTGCGCCCCGTGACGGCTGCCGGATCCATGTCCCGCTTCACCGGGTCCCGTCCCAGGCCGCAGGCCGGAAACGCCCCTCCACCACGAGGCGTCCGATACGGATTGGACACTGCCGGTCAGACCTGCAACCATCTGCGTGTGCGCCGATTGGGGCACACAACACCGTGTGCGACACTGGCTTCGCCGGTTCGCGCGCAACAGCTTGGTCCTGTGGAGCAGCTTGGAGTGCTCGCCACCCTGTCAAGGTGGAGGCCGCGGGTTCAAATCCCGTCAGGACCGCT
>Ga0307510_10005430_pt1 | contig 15173 bp, 17 predicted proteins | sample 12_EM_MG_FD_207224 | JGI IMG/M metagenome (GOLD analysis project Ga0307510, IMG submission 207224) | Populus trichocarpa ectomycorrhiza microbial communities from riparian zone in the Pacific Northwest, United States - 12_EM | ecosystem: Host-associated > Plants > Roots > Unclassified | place...
CGATAATATCTTCCTTTTTCATCCAAATATCTTGATGAAGTAGGTGCCTTATATCCACACTCGTCTTATAATGATTTGTTTTATTTTGTATTATCATGCATGTTAAGATTTTAGTTGATTTAATTACATTTTTTAATTATAGTTATTAAATTCAATCTAAGATAAGATTTTAGTTGATTTAATTACATTTTTTAATTATAGTTATTAAATTCAATCTAAGAGTTCATCCACCACATGCCAGGCGCGTGAGACTCCTTTCGACCTATGTGTGGTTGAAGTTTTTTTTTCTAAGCTATTTTTTAGTGAAATTTTTATTCAATTTTATCTTTTAGTAAATTATATTTTATATTTCTTATCATATAATAAAATAAAAAAAATTAAATCAACGAAGTGGAGTTCCTAATCTAAGTTGTAAGTTTGATAGATTGATTAAGTATTAATCAAATAGTGGGGTTGAGAATTTTTTACGCTTTTTTTTTATATCTTTGTTTTATTTTTGATACTATTTTCATCATTTAGTGTGTTTTTTTAATTGAATTTTATCATTTAGTATTGAGATGGATAATAAATTAATTTTGATATTTTCTATTACATAATTAAATAAAATAAAAATTAATTTGACCCAGTAAATTTTATAATTCAGTTCGTAAAGTTGACACACTGACTAAATATCAACTAAAAATTTAAATAGAGATTTTTTCAAATTTAAACAATTATATCGAATTTAATAACAATATCAGAAAATTTTTAACAATTTAAATGATTTTTATATTTTGAAAAATTTATGTCCACAGCACAAATGCAAACTGATAAACTAGTTGTTTCAACTAAACAATTACAATTTCTAAAATATCCTATAAATCTAAATATCCAAAAATTGATTAGATGATACCCGTGATTGTAAAAATTTAATAAAGAAAAACCAAATGAACAAATTCACGAATCTAAAAACAGCAAAGCAGGGAGTAGGTCCCAGCCATCAATATAAACCACATCTACGTGTCAAAATCCTAATGCCATCACACTCTCCACGTCATCACCCCCTCTCTCTCTAGTCTCTACTCTCTACAGATTATTTGTAGAATCGGCGGTCAACGAACCAATCAAATTAAAAACTCCTATATCCCTCAAAACGGCACCTTTTCAAACTCTCCAAAAAAAAGAGAGTTGCAGAATCAGCGGTTACTACCGGTGGTGGCGGTGGAGGATACGTTATCGCGACGGTGGATGGGGAGGATGGGAAAGATGTACACGGTGAATCCAAATGATTATAAGTTACTAGAAGAAGTAGGATATGGAGCGAGTGCTGTTGTTTATAGAGCGATCTATATTCCGTTTAATGAAGTAGTCGCTATTAAGTGTTTGGATCTCGATCGTTGCAATAGCAATCTGGTTTGTTTACTTTTTTTTTTTTTACTGTTTTGACTCATTTTTGACTCATTTTTTGATAACTTGAAGTGATTATTGAGTGTGATTTAAGGTCAGATCGTATTCTATTTTGACCGAATTGTGAATTTTGTGGTGTTTTTAGCTTTGAATGAGCTGCTATTGAGTAGTTATAGTCAACAGAGAGGCTGATTGACTGAGGCTTAAGTGATAATTGGATTTGTTCCTTTGATGGTTACTGAACTTGAAATTGATTTGTGATTTTTTTGTTAATGTAATGGGCTTTATTTTATTTAGCATCGGATTGTTAATTTAGGACATATTTTTGTTAACTTTTCACTTTTAATTATAGATACAAGTAAACTTTTCAATAAATTTGATTGCGGAATTTCGAAGCTCTATTGCATTTATAGTTATTCTTAATGGATTTGAAATTTATTTGTGAATTTTAGTAATATTGGATTGAAGGGGAAAAAATTTGGTGGACTTGAAATTATTAATTGCAGTATGCTTTCCATAACTAATTGTATATACTTACAAGTTAGCCTTCTTAATTCAGTAGGTGAAAGTAAGCTTTTTTGATAAAAATCAATTTCATCATTTTGAAGTTTAATGCTCACTAACACGTACTGATTGACGCAACACTTGCTATAAAGGAAAACATTTTGGATTAAATTGATGTTGACTTTGATCATTTTGAATGCATACTTACAATCATGGAATGGAATAATCAACAAAGAAGTGATTACAAGTCACGACATTAGTTGATGAAATAAAGTAACTAAAAGTGTTGGTATCCCATGGACTAATTTTTTGGAGCTGATCATAAGAATTTGTGAAACTTGAGTTATATGTTGGTGAATGGAACTCAGGTACTGCTTGCTTTCTGATCGTAGTGGTATAAAACCCAGAAAAAGAATGTGCTTGGAAGTTATTATTGAATATTTGGAAGATTACTGCTCAGTGTTGGTGTGTTTGCCCTGATAGTAGATACCTGCAGTAGTTCTATTAGTTACACTCTGCTCTTCTTACTGATTTTCTTTTTGCATGCTGTTCATAAATGTATTTCATGACTTGTTTAAGTGGTTATTTGATGAACTTTTTATAATGTAGGATGATATAAGGAGGGAAGCTCAAACCATGAGTTTGATAGATCATCCAAATGTTATTAGAGCTTATTGTTCATTTGTTGTTGACCAAAATTTATGGGTGGTCATGCCGTTCATGGCCGAGGGCTCTTGTTTGCACCTCATGAAGATAGCATATCAAGAAGGATTTGAGGAGTCTGCTATTGGTTCTATTCTGAAAGAAACGCTTAAGGCTTTGGAGTACCTGCATCGACAAGGGCATATTCATCGGGATGTTAAAGTCAGTAAAGCATTAAGATGGCCCATTTATTTTATCAGATGGTCTAAATTTCTCTTTTTATTCTCAACACTGCTATATTATGTTAACTTTTGCATGTGTCGATTGTTCTTGCAGGCTGGAAACATTCTACTGGATACCAATGGGATTGTAAAGCTTGCTGACTTTGGTGTTTCAGCTTGCATGTTTGATACAGGTGATCGACAGCGTTCCAGAAATACTTTTGTGGGGACTCCATGCTGGTAAGTTTCATCAGTAATGATATTTTTTGTAATTTGAGTTCTGAGCTGTATTTTTATTGGTAAGTGTTCTCCTCCTTGCACTTTAACTTCCAAATTGCAGGATGGCACCTGAGGTTTTGCAGCCAGGAAGTGGATATAATTCCAAGTGAGTTCTTTTTGTGAACCTAATTTGTGAAGTTAGATTCCCCTGTGTGCAACTTATCAAGCTATGTTTTCATCCATGTTCTGTGCTTACAAAAACTTCTGGCAGTGCTTGCCATGTCATAAGTCTGGGTTTGTGCATATGTATGCATCCTTATGTGTGCAAACCTGATTTGCTAAACCTTTTATGCTTGTTTTTGGACAACAGAAGTTCTCATGATACTTCCATGTCTTTCTTTGGAGGAAATCTCTCAATCTCTGTTCTTTTTTTCCATTGATATCATGTGTTTTTTTGGTTAATGTTAAGGCAGAACTGGTACCTTTATCTGTTGAAGAAACTGACTATGACTTAAAATTGAGAAAGAAAAGAAAACTCGTATAAGTGTGTTGCTTAATTGCTTCTATTTTCCTGTACAGGGCTGATATTTGGTCATTTGGTATAACGGCACTTGAGCTGGCCCATGGCCATGCACCTTTTTCAAAATATCCTCCAATGAAGGTATTTCCATCTGTTAGGATTCAACAAGAAAGTCCACTAAGATACAGCTTGAGCTGGGGAAGCTCTCATTTAAGTGGCTTGCTAAGATACCTTTTCTTTTTCCTGTTACTTTTCATTCTGTCAGGTTCTTCTCATGACCATACAGAATGCTCCTCCTGGTCTTGATTATGATCGTGATAAAAAATTCTCTAAGGTATTGAAATTCTTTCTCGCTAGATATTCACATCAATTGATTTACTCTGTAAGAATTGCATTTACATGGATAACTTGCACCATTTTCTTTGATGGTACAGTGAGATTGTCAAAAGGCCTCTAGTATAGCTGTTTTCAGTGATTTTTTTTTCTTTTCATATATATTAAGATTCTAATCTGAGGATTTCCAGTTGTGATCAGTCTTTTAAAGAAATGGTTGCAATGTGCCTTGTGAAAGATCAAACAAAGAGGCCAACTGCTGAGAAGTTAATAAAACATTCTTTTTTTAAGAATGCAAAGCCTCCAGAGCTTTCTGTGAAGAAGTTGTTTGCAGACTTGCCCCCACTTTGGAATCGTGTGAAAGCTATTCAGGTTAGCTATCATAGTGCTACAATACTTGATTTGTGCTTCATGTTTTTCTGGTTAGGCTGTTTGATGAACTTGCTGAAATATTGCAGCTCAAAGATGCTGCACAGCTGGCTCTAAAGAAAATGCCTTCTGCAGAACAAGAAGCATTGTCACAGGTTAGCACGCTTTTCAACCTCATAAGATGATGCTTTTCATCTGGTTAATGGATGCACTTGCTGCAGTTCATCATGCATTGTTTTCCTAGCAAATCCATCTTCATTAATTTCTTCATAATCCTTTTCCTGCTTGGTTAGATTATATAAGTTTGGTCATTTTACCACCCTCAGCTGTTCTTATACACTGATTTTTTGGTTATAATTGAGTTGTTTAAGTTTGTCTTACTTTGGGGCTGTACAGATGTCCATTGCTTACCAAGACACTGACAGATGACAAATAGTGATAAGTGTCCTCTGGTTCCATAATTGAAAAATATCCCTTTTCTTTCTACCGTTGAACAAGTTAACCAATAAAATGTTTCTTATGTTTTCCCTTAGAATGTTGTAAACCAGAAAATTCCTAATCCATCAGAAGTATTAAATATCACATAGATTTCACTATAGAACATGTTGGAATAAAATGGTTAAATTTTGAAACGAAAAATTCTGAGTATTTCCACAGTTGAACAGCTGAATGGATGGAGATTTTGGCTCTCACTTTCTTTATGGAAATCCGAACCCTGAGATCAGTATTATGAAACATGGTATTAGCACTTTTACTTTCTTCACCAAAATGTGGTCCTTGACTTGTTCTTCCCACTCAATCCCATTGTAGAACCAAGCTGACAGTACAGACAAATGTAGGCATATATTCTTTTCTTAATAAATCATGCTTATATTAATTTTGTGCCAATAATAGCAGTAATAATCTCTTCTGATTTATGAAAGGTTATCATTCAAATTCTTAGATAAATGCATCTGCGGTGCCTGGATGTTTAGTATGAAGTGTTAAGAACTGAAAGTATAATTGACGACAAGTAACATTCATTGGTCAAATGTATTTGTACCCACTACTTTCTTTCTTTCTTTCTTTTTTTGCTTTTCTTTCTGATCTTTTAAGTAATGGCTTGTCTTACCCTCATCAGAGTGAGTATCAACGGGGAGTTAGTGCCTGGAATTTTGACCTTGAGGATTTGAAAGCCCAAGCATCACTAGTAAGCTAACTATTTAAATGCTTTGTTTAATGAAGCTACATTTTCATTGTTTGTAGCAGTATTTTTCTTGCTGGTTATACAATTAGGAAATGATAACTGTTCCTTTTTTGCTAGGTGCGAGATGATGATGATATACCAGAGACGAGGGAAGAAGATGAAAGCATTAAATTTGGTGGTGGTAAGGTAATAAATGAGTCACTGAAGAGTTCTTTTATTAATCTGAAGTTGTTACCATTGTCCGCTGTATTTATTTCTGATCCTTGAGGTGCCTCTCTTGCTTTGGGAAATTTTTGGTTCTCAAACAAATGAACTTGTTTGTTGTTTGCAGGCTGCTATTGGTTCCCAATCTAGTTCAGTGAAAGTAAATTCAAATAGTGAAATACAGCTGGTTGAGTACAGCAGACAATTAAGTGGGGGTGAATTGCCTCAGGCAGATAACTTCATTAGAAAGGGCAAGTTACCAGAAAGTGACTTGCTGGAAACCAGTAGCCTTGAAAAAGTTGGGTGGAAGAGAAATGGATCAAGCTCTGAAGCAAAGGCCTCGACATCAGAAAGCGTCATGGCACAGGCCAAGGCCAAAACAGTGAAAAGTCGCCAAACCCATAGTGGGCCCCTCATGCCTGGTACTGTATTTTCTCATTCATTATCAGAAAGGGGGCGCACTTCTGAAAGGTTTGTTGTCTTCCTTTTTAGTTTTTCTTACAGCATTAACAAGATCTGTCTCAATTAGAGCTGTTTGAAACATAATGTGAAATGATAGTAGTTTCATGGGTGATGTTTTTATTTGTCAAACTTGTATTAGTGGTGGCACGGAATGGCCTCACTCTCTGTACTTGACAATTTGAGTCATAACTCTAGCCTGTATTCCAAACTTGCGAAAGGAAGGCTTTAAGTTCAATAAGTTGATTGAGGTTTAGTTATTTAGCATTGGAAATTCTTTTAAGATATGATTCTATACGTCAGCTGGTGGTTTGTTGAACATGATTTGATTGTAATAAATTGTAACAGGCATTTTTGAGCTGAGAAATGCCAGGTCCTAAGTAAGAGCTTTGTTACTATTTTATGTGAAGTTCAATTATTCGTTTTATACTTTTGATGTAAAATTCTTTTGATTTACTTGAACTTGAACATTTGTGCGCAAGTTTATGAAACTAGCACAAACTTTGTGCCTCTATATTTCCATATGCTCCAAATTTGAAATTATTGGGCTCATCTGTTGATTAATAGGTTTGAGAATGAAATTCATCCAACAGCTGAAAGAGCCACCCGTGAAGTTCGGAAAGCTCCAAGCTTTAGTGGTCCTCTAATGCTTCCAAATCGAGCTTCAGCGAACAGTTTATCAGCTCCCATAAAATCTTCAGGAGGTTATTGCTATTGAGTTTCCTCTTTACTGTTACTGTTATTGTAATCATCAAAAAGAGCTAGAACTTGCAGCTATCAAATAGCGCTGCAACTCCTATAACATGGTTTATTGGTTCTTTATCATTACTTGTTTCCTATAATAGGATTTAGAGATTCTTTGGATGAAAAGTCGAAGACAAATCTGGTCCAAATAAAGGGGAGGTTCTCAGTTACATCAGAAAATTTAGATCTTGTAAAGGTAACACTCAATTCTCATGACGTGCTATGTTATCATCTGACTCTCACTAACTAAAGAATGTGCCCTAGGATATTCCATTAAGTACAGTTCCACGACGGTCTTCACAAGTAGGTGGCTCATCTTTACCCAGTAGTTTTAGTAACAACTCGTGTTGTCTGCTTCTCACTTGATGTTTTATTCATGTGATTTTCAGTCACCACTGAGAAAGTCTGCTAGTGTTGGTGAGTGGATGTTTGAGCCAAAGCAAATGGTACGTGCATTGACTTTGTTTGTCTGAATATATCTAACTCTTGATATTGATCAAACAAATTTATGACCACATGTCTTGTGAGTTTATGAGATTTTTATTTGAAAGACACTGGACTTCAAGTGCCCACTGAGTCATTAGCTTTAGAAATCGGGTTAGGTGTGGTTTCACTCTTAATTCCAAGATGAAGCATGACTTGATCTCATATCAAGTCTTGACTTTATATATATATATATATATGTTGCGTAGTCTATGAATTGCCTCACTAATTAAGCCACTGCTCCTGCATTTGTCATCCTTTAACCAATTCCATGTCATGCTCTTTTTTTCTAGCCTGTGAATCAGCCTCCAAAAGAGGTGAGCAACAATAGTGTCCATGCTCTACTCTTGCCTCATCTTCAGAATCTTTTTCAGCAGACCTCAATTCAACAGGTAAAAAAGCACGCTTTACTTTCAGTTGAATGTTGTTTTTCCTTTCAAGGTTTGTTTGCCTTGAATTCTGTAAAACCTAAAGCCAGTCGTTCTTGTAATCATATTTTTTTATTCCAGGATATTATTATGAGTTTATTGAATAGCTTGCAGCCAGCTGAGGCCATAGAAGGTGAGTAAAATATCTGTTACAGCATGCTATTTGGTCTGATTTTTGGGGAGAAGCAATTGAACAAGCTGTGTACTTTATTTTGTGTCAGCTGCTCAAAATGGGAAGTTGCCGCCATTGCCTCATGGTTCAGAGAACAATGGAAGTGTAAGTAGATATTCTATCTATAATTTAGCTCTTTCCCAACTATTGGGTTCCAAATTCTTGTATATAAGTGCATCCTTTTTTAAGATCCAAGATTTTCTTCAGTGATGATGCTTTAGTGGGATTTGGTAGCATGAACGCAGGGTCATGTAACTGAACTTGTGCAGGTTCAATTTCATACAGTAGGACACTTATTTGTGAAAGTTGGTTTTTATTATTTCTTTGTATTTCCTGAAATTACCGAGTCTCTTTCATAGTGACTGGTTGGTTTGCTGTATCATGATTCCTCTGATCTACTCACTGTTACAGGTCGAAGCAGCATCCTCTGAGAGGGAGAAATCATTATTGATCAAGATCACTGAGCTTCAAAATAGGTTTGATCATTTGTCCTTTCCTTTCTGGCTTATACATATTTAAGTTTGTTTAATGTTCTCACTCACACTTTGCAGGATGGTGAATTTGACCGATGAACTGAATGCTGAAAAGCTAAAATATGAGCAAGTAAGTTGCTTGTGAGGATCGATTTTGTTGTACCTGTTTCATCATCATACTCTTAGGGATGTAGAACGATCACTAATAGTCTCACCCCTTCTTTCATGATGGGATAAATAGAAAACAGTTGAGTCTGTAAATACATTTATACCCAGTATTGGGGCGAATTAAGTTGAGAATGTTTTGTTATTCTTACAGTTGCAACAGCAGCTGAAAGCCATATCTGGTAGGGAAGAGAATGGGGAAAGGAGCGAAGTGGATGCCTGAAAGCGTATTTCTTATCACGGTAAAGTGAAACCTTCTTGTAAATTCAGGCAAGAGCTGTCCATGCAGATAAGCGCTAGCCATTCTTTATACGGGCTGGATTAGAACCATCTTTGAGTTGGATTTTGGAGTAAGGTTGCAAAGGGCAAAACACCGTTTCTGCATCTCCTCTGCAAATCCGTTGTACACAGTTCTTTGAAGACCAATTCTATCTATCAAATTCAATTGGAAACGACCTTGTCCCGAGCCGTGTGAAGCATATCCGCAAGTTAGCAGAATTTTCCTGGCTTACTTTTTGTTAAAATCAGTCGCCATGAGGAGTTAGAAAGCTTCAAGTGTTTGTTTATATATACATCTCAATACTTAAATCAGGTTATTCAAATGTATTATTTTGTTCATACAGATTTGATCTTGTACATGTTGGTAGAACCTTTGTGTTTATGAAAATTATGCAACTTTTTCACCCATACTACTAAACTTTGGAATTTCACCACTATTAGAGAATGGTAACGAATGAATGAACAAGCATAATCTTCCCCTTCTCTCCATGCTAATGGCCTCATTGTCAATGGTGCCCTTGCTTAATGTGAACATCTCTCTTTCATGTAAGATCAAGACATCATGGATTGAAAGAGTCCGAAGTTTTATCGGATTGGAAGAATTACGTTTTGAAGTAAATCTCAGTGCAAGACCGCAAGCGAATACAACTGGCAGCAAAAGAGTCCCTTTCGTTAATAGTTAGCATCTGACCGTATGACTTTCCTGAGCTTAGAATCCTTGTTAGGTCTTGCGTCCTGGTATACTCGCCCCCCCCTCTCTCTCTCTACATGACTTGGGTATTCCATACCCACAATACATGCATTGGAGATACTGTAATCACACTAATGTCGACGACGTCAAAGCTTAAGATGGTTAATTGAATATCTATGCATCACTTCTGCAAGAAAACTAGCAAGGGAACTCAAATCCGAGACCGAAGTTTATAAGAAAGTAGAAATGATTAAAAGCAACCCTTTCACATTCAACCGCCAAAGAAAAAAAGGGAGTGTTTATGCATGTATAAACATAGCTGTCAACGTCGATGACCGTATACCCACACTCTTCTCGATAAGTACGAAACTCAAAGATTCTGTCTTCTCTTCCTCCTTTGATCACATTCTCTCCTTAAAGGCTTAAATCTAATCTCCTATCTCCTGCCTTCAATGATCACACTGACCACCACTTCACTCTGTCCTTCTCTAAAACCTCCTAGCTTAACTTCACCACTCGCCAAGCTAAAACCCTCTCATTTCCATCAACACTGTAAAACCCTCGTCAAGGTAAAAAAAACTCTGCAAAAACGCACTTACCTCTTACTTTAAATATCCCCTCTTTTGAACTGTTTTTGTTGGTGTTAATGCAGGGGGAGAAGATTAACAGGGGAAAATGCAGGGCACTGTTATCAGACGACACCCCGTTTGCTGCGGCTATAGGTTTGTGTATGCTGAGCTCTTTGCTATTGCCAAATACAGTTACCAAGGACGAGGAGGCGGAGAGTTATTCGGGGATTACTACAACTGATACGAGATTTGCTGTTATGGGTGTTATTAGTTTCATTCCTTACTTCAATTGGCTTGTAAGTGTGTCTCTATCTTTGATTTTATATTTTTTGTTTGTTTTTGGAATCTGGATGTTGATAAAGTTTTGATCTTCTGTTGTTTTGTTGGCAGAGTTGGGTTTTTGCTTGGCTTGATACTGGGAAAAGAAGATATGCTATTTATTCTCTTGTTTACCTGGCTCCTTATTTGAGGTTTGTTTTTTATATTTTCTTTTAGTTTTATAGTACCATGCTTACATTATTTCTCATAATTCTGGTTTTTAATGTGGTAGTTAGTTTTTTTTTTATTGATGCTTTGTTAAAGGTTTATAGGGGATGCTGATTTGTAGTGTAGGTTTATCTTTGTTGGCCAGGGATCGATTTTGGGATGTGAACATTTGGGACTGGATGTCCACTTACGCCGGCGTCTTGCTAGTTTGGTTATGAGTGTTGTTTCTTTGAATGCAAACTTTGTGTTGAGTTTGAAGAGTTTTCTTTAATGTTGTTTCTTTCGCCAAATGTTAATGTTAATATTTTAGTTTGATTGAAGGATTTGTAATGTGAACAGTGTGAGTAAGACAATTTCAGACTTGAGATATTACACTGCTTGATGCTGTAAAAAAAAATCTGTTGCGACCACTTAACAACAGTTAATTTGGATTGGATGCATGAATTTGATTGTAAGATTTTTTTTTAATCTGGCTTAATAGATCAAATATGTCCCTGTCACCTGAAGAGAGCTGGCTGCCTATAGCTAGCATTATTTTCGGCATTGTTCATGTTCAGGTACAATACCTCTCAAACCTTTTTGGTTACCTCCTGGTATGGGGTTTCTCTACATATTCTTACCGTTATGATAGACGAGTAGAATAAACTATGTAGAATATATTCTGACTGAAACCGTATGTTTCAAGTACTATCAGAACTAAATAAGAGCAAAAAATTCTGTAAGTTAATGGCTTTGGTTACCACCATACAAGCTAGTGTTCATTATTGTGCCGCTAATTTTTTGCAGCTAGAAGCAAGCATAAAAAATGGAGATATTCATGGATTTCAATCATTTAGTGAAGCAGCTAAGTTTCTACCCTCACTGACAAAAAAGAAAGATGTCAGTTTGAGGGAGCATCAGGAACCATCAAAGGAGGTACCAATAAATGGAAGCTCATGTTAATTTTCGTTTCATTCTTCTAATGATCAATGAGATTATAGTTGAGTTCTTACTTTCCATATCAGGAGAAAGAATGAGAACACAGGATCTGCCATCTGCTGACGAGCAATCAAGAAATGAGATTCGTCAGTGGGGAGTCCCATGAAACCACTCAGAAAATCAAGCACACTCAAATGGAGGTTGGGATGATGATGGTGAGCTGGGGAAACAATAGAACAACGGCTTCATGGTTAATGTGGCTTGGTTAAATAGGTGTTCTTTTGATAAGAATGGTCTGGAAGCGTATTTTTGGCTTTAGATTTGGAGATTAAAAGGTAGAATATTCCCATGTTGATATTTTTTATCATATTTTTTGAAACCCCAAATTTCCGGATATACGATGGCAGCCTGACTAGTTAAGCGAGCGTGTCACACACAAGATTAATTCTCTAAACTCTCTTGGGAATTGTTCACAAGTGACAATGGCAAGAATATACTGTTTGCATGTGTGTGTGTATTACTAATTGTGTAGCTGAATAGAGGTCTCTCTCAGACAAATTGTCCTGCTAAAATTTGGACTCCAAGGGGTTTGCAAGTTGCCTCAAATGACCTAGGGCGCGCGAACAAATCACGTCTCGACTGTTAAGAATACTGTGATAGCTGCTTGGATATGAAGGTGTTTTTTTCAGTCATACGCTATATCTTCAACACATGAAGAATTCAAGCCTTTGGCGACAACCAAAGGTTAAATGACAAAACTGTTAGTATTTCATTTTCCAAATGAGGTTTTGATTTGCGAAAATGACACAATACTGCCAATATTAAGTAGCAATTCAGTTTTAGATGCACAACAAATCAGACTCAATCCAGCATCTAATCAGCATAAAAATGGCATGCTTTAAGGAAAGTAAACTATACATTGTAGCAAACTACAAGAAAGAAAGGAAAGGAAAGAAAAGAAGTGGGTTTAGAAAAGACATTTTTATGGCTTTAATCAGCGAGTTGTTAACGGTGACTATGATGCAGAGAACTCATGGAAGGGTGGAGGAGAGCACAGTTATGAATTTTTCATTTTGTTGGTGCAATTACATCCTGTTGCCAAGGCAGCAGATATTGGGCAATATTGAATCCAGTAGAGGGGATTCATTCTATGTTAGTCCTTGAAGCTGACCTTTTCATAGGAAAGGGACTTAAAAGCCCCATCTTAAAGCAGAAATCCAGACTAACAGCAGCAAAAGCAAAGATCAAAAGATTCTCTGATGCATACTTTGCACCATTAAAGGCATGCGACAAGAAGCTTTCAGGATCGAGCTCCAATGGCTGTCCTCCAGCTAGTGTAGCAAGACCTGCGTTGTAAATCCATTTTCCTTGTAAGAAAAACTGTCAAATTCTCGTATGATCCTTTGGAAAAAACTAAAAGTGATACCTTTCACAATGCCAAAAGCTGCAGCTGTCCCCGTCTTCAGCTGAAAATTGTCCAAGTCTCTTCTTACTGCATATCGAAAGGTTAAGCCGAATAATGCACAGCTAATGAAGGTGATTGTGGACGGAAGTATTAGCTGAGCATTGCTGGTCACTTGAGTGAGAGAAATGGGGAGCCCAGCAAGGGTGCCGACAAGTGCAGATACAAAACCTGCCTTTATGGACTCCAGTCTTTCTTGATCTCTGCTAATCTCCTTGCTTTCTAAAGCATCCCCATCATTATTAAGTGACAGCGAATGTTCTGCTTCTTCAACCATGGCTCTTGCCTCTAAGATCTCCTGCTGACATTCTGCAATCTTGAATTCAACCAAAATCAAACAACAACACCAAACAAGAGTAACAAATTTCAAACAATAATTCTGCAATAGAGCATTTAAAATAGATCAGTTCCCTTTCATTTGATACGATAGACTTCAAAACTCATATTCACAAGCCAAATCATACCAAGAGGATTACTTCATTGATAATCACAAGAAAGCCTGCAATCTCAAAATCCCATTTACAACAGCCCAAGAACATGATAAGAGAGAAAAAACTAAAAAAAATAAAAACCCATGAACATGATTAGAGAGAAACAGCAGACCTCAGAAGCTCTACTTTCAAGCTGGTTAATATAATCCCTCAATTGTTTAGCCTCAAGTTCCTGTCTTTCAATCTCAGCAAGTTCTCTTCTAGCCATTTCCACTCTTTGCGATGCCTTCTCTAACCCGTCAAGCAACACCCTATTCTCTTGTCTGTTTAAAAGTTCCTCCACTTGCTTGTCCACCATACCAGACAATGCATCCTTCAAATTATTACCATTACTTGGTCCTATCTCTTCTGAGCTATTGCTGCTGCATTTTATTACAAGTAAAGGTTTGTGCAGTGAAGTTGTGGCTCTGTTGAAGAGTGTTGGACATGTTAGTGATGTGATACAGAAGGGCTTTGTGAGGAGGAGTCTGGAGTTTGGAGAGAGGATTTTAATGGGGTTGGTTGTTGTGGCCATGTGTGTCTGTGTCTGTGGGTGATAGATTGAAGAAGAGTGGTTTTGGATTGATGATATCTTGGATGCAACTTTTTCAAGTTTTCTTTCTAAATCTTTTGTTTTTTGAAAACTATATTTTTATCCTTATCGATTCATCAATGTTTCACTTCTACCTTTATAATTTGAAATTTTTTTCTTTTTAGTTTTTTGAAAAGTTTAACTACCAAACAACTAACAAATTGCAACTAACAAAAGTTTTTTGTTCTTATTTTGTTTTACTATTTTCCCTCTCAAATCTCCACGAATGAATTTTATATTCTCTCATAAAAACACTGAATAACATCATAGTGATTATAGGAGAAATCGAACTTTTTGAAAACTAGAAAGGTAGAATTGGAAAATCTTAAATATAAGGATAGAAGTGGAGTATTGATTAATCTATAGGGGGGGGAATGAAGTTTAGCTTTTCCTTTTCTTCTTTTCACTCCATATCTTCGTGCTTTTCCTTCTAGAGGATCCCAATCCCCTTAATCGTATCTCACTATTCCTAATCATTACACTAATATTTGGAGTAACTAATACAGTTTTTTTTTAAAAAAAAAAATTAGATGTAAGTAAAATTTCGAGTGCCGTTGTCTAAGAACTCCCTCCCAAAGTATAGTATCAGAGCTGCACAAGGGCGACCATAATGGCACCTCCCACAGTTTCCTTCTCCAGGAGCAGAATCTAAAGCAGTAATGGCAAAACAATATTCAATATTATTAGAACGCCAATGAAGAGCTCCATTACAAAAGGAAGGCTGACTGTATGGGGCAGTTGCCATCAACAACAAAGCTATATATAGCCGCGGTAACAAGGGTGATCTGGGACGATTCTCCAACACTCTGTTCTCTTTCTCTACGAGTAGACTTCTTGTCTGGTTTCCTGTAGTAAACAGGAGCAAGTTTTTACCTTTTACTCTGCCTCAGCGATTTTTAAGAGAGAGTAATTTTAGTGTATAATAATCCATAAGCCTCTTGTTCCCCCCTCTTATTTGCTCTTATATTTAGGCCTTGTTTGTTTCAAGGAAATCAAATTCCAGGAATCCATTTTCCTCATTTTCTCATGTTTGGTAACCATCCAGAAAGTTAGTCAAAGAAAAGTTAATTCCAGTCAATAAAAAAACTGCCTTTACCTGCAGGAAAGTGTTTTCCTTTCCTTGTCAAAAGGAAAACACTTTCCTTTACTGATAAAACACATCTTTCCCCTCTCTGTGTCTCTTTTCGAAAACAGTTGA
>Ga0307510_10005431_pt1 | contig 15172 bp, 11 predicted proteins | sample 12_EM_MG_FD_207224 | JGI IMG/M metagenome (GOLD analysis project Ga0307510, IMG submission 207224) | Populus trichocarpa ectomycorrhiza microbial communities from riparian zone in the Pacific Northwest, United States - 12_EM | ecosystem: Host-associated > Plants > Roots > Unclassified | place...
CCCCAGCCTTGTTCTGTGAAAAGAAAGCAACCGGCAGCTCCTGCAGCTTGTTAAAAATGGCGTTGCGCAGGGAGAACAACAGCCGCTGACCAAATCCACCCATGAGGGTCGTCCGAAGATACACCGCTCCAAGGTTTAAGGAAAAGATGAGCAGGAGCCAGCCACAGTTACGAAGAATCCCGGAATAGTCCTGGTGTGTCTTGTTCAGTATAAATTTATTGATGGTCGTTCCGACGATGATCGGCGCTACCATGGTCAGCACCGCATAAATGATCATGATGACCAATGCCCAATAAAGCCTGCCCTTCTGATCAGGCAGTAAGTTTATCAGTTTGCGAAGTGCCGGCCAGGTCGCGGTCTTCTTCTGCTCGTCCTTGACGATATTAAGATTGTAGTTCGTGCTGCTCATAATGGCTGGTGCTTCTTTGTGATTGATAGATCTGAACGTATTCCGGGCAGGTTGCCATTAGATGGTCATGTGTGCCGGAGGCGATCATTTCGCTTTCCATCAGCAGGATGATCTGCTCATAGTCCTCGATAGAGGCTATTTTTTGGGTGACGGACAACAGCGTGATACCGGGGTAATTCTCCCGTACATTCGCCAGGATCTTTTGTTCGGTCTGGGAGTCTACACGCGCCGTAAAATCATCCAGCAAAAGGATGCGGGGCTGTATAGCCAGGGCCCTTGCCAGCATGATCCGCTGTTTCTGACCACCGGACAGACTCATGCCTCTTTCGGATACAATGGTATTCAGCTTATCGGGCAGGGAGTCTATAAAGTCTCTTAGCTCGGCCGTATCGATCGCCTTTGCAAGGGATTCATCGGTGACGGTATCACTAAAGGCTATATTCTCCCGGATGCTCATATTGAACATAATGCTATCCTGGAAAACGAATCCTACCTGCCGGTGAAAGTCTTCTTTCTTATAGTCGTCCAGGGGCTGACCATCGAGCTCGATACTACCCGAATCAGGATGGTTCAGGGCGGTGAGCAGGTAAAGCAGCTGTGTCTTGCCGGCTGCGGTAGGTCCGATGATTGCCGTCTTTGACCCGGGGGCAACGGTAAAGGAGATCTCGCTAAGCACTTTCTTTTCTCCATAGGAGAGCGTGACATCTTTTACTTCTATCTTCCCTTCGAGGTCTTTTGTGATCGTCCCGGTCTCCACCGGATCAGGTGCGTTGAGCACACCGGAAATACGCATATAGGAGGCCGAGGCCTGAGCAATAACATTGCTCATAAACCCGATGACAAGTATTGGAAAGATCAGGAGGGTCAGATAGTTGTTAAAGGCAGAGAAATTACCAAGACTCATATGACCCGAGATCACAAAATGCCCGCCCAGCGCCAGGATGGTCAGGGTAGCCATGTTGGCGGTAAAGATGATAACGGGAATAAGGGAGGCGAACATTTTCAGGATCCTTTGTCCCAGCCCCAGGGCCTTTGCATTTGCCTCGAGGAACTTCACGTATTCCAGGTTTTGCGAATGGATAACCCTGATCAGGGCGGCGCCAAGTATACTTTCGTTAATGACCTTATTCAGCCAGTCGATGATCTCCCGGCTTGTTTTGAACAGCGCCCGCACCTTTTTTAATACGACATAAAAGGTAATACCGATGATCGGGATAATGGCGATAACGGCCAGCGCCAGCTGCCACTGGATAGAAAGCAGCAGGATGCTGGCTCCGATGATCACAAAGATCGAAGAGAAGATCGAGACCACGGCCTGGGAGACGAACATCTTTATGGAATCCACATCCGATGTCAGATTCGTCAGCAGCTGCGAAGGATTGGTCTTTTGCAGGAAAGTATAGTTCTGCCTGGAAATGCGATCGGCCAGCCGGGTACGCAGATCACGCGCCACCCGCTCGGAAGCATAGGTCTGTAAAAAAGTGGTGCCCCAGGTAAAGATAAAGACGCCGATAGCCGCAGCCAGGAACTTCCATATGATATAATGGGTGTTCAGCTTCGCGCCGGTAAAGCTGTCGATGCCCTCGGCAATGATCTTCGGGATCCAGAGATTGATACTATTGCTGATAAAGGACAGCAGCACCAGTAATATAATGAGGCCTCTGTAGGGCCTTAACAGGGCAAAAAGACTGGGCCCTTTTGGCTTCCCTCCCGGTTTACCCGGTCGCGTCGATGCCGGAGCATTCGATACTGGCCCCTTATCCATTGGCGCCTCAGCGCCCCCGGGCGATTTCGTTGGTTGATTCTTTTGGCTCATCGGGCGTAAAAATAGGAAAATATGAACTGGGGCTAAACAGTATTCCCCCGGAGAGCTGGGAAAAGGCCGGTAGAAGGGGAGGATTTGTCGGTGGAAATGATATATTTGTCTGTTCCTGACCTACATTCCTGACCAACACATATGAAGAAAATTATCTTTTGTTTATTTTTTCTGCCCCTGATCAGTTTTGCACAATTACGGCAGATGCCCGCCTATCCCTTAATAACACATTCCACTTATTTTAGTGTATGGTCATTTGGAGAAGAGGCCACCGGCACAAGGACCAGTCATTGGACCGGCAAGCCACAGGATTTATTGGGCTATGTCCGGGTAGATGGCACGATGTATCGCTTCCTCGGAAGAATGGCCGCAGATACCCCCACGACAACGGTCGCCGGAGCAACAGCCTCCGGAAAAGATGCTGCTCCACTCAACGTCCTCCGCCCCATGTCCGCCGAAGTCGACACCGCACTGGCAGCCGATCAGCAATGGGTCAGCGTCAACCCTACACAAACCAAATATCAATTCGGCTGCGGTGGCATCGACCTCTCACTAACCTTTACCTCACCCTTGCTATTACAGGATCTGGACCTTTTATCCCGGCCAACGACGTATATCAGCTTCCGCTTACGCAGCAACGACGGCGCGGCGCATAAAGCAGAGCTCTTTTTCAACGTCGCCGGCGACCTGGCCGCCAATACCCCCGGACAGGAGCTAAAGACACAGAAGGGCACCACAGGATCGCTATCATTTCTGAAAACAGGAACACGACAACAGCCGGTACTCGCCAAAAAAGGCGACGACCTCCGCATCGACTGGGGATGGCTCTATGTAGCTACCCCAACAGGACAGGCGACTGTTCAATCTGTCACAGGCGGAAAAAAAGGACAGCCCCAATTCTTACATACCAGCTTCGCACCGGTAACAGTAGGAGAGGACCCCGTAGAAAAGCTGGCGCTGATCGGGTATGATGAATCCTGGTCGGTACAATATTTCCATCAGAACCTAAAGCCTTTGTGGCGCACCGAAACCAACAGCGCCCCCACGATGGAAAGCCTTTTACAACAATCCTATACCGACTACGACAAAGTCTTATCCCGTTGCGACACCTTCAATAAAACAATGTACTCACAGGCCATGACCATCGGCGGCCAGCACTATGCCCAGCTCTGCGTCGCAGCCTACCGGCAAAGCATATCTGCTCATGCGCTCGTGAGAAGCCCGCAGGGCGATCTTCTTTTTCTGTCAAAAGAGAACTTCAGCGGAGGCTGCATCAATACGGTCGACGTGACCTATCCATCTGCGCCACTGTACTTATTATACAACCCGGTTTTGCTGGAAGGCATGCTGAACGGCATCTTTTATTATAGCGAAAGCGGTAAATGGACAAAACCTTTTGCCGCTCATGACCTGGGAACCTATCCACTGGCCAATGGCCAAACCTATGGAGAAGACATGCCGGTCGAGGAATGCGGGAATATGCTGTTGCTAACGGCCGGCATTACCCGCGCAGAAGGTAATACAGATTATGCCCGTAAGCACTGGCCCACACTGAGCAGCTGGGCCCGTTATCTCGAAGGCAACGGCTTTGACCCGGTCAACCAGCTCTGTACCGATGACTTCGCCGGACATCTGGCCCGGAATGCCAATCTATCCGTAAAGGCAATAGTCGCCCTGGGAGCATATGGATGGATGGCGCAGCAGATGGGAGAGACAGACACTGCCACAAAATATCAGAACCTGGCAAAAGAGTGGGCAAAAAAGTGGATGGCACTTGCCGATGCCGGCGATCACTATGCGCTGACCTTTGATAAAAAGGATTCGTGGAGCCAGAAATACAACCTGGTATGGGATAAGCTGCTTAAGCTGGACATCTTTCCGGCAGAAGTATATGAAAAGGAGACCCAATGGTACCTAAAGAAACAAAACGCCTTTGGCCTGCCGCTGGATAGCCGCGAAACCTATACCAAATCCGATTGGATCCTCTGGACGGCGACGCTGACCGAAAAACAGGAAAACTTTGATGCTCTCATAGACCCTGTCTACAAGTTCATGACGGAGACACCGGACCGGGTGCCGCTTAGCGACTGGCACCAGACCACAGATGGTAAAAAGATGGGATTTCAGGCACGCAGCGTCGTGGGAGGATATTTTATAAAGCTGCTTGCCGACAAATGGGCGATAAAAGGCACGGCCGCCGCAGCTACAACTCACTAAGCAGCTGCATCAATTTCTTGCCCGCAACCTTCCAGTTCAGCCTTTGCTGAAAGGCATCAAAGGAAGACAAAGCAAGCCTTTCATATTCGTCGTAATTGGAGAAGAGATTTGCTATATACAGCGCATAGTCCGCAGCAGAGGTTCCCAGCGGAAAAGTCTGTCCGTTGACATCGTCCCGGACGATCGTAGGAATGCCCCCCACATCGGAGGCGATATCAGGTACACCAAACGAATTTGCTTCGCAGAGAACCAGCCCATAGGCCTCCGCATTTGCAGGCAACAGCAGGAAATGGCTGTCCGCAATGAGTTGTTCCAGTTTAGCCCTCCCTTCGGGTGTCGACTTGCTGATAAAGCCATGGTCTTTTACATATTCCGGCAGATCGGTGACAGGCAGAGACCGGAGACCGGCTATATGCAGCTCTATCTTAAGACCCGCTCTATTGAGCCGTTCGGCGATCTCCAATACCATCGGTCCGCCCTTTCTTATCCAGTCGACGCCAAGGAACAGCAGCTTGCAGATGTCTTTTGGGCGTTGACGGATAAGCTTTTTTATATCCTCGGTCGACCGGTCGCATTCGATATTGGCGCCAAAGGGGACGACCCTGATCTTTTTCGGATCGACATTGTAATTCTCTATGGCCGTCCGGGCCGCCCAGTCGGAGGAATAAATGGCCATCGAGCAGGAGGACAGGGCTTCCTGTTCCAGCCGGTGTCCGTTCCGGATAGTTTCGGCGCAGAGATTGGCATAGTCGGCATAAAAGCCAAGCATCCCGGCAAAAGTCGCATCGGTATAAAAGACGGTCGGGATCTTCGATTTTAGCCGGGCGATAGGAGTGGAGCCCGGCGAAAAAACGCAGTTGGCGGAAGCGCTCAGCCGCGCCCTGATCTGGTCGGCATAGCCTTTTGCTACAAAAGGTTCACGTTGGTATTGATAAGCCTGCCCCAGTGCCTTCTGATAAAACATTTTTTTTATCCGCGTAATTTTATAATGCGGTACATTCAGATTGCCGATGAAATCCATCTCGGCCTGTTGATCCTGGAACACTTTGGCGATATTATAGCCGGTGCCCGACCAGTTGTGTACGTCTGCCGCATCGTAGGTAGTGACGTAAGCTATCTTCATACAATTTGATTCAGATTAGAACGCATTTTTGTCCCCATGGATCGTGGTATAGACCGTCAGAAATATAACCTTCAGATCCAGCCACAGACTCCAGTTCTCCATATACCAGATATCGTGCCCGATTCTGCTGCGCAGCTGTTCCTGACCACGGATCTCACCCCGGAACCCATTGACCTGCGCCCAGCCGGTTACACCCGGTTTTACAAAATGACGGACCATATATTCCTCCAGCAACCGGGAATACGTTTCGGTATGCACCAGCATATGCGGACGCGGCCCTACAACGGACATATCCCCGATCAGAACATTGAAGAACTGTGGCAGCTCATCCAGGTTTGTTTTCCGAAGGAATTTGCCAAGTGAAGTAATGCGGTTGTCATTGCGGGTGACCTGCTGTGTATTGGCCTCCTTGTTGACGGTGAGCGTCCGGAATTTAAAACATTTGAACTGGCGGTTGTCCTTTCCGGAACGCCATTGAACAAAGAATACCGGCCCACGGCTATTCAGCTTGATCAAAAGGGCGAGAATGGGCATCAGCCAGGACAATAGAAAGACGATGACAAAAAGGCTGAAGAGAATGTCGAAACAGCGTTTCTTAATGCTGTTGGAGCTGTCTTCCAGTGGCTCGGACCGGAGCGAAAGCACCGGCATCCCGTCGATGTATTCCATATGCGTATTCCGGTTGATATAGAACCGGAAGTCGGGAACGAACTTGAACCGGATCAGCGACCGTTCCGCTGTCTGGGCCATCTCGTATATAGAAGTATTCATTTCCGGGGAAATAGTGGAGTAGATCTCATTGATGTTGTTCTTTACGGCATATGAGATACATTCATCGATATTGCCGATGATCGGTAAGGGAGATAGCTGGTCTACCAGCGCAGGGTCTTCGAAATATCCTTCCACCATCGTATTTCTTGCCCGGGTGGAAAAGTTATAGGTCAGTTGCCTTGCCACGTCATTGTATCCGACGATGACGACCCTTTTCCCCGGCCCGTTCATTTTGTCTGCATACCAGAATATGATCATCATCAGGCTCCTTATCGCCAGCAGCAGGATACTAAAGACCACGAAGCTGGCCAGGATGAAGAGCCTGGAAAAAGGATAATGATAGAAGAAGATAAAGAGCACCATCGATACAAAAAAGACGGTCAGACACCTTACTGTCCTTTTGACAAAGATCTCAAAGCCCGGTTTGCCCTGGTCGATATACAATGCCGTCACATAGGCCGAAAGCAGCCAAAGCATGCTGGATACAATAAACAGCAGGAGATATTTTGGGCCTGCACCCGCCGGTATCCGGTGGATATTGCTCATAAAGAAGAATTGCACGAGGTAGAGTGCTAGCAGGTCCGCGCAGACAAAAAAGAACCTGAATAGATTGGAATAGCGGCTATTCATGTGAGTCTGTTTTAAAGGGATGAAACGAATGAAATGAATATTTTGCGATTGGATTATCGTTAGTTAAAGGGTTTTCTTCAATCTCAGAATAAACCCTCCTGAATTATAAAATAATTTGCCATAGTCGATGGCCGCAACGGCGCCGATGGTCCAGCCCTGCTCGAGACCGCGCTCCACGGACAGATAAGTGGAGAACTGGTTTACCGGTTTCCAGATCCCGAATTGCGGCGGGACGAAACGGTTCCCGGTAGAATAACCCCAGATGCTTGTGCCAAATGTGCCATAGTTCATAGTATAGGAAGCCTTGGCTGTGAACCGGTAGTCGAGCACGGAGCCTTCAAGACCGGTATAAAAAGCCACCACCCGGTTATTATTAAAATAGTTGAAATTGACATTGGGAAACCCTTCCCGGGTAGTATAGGCAGGAGTGATAAAGGGGTTTCCGAGACCCATCCCCTTGTAAGACCAGCCCAATGGATAGGAGTTGCTGTTATAATAGTTTTCGTCACCCGAGGCGGTTCGTCTTGACCAGGGATAACCCGCCTGGTTCTTGCTGTAAAACAGCTCAAATACGATCTTATGCCAGTGAAAGGTACGATTGGAATAGCCTTGAACGGGATAATAATCCGGGACCGGTTCATCGTCCTTGTTGGTCAGACTGATGCCATTGAGCCCGTCGGCGATGTTAGCCAGCTTGGCCAGCGCACCTTCATCATAGAAGCTCTGACGATAGACAAAAAGCCGGACCCTTTGAAATTCATATTCCAGCCCCAGGTCCACCGACCCGAGATGATTGCCGACCTTGGAACCATGATAGGTCCTTCCGAGAACGGCATACTCAAACGTCTTTGGCACGGAGAGGCCCCAGTTCTTGCCAAAGATCTGTTGTTCGCTGCCCCAGAAGACCTCGTGGTTGAGGTTGCCCAGGAGATGCAGCTTCCAGTTGGGTTTTCCCAGCCGGCCATATAGAGTGACCTGGTGAAAATAAGTTGTTGCGCTGGCGACCAGGTTGTTGGGGACAACCGGCTGCTCCCCAAGCCATCCATGCGAAAAGCTTCCTTTGAAAGCGATGAGCCCGCCAAGAACAGGAGGTGCATAATATTCCGGGATAGCGATCTCTACCTGCGGAATCCCCAGCGAATTGCCGGAAAGAGAAAAGGCGCCGGAAGAAAGGCCGGTGTCTACCAATCCTATTATCTCTTTCATGCGGCCGGCCCTCAGCTCAAAAATGCTTGCACGGACCTTTAGATATCCCTCGATAAGGGTAAGACGGGAGCCGGAACCCAGATCAGCACGCAGCTGCACACCGGCGCCCCAGTTAAAAAAACTATTGGACAGGCTGTCATAGTCTTTCCTGCCCGTTGCAATAAAGCTGCCTGAAGCTCCGGGCAGGGGAACACTGCCGAACTGATCGCTGCGCATCCAGAAGGGAACATTACTTTTCCCCGTCAGGATACCCTGCGCTTCGACAGAGCCATGCACCAGGTCGATCTGAGCCTGCAGACCGCTGTATAGCATGACAAACAAAAAGAAAAGCCGGATGAACTTCATGACAGGATGTAAGGGGTGATTAACTTTTGTCAAGACCTTTAAAGTTGAAGCGCGGTTTTTTCCGGAAGACCTTTATGCGGATGATTTCCTTACATAACAGGAAGAGAAAAATAGAATTGGTCACCGCATAACGTTTGAACAGCCTCTTGGGTTCCTGGTATAGTCTGAACAGCCATTCCAGTCCATATTTCTGCATCCATACAGGTGCCCTTTTCTGAAAGCCCAGCAGCACAGGCAACGCCCCCCCGATACCGATCATGGTAGCGCTGATCCGGTTTTTCATCATGCTCATCCACAGCTCCTGTTTGGGGCAGCCAAGAATTACCAGCACTATCCTTGCGCCGGAATTGTTGATGATCTCTGCGGTCAGGTCCATTTCTTCGATCGAAAGATCCCGGAAAGGAGGACTATACATACCTGCGATGGGTAATTCCGGGTAATGTTTGGGGATATACTTCGCTATGCCCGACATCATGGCATCCGTCCCGCCATAGAAATAGACAGGGATGGCTTTCTGTTGTGCCTCCTTCAGGATGTCCGGCAGCAGATCCATGCCCGCCACCCTGTCCTGGCTTATGCCATGCAGAAGCTTGAGTCCCCAGGTAAGCGGTATGCCGTCGGGGGTGATCATGTCGGCATTGTTCACGATGCTGGCGAAGGTAGGATTGGTATAGGCTTCCACCAGCATGTGGACATTCGCTACACAAGTGTAGCTCGATTTTTTCTCGGACATTTCAACCACTTCGTTGACGAAGCTTTTGTAAGCACCAGTGTTAATGTTGATGCTGATCAGTTGTTTTTGCATAATGTAAAATTTTCTCGATAGTTGTTTTGTTATTTTAAGTGTCGTGTTTCGGCTTGCAACATCCCGATGTGTTTGATCCTGTCGTCTTCAGAATCAAACCGGTCTTTTATCTTTTTGGCAGGACAGCCGGCATAAATGCTATACGCCTCTACGTCCTTCGTTACGACAGCACCGGCAGCGATGATGGCCCCATTGCTGATCTTCACGCCACTCATGATGATGGCGCCATATCCTACCCAGACATCGTCCCCGATGATCGTCGTTTCTGTTATGCCTTTCCATTGATAGTCCTTATCCCTGATCTGGGAAGCCCGTCGTACCGGAACGCCGACCTGCTGAAAGAAATGATCATACCGGCCCACAATAGCTACCTTGTTCCCAAAGATGACATCGTTGCCGATGATGCAATTGGCTTCGATCTGGGAATCTCTGCCGATATAAAAGTTCCTTCCGATAGTCAGCTCGTTCCTGGCCCAGAGCCTAACCCTGACTCCTGCATGGAATCCTTCTCCAATCCTGTAGTGCCGCCACTTTATTTTTGCCAGGTATCGATTTCTTAACTTCTTGATAAATGCGATCATTGTATGGGTCCGTTTGTAAGGGTCTATTTGAGAAGGTTGCCGATCAGGGTCTGATATTTCGATATGATCCGGGCCCGGATACCCAATTTTTGCTGAAAACGTTTTTGATACATACCGGAGATCGCTGCCTGGTCCGGTAAATTGAAGGAGAAATGATGGGTCTCATCCAGCAGCGGCTGGTACCGGTTGTTCGCGCCCCGGGTATGCGTCGCCAGGTCGTCAAAACCGTCGTTGTAGACTTTTGATAACAACGGATAGAGCGTAAGGCCCTGCACCTTGTACTGGTGGTAGAACCAGCGGATAGCCCATGAATCCAGCTGCCCGTTCATCTGCCTTTTCAGCATCAGGTTGAGGTCAGAGCCCCCCTCGGCAAACCGGCGCCTTTCGGCAGCATTTTTTACAAAATCGGCATAGTCGGTTACCTGCCAGTCGATGCCCGTCCAGCGGTCTTTCCATGTCGCCCAGCCCCAGGACCAGCCACGGGTTGTAAAATAGGTGTCGTAAGGATGATCATAGCTGTCAGGCATCCCCAGGTTAAAAGAATATCCCGAAATAGAGAATACCTTTTTTTCGGGTTGATATTTGTCGAGGGCCGTATTCATAAAGGTCAGGAAGTTCGGCGTCGTCAGGATATCGTCTTCCAGTACGATGACCCTGCCATACGTATTGATGATACTGGTCACGCCCGTGATGATCGAGTCAGCCAGCCCCCTGTTCTTTGTAGCTTCCTCGATGTGGATGCTTCGAAAGCCGCCTATCGTCTGCAGATACTCTCTGACGGCTTTGACGGCAGGTTTGTCCTCTTCGCGACGGCCCTGGTCGGAAAAAATAAAAAGGTCGCTTTGTTCTGCCAGCACATTTTGAGCCAGTGCGGTTACTGTTCGTTTCAGCGTGTCCAGCCTCTTATAAGTAAATAAAAGGATGGGGGCGGTGTTTCTTGTTTGCAAGTTGTCTATTTTTCCTGTCTTCCGATCTGACCGAATGGAATGGGCTTCCAGTCACCGGCCTGTTTCAGAACGGAAGGCACTGTGTTTAAAGTAAAATTCTTGTTTCGGGCATCGGCAAAGCCGGGGTCGGTAGTAGTGTTGACAACATTCTTATGTACATAGCTTGCTCCTCCCGAGAGTACGGCTACATTATAGGTCAGGGTATTGAAGCTGATGTTTTGTCTGTTGACCAGGTTGACCGAGTCATCGACTTTCTTCAGGTAAGGATATTTCCGGGTAAAGGCTTCGGAACGCATGTCGACATCTGCATTGAACCGTTTAGTCGGGTTGGAGATCAATTCCTTCCACTGCTTGTCATTCCATTGTGAATTGGAAAAAGCCTGGTGACAGTCGATAAAATAATTATTCCGGAAGATATTGTCGCTGCCGCCATTGATGTGGACAGCTCCGAAATTATAGGAGCCTGCTGTTCCGGCCTTGTAAAAGACATTCCCATCCACTTCCATACCGCTGCTGCCATCATCGAGATATACGGCACAGATAGAAGCATTGAAGGTATTGGTGATATTGTCAAAGAAGTTATTGCTGATGAGGTTGCCCGTCGTAGACGGATCACGGCCTGTATACAGCGCGCCGGCATCGGTCATATGATCCAGCACGCGATAGATATGATTGAAGGCAATGGTAAGATCATTACCGTAGTATTGGATGGCCTGGTCCGGTGCATCGTGGATCTCACAATGAGTAACCTTGTTACCCACGCCGTTGATCGATATTGCCGGGCAATAGGTCCAGTTGAGTCTTGAATAATTATAGATATCACAGTTGTCCACGACATTATTGGCAGCGACCTGATTTTTCCTGTCTCCGCCCTCCAGGATGATACCGCCCGTACCCGTGTGATGGATCGAACAGGACTGGATAAGCAGGTCTATATTATATGCGGCACGTCCCGACTGCGCATTGGTGGATATGGCAACAGTGCCCAGTCCGTTGAAGGCGCAATGTGAGATAATGGTGTGATGGGTGCCTTCCAGCTGCAAACCGACAGTCCGGCCATATTCGAAGCTGATCCCCTTTATTCCGAGACCCGCGACATTTGATGCTACCATAATGGGTGCCTGTAAAAGGGAGACTTCGATGTCTGCCGTATTGATAGCGTTGTCGGATGGCCAGAGATATAAGATCCCCGATGTCTCATCGAGATACCATTCCCCCGGTTCGTCTATCTCCTCTAAAAGATTATATACATAGAAACCTCGTAGCGCCTGGGCATTCTTTACCGGGCCCGTGCTGGCATCAGCGCTGCTATAGACCGCATACAAGGCCGGATCTTTTAGACGGATGGTCCGGTTGGCCGGGTCAAAAGCAGCGACTTTCATGTTGTCGTCGGAATAGCCATAGGAAAAATATCCTCCCACCCAGGCCTGGTCGGCTGTCTGCCAGTTTTTTATCCTCGGGTCGTTGACAGCAAAGGTGGCACCCCTGTTGTCCTTGTCGCCATTCCTGGGATTTGATCCGGGGTCGGATACCGTTCCGATCGGGAGTAATCCATCGTTGGGATAACGCGCAACAGGAAGCGTCTTTTCATTGTAAAACAATTCCAGCGGAGCCGGGCGGATATTCTTATAGCCATGTGGCACTCTCTTGCCATAGTCGGTGATCTGCGCCGCCTTCAGATCGATCTGGTAGACCTTCCCCCTTGCCGCAGCCGGAAGCCTGTTCAGGATGCCCGCATCGCTGACCAGCTGAAACTTGCTGTTGTCCAGTTTCTGACCACCCGTAAAGGCGACTTTTTCGTTTTGATAGTTTGCCAGCAGGATCTGACGGCTATCGTCCGGGCTGGCATCAGAAAGAGTGAGCGACTTTGTAAAAGAATAATTACCACCGCGGAAATAGATCGTGGCGTTGACAGCCCCCTTTATGGCGGCGACGGCGGCAAGAGCCTGCTCGGGTCGTTGAAAAGGTCTCTCCAGCGTCCCCGGATTACCGGGCTGCCCGTTGGTGGCAACATAAAAAGTAACTGTATTTCCGCTTTGCGCTTGCATATATTGGGCGATCCACAACGACAAAAAGAAAATGACGATTCGATTAGCTGTACTCCTCTTCATAAAAAATGGATTAAATTTTGACTACGGTATCGCTATGGGCCAGCGCTTTGATCGTTGCACCCATGTTGTACCAGGAATTTTTTGTTACGAACGAACATACTTCTTCATAGTCCAGGGAGTAATCAGTATAGTGATCCTGACAGAGAGGAGCGATCTCTGAAAGGTCGTTGTACAGGTAGACAAAGGAATGCTGCTTAGCCATGTCGCTAAAGGCGCCGCAATCCGGGGCGATGATCTTCCGGCAGGCCGCCAGGCTATCGGCCAGGACACCGGAAGACATGACCGATCTTTTATTATAGGTGAACAGGATGAATCTCGTTCTTTTGAACAGCTGCGCCAGGTCTTCTTCTTTTATGAATTGGTTGAGCAGCGTCACATTGGGGCCTGCATGTTTTTGCAGTTCTTTAAAATAAGATTCCGAACTCTTTCCTATGATGTGGATCTTCAGCTTGCTGAGCGCTGCGTCATTTTCGGCAAACTGCAGGAATTCCAGCACCCCTTTATAGGGTAAGAGACTACCCCATATCAGCAGATCGATGACAGGCTCGACCCGCTCGGGAACCAGGACGGCCTCCGGGCCGATATTGCTGGGGTGCGGGAGGTACAGCAGCTTGTCGCTTTCGGTCAGGTCGATATCCCGCGAATGCGTAACGATATGATCAGCGCGGCGGCTAAGAGATCGCTGGATGAGCTTGCTGATGGCAAACCATTTCCTGCTGTGCGAGACCTTATTGTGTTTGATCCAGATGATCTTTACACCCCTTGCTTTTAGCAAACGGATATAAAAAAGGACTACTATCGTCTGGATGATCCCCATCCGTCTGAAAGGAAGATTTTCCAGCCAGTTGAGGATGACCATATCGGAAGACATCCCTTTGCGGAGCAGATCGGGAAAGGCTTTGTCTGAAAAAGCAAGGTCTATCACCAGCGCATTCCTGTCCAGCGCCTCTTTCAGATGCTGAACATAGGGATTGTTCGACCCCATCAGTTCCCTCCCGACATTGGGATATACATATACCGAATATGGACTGCTCATGTTACAGCGACTGATTGAGTGTTTGAGGTGCATCGGCAGCGGCCAGTTCAGCCTGCTGCTGTTTGGATGGACGTTTCAGATAGTTCCGTTTGACAAATGAGCCAAAGAAGAAAAAATATGTTTTACCAATCCCCAGGTAAGAGAAAGGCACTATGCCATGCCGGTTATAAAAAAGAAATCTTTTCCGGACATTATAATTGGACCGGAGGGATACAAGACTCAACCGCAGCTTCCGCAGATCGGTGATCTTGCCGAGGCCAGAGGTCGAGCTGCTGTTGTAGAGCACCAGGTCGAGACAGGTTTTTACAGGGATCCCCTTCTTTTTACAACGCATGGTAAAATCGCTGTCTCCATGATATTGCGGGAAGATCGCATCGTCCCAGCGAAGCTGGTGCTGCCGCATCAGCCGGGTAGGCACAAAGGTTCCCATCCCCGGCTGCCAGTCGCAGTCGAAGAAGCGGCTCTGCGAGTCGCCCACACCAGCGCCTTGCCCGTTGCCCGCATCGCTCTGCGCGGTTCCGGTCCGTCCGGCGCCGGTTTCGGTGTAAAGACCATAACGACCCGATAGTCTGTCAAAAAAGCCGCCAATGGACCAGACCTTATCCCTGATCTCCTTTACAAGGATCTTCGTGCCGATGATCGTCTCCTGGAGACCGGAGTCGGCAAACAGCCTTTCCGCCACAAGAAAATAATCCGTGGCGGGCAATATGTCATCATTCCAAAGTAGTAAGTAGTCGGCTTTGAGCTGGTCGATAGCGTAGTCAGCGCCTTTATTGATAGCGCCGCTCCACCATAGGTTTCCGTCTCCATGAAGCAGATGGATGTCCGGATAGTTTGCCGTGATCCAGGGTGAGCTGCCATCTGTCGAGCCGTCGTCGATGACGACTACCTCGAACCGGCAGGTATTGCTGCCCGATCTTTTGTATCGGTCCAGCGCTTCGTATAAGGATAACAAGCCTTGCCTGGTAACAGCCAGGCGGTTGTAGATGGGAATAAGAATAGCGAAGGTCATAAGAAAAAATTAATAAGGGTCCAGGGGTCAGCTCTGCTATGCAGAAACCGCAGCTATCGCAGTATCGAGACCCGCCGCACGGCGGTAAGTATCCAGTGTTTTCTTTGCAGCTTTTTTCCAGGAGAAACGTTTCAGGTTTTCGTGACCGCACTGGATCAGATCC
>Ga0307510_10005432_pt1 | contig 15169 bp, 12 predicted proteins | sample 12_EM_MG_FD_207224 | JGI IMG/M metagenome (GOLD analysis project Ga0307510, IMG submission 207224) | Populus trichocarpa ectomycorrhiza microbial communities from riparian zone in the Pacific Northwest, United States - 12_EM | ecosystem: Host-associated > Plants > Roots > Unclassified | place...
CCACTATACTTGAGCAAAACAGAAAACTAAATGAAAAATGTAGTCCGCCCTCTTCCACTCGGACACCCTACTCCTAGCAATCCTCCTATTACTATGTACAGGCACATACGTCCGCCAGACAGTCCCTGCAATGGTTGATTCAAGGAAGGATAAGAATGTGTCTGTTCTCTCCTCCCTTCCTTTTCTCATCTCCTCCCCCCGCTCGTCCATCCGACCTCGTTTGCCTACTGCAGCTTCTTCGGTATGTTCTGGAAGTTCGCACGTATCGGGGCGCGACTGTCGTCGTACGTTAGTATTTGGTCTGTGATTAGGGCGGTGAGTGGATTGATTCCTCTTTTGCTGAGTGAATGGGGATGGGTGAATAGGACGAATTGGGAGAGGAGATGGTGGTTCTAGGTTGTTACTTTCGTTTCTTAAGAGCGCGAGCAGGATTATTTCCTTTTGTTAAATAAATAAGATACAGGGCGCGCTACAGCATTCGGGGGGGTTTCTTTTGGCGTTTTGATTCACCGGGGGAGGAGAGCACTGCTGGAATTACCTGTGTGCTAGTTCCGAATAATTACGGTTGAGGGTTGCGAGATAGGAAAGGGTGCCTAAGGCTCATGAATCTATTTCGACTTGCCTGGATTACTCAACACTTCACCAAGAGTCCAAAATTGTAGGGCCTCCTAACCAACTGTACTCTATTATCAAGTTACAATATTATATACAGCGCTTTTAAATATCCATCACGCAATCACTGTGGCCCATCAAACAGACTCAAACGTCTAACCTTTATCCGCACACATAACCCTGACCCTCTTGCTACCAACGAACTTTGCCAGCTTATAGCATTTCATTTGGAGAATATCACACGCACCTTCGGCTCCTCCGTAACCGTCCCCTGGCCAATGCTCCGCCCAACAAAGGCACCCGCGATCTCGCGGTAGAAAAGTAAGTTATCCGGCAGGGCGCAGAATACCACTCCTCTAACTGCGCGGATGTCGTTGCGGCGGAAGTGATCCGCTCGCCCACTGTAAAGAAGAAGCGAGTGACTGCCAGTGAAGACAGGTGACGGCCGGGTGAAGAAAGGTGACTGTGCGTGGGCGACGGAGGAGACAGGTGTTTCTTCCTAGATGGCACCGAAGGCGATAGGGGTGTTGTGGAGGTTGTTCCGCATTCTGACGAAGTCAAATATCTCGGGATGAAGATTGATATACTCGTGAAGGTGTTTCGGGGGAGTGAGGGTAGGACAGCTTTTGTGAAAAAGTCGAAGCGGCATCTGGGTCTGCGGCTGAGATTGGAGGATCTATTCTTGTAAATGTCTGTAATATGATAGTTAGTAAGAGGAATCGTTGGGTTAGGAGCGGGAGGGGGCACTGCCCGTCGAACTTGAACCCCCAAATCAATCATGGACCCTGCATACTCTGCGTTAGTCTTCACATTCTCAGTAGCATTTGACATACTCTGATTAAAAAACTTCATCATCTCCGGTGTCATGAACACTCCGAGCACAAACATCTGTCTGAAGTATTTTGCATTAGTGTCTAAATAGGTGTTCCGCACGCGCCCAAAGTCACAACCATGCGTGTCCATGAGTATCAAATTGAGATGTTTGAAGATATGCTCTAGGTGATCCCAATTTGGAATGAGGAATGCATCGGCCCAATTTTTGCAAAGCCAAGCGAATACATTAAGATGGTAGTTGATATAAAGAGACAATGAAAAAACCCTGAGAAGAAATAGAGAAATCCGAAACGCAATACCAGCCTGCGCCTAGCTATACCATCCCTCTCTCACACATCTTTCGTAAGTCCGCTGTTGGAGGCGTTGGGGGAATGTCACTGCCCTTGTCGCTTGGGATGGTTGCCACCGATATATCCCAAGATGACAATGAGGGCGCCATATAAGTCTCAAGGGTGGCGGGCGGGACTACAAAGAACGCGAGCTATAGCGAGCTTTGTGATGAGAATGCGAGTTGTAGCGAGCTTGGAGGGCTCCAACTCCCGGGAGTGCGGTGGCCCTATATGTGTCGGGCCATGGCCCCCGGGGAAGGACGGGTCGACTTAGACTAAACTGGTTTCCCACCACCCCCGAGCAAGACTGCGCGCGTGGGTTGTTCCCCCCCGACATCTGTACTTCCATTTTCGTGGCGCATTCAGAATGAGGTAATATAAAGATTTATGTCTTAAAACTATGACGAAATATGGCTATCGTCACAATTGCTGTCACTATTTTCATAGTCATTATTTTCACTTACCATCGGGTACATTGTCCTCTTTGTATTGAACATATCAAATCTTTAATATGTAACATAATTCTGACACACCTTCTTGTACAGTTATGATCAATACTAGTAAGTCTGTACACCAACCCCACCCCAGCCCACCTAGTTTAAGACCCAACATGTTTTTACACAACACCCTCCCAACTCCCCTATTTAGTTTTTTCTTTCACATCACTGTCAAAAAAGGTGACTTCTCGCAAGCTTTTGGTACTGTTATAAGCAGAGATCGGCAAAGAGTGGTTTGAATTGCATGGTATCTGGGTGGCTGAACACCCCTCACACACCGCCGATTTAAACCCAATTGAGCATCTTTGGAAGGCCATAAAGAGTATCCTCCGCAGGGACCATAGATACTTGAATGATCTTATGGATAATGCTGAAAGTAGAGTGATTTTCATTATGGCCCTGGAGGCAATGTGGTGGGGACGTCTTAATTGACAAGAGTTCGTAACGGGGCAGAAGGGGCCCCGGAAAACAAGGGCCCCGGCCCTTTTCCCCGCCCTGCCCCGCTCAACGGCCTGGGGCGGGGTGTGTTTTTCGACATGACCTGCCCCTGTCCCCGCTCAGGCCCCCACCCCACCCATACCCCGGACGGGTCCCCGCTAAAAATAGGTGGTAACAAACGGGGCCCCATCCAGGGAATGAGTGCGGGTGGGCCCCGGGCGGGGGCGGGGAGGGGATTACCCTTCAAATACCCCCCCGGCCCCGTGTAAGGGCGGGCCTGGCGAGTGAAAACCCACCCCGCCCCGCGCCGTAACCAACACTATAATTGACAGCTTGACCAATTCAATGCCCAGAGGCGACCACGGAGTACAAAGAAATCGAGGCTTGTATACCAAGTATTAAACACCATGGAAATAGCTCTAATTCTCTATTTTTATTGTATTTTTAACTTTATTTTTGGTGGTGCAATTGATTAATGGAAGTCGCGGGTGAATTACCTGACGATGGTGCGGTGGGGTTGGTGTACAGACTTATTGATGATAGCTTTACTTTTATAGCAACCGTATTCCGAATACACAATCAGAATTTCTACCTTTAGTCCAGATATCTGAGTATTTGTTGCTCAGAAGCTGGGGAAACTGAGTACCCGAGTACCAGTGCTTGTTTATTTGCCTTTTCTGCTCCATTTTGCCTTCTTTTCTTATCATTTAATTTGTTTCTTTGATTCCAACTTCCTTCAAATATCATCGTTTACCAATTTGTTACAAGGGATTCCATCTTATAACCCCCCGGGTCCACAAAGCCCGTTCCTCACCTTCAATCATTCGTTGATTCAACCCCCCTTCATTTCAACATTGCCTTACCTAACTGAAAATGCTAAAAGATGGGAAACTTGGGGAAATGCAAACAGAGAAAAAAGACAGTTCGCAGGTTTCAGAGTGTACTCGGGTATAGAGGTAAATGATGAGACCTACAGGGGGGTCATGATGCCCAAGCCCTTTACCCTTCCTGGCCTTATTCCTTCCAAATTAACCAAGTACAATAATATGAAACTGAAGTACTAGGCAGAAGTTTCCGTCCGATCGGTGGTTACCAAGCGACACCTCAAAAAATCCCACCTCTCCGATCAACCACCCCTCAACCCCAATGCCTCCCCAGAAGACAGGTTACCTTCCTGAGTTTCAGCAAGGGCAAATTGTTGCTCTGAGAAAAAAAGAAATATATTTTTCAGAAATTGGAGAACTCTTACATCGTTCTAAGAGTACAGTTCAAACTTTCCATAATTACTTCCAAAAAATGGGTGTTCCAAACACCCTCCCAAACCCTGCAAGACCAAAAATTATCACTACCAGAACTTGTCACCGCCTAGTCAGAGAGTCTAAGAAGAGACACCAGCAGACTTTATCAGAATTGCACAATGATGTTGCTCCTCATGCCTCCCTTGATACAGTCAACAGAGCTTTGGCCTCAGTCAACATTCAGAACTTGAAGTGGAGGGCTAGGAAAAGGGCTCTCCTAAAGGATGAGCATGCTGTTAAGAGATTGCCTTGGGCTATAGAGTATAAGAATTGGACAAAGGAAGACTTTGAAGTGGTCATCTTTAGTGATGAATGCATGGTTGAAAAGTCAGAACACGTGAAGAATAATGGCACAAAGACTGTATTCATGGGGTCACCAAGGGCAGGAATGATGCTGATAGTTTGGGCTTGTATTTGGAGTAGAAACAAGGGTCCTCTGATTCCCATATTTCAGAAGAGTGTGGATAGATTTGTATATATTTGGTTTTTGGAGGATGGCTTAGTTGATGTCTGGCAGGAGGTGGAGGACACAGTTGGGGATCCTATCTTTTGTGGAGAATTTTCACGAAGGATCCATATCCCAGACAGCGCTAGACCCGAGACGGAACAGACGAACTTTTACGAAGGCTCTGTGACTATCGAATCAATGACTAAATGTAGAAGGAAGACGGATGTGGATAAGGGTAGGATATTATTGGGGCTGGGTGATACTGTGTAAGATAAAAGAGGTTAGCAGCAGAGTGAATGTTGCTCAATGGAGCAACAGTGCGGGTCATGTATGAGAGGGGCTGCAACTGTGGTTAGAGAAGCCGAGGACAGGACACGGGTACCCTTTGTTGTGACTGCTGATTTGTAGTATAAAAGACATCCGCTCCTGCTACATGTAGAGAAGGGGTCAGTAAGGAATAGAATCTCAACTCACAGAAGAACGTGTTTCACGACATCTTTCAGCAGGATGTTGCAAAGATACATACTGCAAGAGATACTATGGCTTGATTTGCAGAAAATAGCATACAGGTTATGGAATGGCCACCCAATTCCCCAGAGCTCAATCCTATTGAGCACTGTTGGAAGAGGGTGAAGGAAAAGCTGCACCAGCGCTTTCCCAACATTCACAAGACCAAGTGGGGTTCAGATACTGTTAGAAAACATCTAGCAGAAGTCCTCAATCAGGTTTGGGCTCAGGATATTGAAGGTGAATTTCTGGAAAAGTTGTGGGAGTCTCTGCCTAATAGAGTGGCTGTTGTCTTAGATGCAAGGGGATGGTATACAAAGTATTGATTCTTTTGCTTTATAATTTTATATATAGCTTTCCTTATATTTATTGGATGTCTACACATATTTTCAGTTTATTCTAAGCAGTTGTGGTTGAATAGGTAGTAGATTTGTAGTGGTAGTGGGGTCGCCGTCGCTTTGCCGGATGAGTACTTTTGCACCCGTACTTTAGGACACAGTTATTTGTGTTGAAACCTGTCATCAGAGCAGTTGATGCATTGTTTTCACCTCAATCGTGAAATAGTGCTTGTTTCCCCTCGTCTCATCAACAGCACCTGGAGCACTCTTGCCATCGACAATGAGTCATGTGTATCATGTGAATGAAAAACCTTTCTAGTCGCTTTCTTCTCATACATCGTTCATGGGAAAAAAACAGGATCTTTTTCCTTATTGTTTTATTTGACCATCAGACTTTCCCCGTTCAGGCCTTCACTCTTTATATCTTGCGTCTATAGTTAACCCAATTACATTTCTTCGCTCATACCAAATCAAGAATTTTGCCAATGCACCACACCTACGAAATCACCACTTGGCTTATAGGGCAACTATCTATAGTATGCAAAATACCAATAGGGTTCTATGGGTAATTAGTCGGGCACTGCAGATGACGGCTGGGACCTACATGTAGACGCCGTTAGCGATAAGACTGCAGGGCCAGGCTGTCAACACATAGTACCACAGTTTTTATGGAAGGCTCGGGTGACGACCGGCCGTCCTTACACACCCTTCCCGGGCCCCAGGACTATAGACTGCCAGGGCCCTTCAGGCTACCCTGAATGGTTCAGAGGCTGCAGTATATAACCAAGCTAGCCAAAATGGATAACATTATAATTTCAAGATCACAAAACCCGACCCATCCGGGGAATCAAAAAGCACTAACATAGTGTGAAAAGGCTTATAACTATTTGCTTACAAACCCGTCATTCTAGATTGCAGAATTTGCCAAAAGATTGAAATAGTTTTAATTAGAGTCCTCCTGCATGATCTGAGGAAAGAGAGCATAGGAGCAGTACCGGCCAAAACAAGTTATCGTGCCCTGCTCGGTCGCAAATCACAACCTATTCACCCGACCCCAAATAGCCAAGGGGCCAACTCCGAGCTATTCCACACCATAAATCCTGCCAGCAGTGGTGTTCAGGCTAGCCTTTAGGCAACTATAGCCACTAACGAGCTTTTGCTTTCTATGTGTGAATTACTGTGCCCATACTGATGAAACTTATCACAATACAAGCTTACATACTGTCCAAAGTGGTCAACTCCCATCGCCTAATAGAAAAGGACATTTTGTCAGTGAGGAGCAATTGGCCGGCACAGGAGGGGTACTGTGGGGCTGAAACTGGGCCTGCTTATTTTTTTCTAAATTGTTTCCTGTACTTTTACTTTTTTCTAAAGCGGGCAGCTTAGATAGCTAGTTAGTTCGACCGGTGGAGTGGGCAAGTAATTACTAAGGAGGGGCAAGGATCGTGGGTTCAAAAGGAAGAGGAGAGGAAACGCAGACAAGACACAAAACACACGACCCACGCGAGAGGAAAATGACATGTTCATAGACGACTCCGACCTTGTGTTTGATCGATAGTTTTACTTCTTTCTTTACGGGTTCTTTTATGATCGTCATTGTTTTCTTTAACTCTACCCTTTGTGCGAGTGGCGATTGCCCACATCGGTACTGTTTGGTTTCCTGATACTGATATCATTTCCCCGTTCAATTCGTTTCGTTCTTTTCTTTGCTTTAGGGTTAGTATTGCTCACCGGAGAACACTATCTGCCTGGACCAAAGTCATCGTTTCAGTACCCGCAGAGGCACTAGACCCCCAGCCAAATGCCAAGGCATAAAGATGAACTCCACCTTTTCCCACACGTGAGGCAGGTAGTGGCACAGTGATTGCCAAAAAGAAAACAAAGGAGGGCAGATAGGGCAACCAGATGTGAGCTTGGGAAGCACGGAGCTATTGTGAATGGGGCTTGATAGTGTTGTGTGGTGAAGTCAGGATCTTTGTCAAGGGTTGTTGGTTGCCAGCCTCTACGGAGGTACAGCGTATAAGTTTTGTAGATTTTACTAGCAGGGGTTGGCTGCTAGTAGGGGGGCAAGTGCAGCAAATCGGGTATGGTGGCTTGGCTGCTCACAAGCGTGATAGTATTTTTCATGAACAGATTTTCTGCCTGTGATGTTGAATTATCTTCGCTTCATGATTTGCGAGCTGTTGCTGACCATCAGACAAGCAACTTTATTCTTCGTCTCAATTCGTCACCATCAAGATGTCCGCTAGCCCACCACCTGGGCTGCCGCCGACTCCTCCACCTGCCGCACCTCCTCCACCACGTGTGTGGCCAGTGACTGCATCACCTGCCCCATAGCTACCCCATTGAAGACTACCCATTTGACCCGAGATCAGAGGCGAGACTGTCAGCTGCTGGGGTCGATCGGCCGGAAATAAGCACAGATTCAGGGGCAAACCGGATATTCTCTTCACCAAATCTGATATGCCTGTTCACGGAATTACGCTGGCCCGGCCACTGTCAAAAAGCGATCGGGTCGTCCCCCTGCCCTTACACCGGCACAGATTTAGGATCTGATTGCCTATGCTGGCATGACAGCTAGGAATAGACGTTTATCCTATGTGCAGCTGGCTTCTGAGCTGGATTTTACAGTATTTAAAAACTGCAATCTGGGCAGGTTTAATAAGAGAGGGGTTCCACAGACGTCCAGCGATGAGACAACCTCCAATCTCGGAAAGAAACCGTGTTTTAAGACTCAGATTGGCACAAGAGCATGCTCGCTGGACCAGGGATCAGTGGAATTCCATCTTATGGACAGATGAAACCTGGATTACTAGAGGGCGGTATACGAAAACTTGGGTGACAAGAAGAGCTGGAGAGGAGTGGGATCCGACATTTATAGTAGAAAAACATCAGAGAAGGAAGGGATGGATGTTTGGGGGTTGTTTTCATGGGGACATACAAGGGCCTGGGATTTTGTGGGAGAAGGATTGGGCTTAAATCAACTCTGAAAGCTACTGTGTACATACTGTACCCAATATTCATGGGTATATCAAATTGTGTCGTCGGGATGGGGTTTATGTAAAGCTTATGCAGGATTGGGCCCCCGGGCATGCTGCAGGGGATACAGCTACTGACCTTCAGGAGAGAGGTATTGAGGTTATCAATAGGCATCCTTTCTCACCTCACTTGAATCCTATTGAGAAAGTATGGCATATTATGAAAAATTATCTACCAGATAATTTTCCAGAGAACATGACATAGGATGGATTAAGGGGATGCAGTTAAGGAAGCTGGGGGTACTGTGGGGCAGCATGAATTTAGAGAGTTAATAGAAAGCATGCTGGCTAGGTGTCAAGCAGTTATTGAGGCAAATGGCCTCTTTACGAAATATTAGATTGGTACGAGTAAAATATATCTTCAAGTTCAAGTTTGTACCGAACTATAACTTCATGACTTCCGTTCAAGTTGCAACCCCGGGCCAGCTCCAAACCACTATACCCGATTTGTTGTGCTTACCCCCCTGTCTGCTGCCAACCCCTGCTAGTAAAATCTACAAAACTTATACTCTGTACCTCCGTACTAGGGGCTGTACCATAACTTGCTAGTGATTGCCAAGAATACCGCAGTCCGCCAATATTTTGCTAGAGTTCCCATCAAGGATTGCGCCCTGAATTTTACAGAAAGATTGGTGAGTATTTCGTGCGGTAGTAGCAATGAGAAGTGAGGGACAGACTTGGGTGTGACTCTGGGGCTATCGACATAGCGGCGGTCACGGTCTCAACAAAATCTTTTCCTTCTAATACACCTGACACACATCAAAAGAAGCTGTCACCATTACCACATCGCTGTCACTACATAATCCCAGCGCTGTAAAACCCTGTCATTCACCTGACCAGTGTACTATACTACCTGCAGGTTCATTGTAGTGATGGCCACGATCATGATCGAGCAGATCACGGATGATAGGCTCGATCATGATGTGATTGAGGGGATCCCATGATCGAATGATCGATAAAATGGGTAGGTCCTGATCCAGTGATCAATCATGGCCACTGCTCGAGCATCATCGAGTACAGTCGATTATCATCGACTATGGTGGAGCATGATCGATCTTGTATCTATTAAGTACAGTGTTCTGAATAGTCCGACCAGTCAAGTCTTCAAGGCGGGACCGGGCTGGCCAGTCCTGGTGATGGCGATGACTAGACCCGACTAACTTGGGTGGTGCGGTCCGGTTTGAACTGGTCCCAGACCAGTCTTTATAAAAGATCGCCTGTGTCTGCATGGCACCAAGACCAACACTCGCTAAGAATAGAAGTATAGCGATACTAGGATCTTAAAGTCTCTTGTCCCGCTATGCATCAACAGCCCCTCCATACAAGTTTATAGAATATCCTTGAGAGGATAATATGTGGTTCAAATACGATCTCCTGATGGATAAGTCACATCCAATACAGGTATTGTGGCCTGTGGTCATGTAATCTCACTCACTTAGTGAACCAAAAATGGTTCGATACTCAAGAACCTATTTTTGCCACCCCTAATCTAAGTGAGGCCCTATCTCCACCATATAATTCATGGAAACAATAAGTTTAATTAAGAAAAGCTTTATTTAAACGTAATATATAGTGATAAAAATAGCATATCCTATTGCTTGGCAGGCCTGGTCAGACCAGTCTTGGTCAAGTCGGTTTCGATAATCCTGACTCTCCATCGGTCTAATTTCCACCATTGGACTAGACTTGACTTTCGACCTGACTAGGTAGTCCAGTCCAGTCTTCCGCCGACCATTCGGAACCCTGATTAAGTAGAAAATATTCACACAATATGGATTACCAGTATTTACACCCTTGTTATAACAAGACCAGAAGACTTCTACCCTATCGTTTACTTAGGTATCATAGTAGTTTGTGGCTGATCTAGAGTGAATGGTATATAAGTTCATCGTGTCACCAAATTAATAAGGTTGTGTTGGAAAAGTGATTACGTATTGGCCACAACACTCATCGCACTTGTTCTATTCTACCTTTACCAAGGTTAGCCAGTAATGTTTGCTTCTCTCTTCCGTCACCATAGTTTTCTCTCTTTCCTATCTTACTTTTGCTGTTCTTTACCCATAATTGCAATACAAATCTCTTCTTGTGTTCGCAATATTTCCAACAGGTTACAAGAGTGATTCGTCATGATTCAAGATGCTCGAGTATACTCGATAGTCGAGCATGATCGAGTAGTACCCATGATCGAGGGACTCCTATGAGGCTCATTGAGCAGGCTATAATCGAGCAAAACTCGATCATGATCTGATCGTGGCCATCACTAGTTGATTGGCATGTATAAACAGCACTGCAAACTATGCTATGTGAAGCATCACCTGCCCCTGGCTAAATTCTGGCTAGTAGAAGAGAACAGGATACGATACCTTCTAAAAGAGTGGACAGTTTTGATCTGCCCAATATCTCGGGGTCTCTTGCCCATCACGATGCTTGAACGCAGCGCAAAAATCGAAACTATTCTGCACGAATCTAGTAAGGCAAAATGGTCCGTAACTTAAAACATCAGCGTTGATTATGCTTATCGCCATCAGAAATCAAACAATAAGCGATTATATGCGGGGAGGGTTCAGAACTGTTTCGGTTTAGGCAAACTAAAGGTCCATTTACCTATAGATGGCCGTCGAGCTGTCGGAGATGGTACGGGCCTTTAAGAGTACCTTGACGGTGGGAGGTGTGTGGGCAAGTAGATGGTGTTTACCTAGAGTAGCGTTAACTAGATTCTGTCGGGATTTGCAAAGGTATCATACCTCCAAGGCAGCATCACCATTTGACAGTCCAGTTACAAGAATTTGGGGCACGTTGTAGAAAATTGGATGAACAGTTGTGCACCATATCAAATAATGACACCGCTAGCTCTGGCACACAAATTTTAGAAACAGGCGGTTGGGTAAACAGGCCCTAAAGAGGCCGCTCTCTAATAGGAGGACTACGTTTACCTCGCTTTGATTGTAGACTACATCTCCACTCTAGGCCAGTATATAAACACCCGTCGTACATCTTGAACTCGCCTTCCCCTTCACCGGTACAACAACCTTTTCCAACACATCAACAAATCATTGATAAGGCATACACGATTATCAAACAAGATGATCGCCCTCACCAAAGCTGTTGTCAAACAAATGTCCGCTCACAAACTCACAAACAAAGTTGCCATCAATGGCATGGGCCTTGGTATTGGGCTTCACAGATTTCATTCAACTCAGGTAAGTTATCTCTTCATCACAAATGCTGGATTACTTCTACTAACTAGTTTGGTCAGAGAAAAACCCTTTACAAAGATATGTCCTCCCAGTTTATGCGCAACAAACCTTGTGATCAGAGAAAAACCATTCACGAGGACGTGTCATCCCGGTTCAGGGGGAACAAACCTTGCCAGGACGATGTACACTATGTGACACAAGAGATGTTTTCCAACATGAATACGTGGCATATCAAGCGATATTCTGCTATGGAGAAGGTATAACCTTATTCGAGAAGGGCAGCAAATAGGTTGTTGAAATATTTTACTAAAATACATTAGGATACCGCAAAATGCAATCAGGCTGTCCACGATCTTGGTTGGTCCTTGACTAGGTTGGAGGACAATCTTGGTTTGTCCATGACTAGATTGGAGAATAAGGTCGATATGGGGCAAGCAGAAATGCAAGGTAAAATCTTGAATGCCATTGCCATGACACATGGGGCGGGTTCCAGATTCTTGAGCATACGCAAATCTATAATATCCGATGAGGGCTGTGAAATGATTTATTTAATCCTCAGGTATTCCTTTTATATGTTGTTCTGTCAGGTATAGTTTGAACCCCCTGTACCATTTCCCTTACATATTACTAATATTCCGCAAAAGCTGCTCTTTACCCTTGGGCGTGCTTGGGATACTACGGATTTGGAGAAGATCAAGGCCGAGCGCGAAGAGAGCAATAGAGCATTCATAGCAATGACAACAAAAGCCAGGACATGAAAAAAAAAGATTTTTTGCCTTTTTGCGTGGCTCTTCTTGGGGGGAAAACCAACGAATGTTGTCAGAATGGTTTGAGAGAACCCAATGCGTTAGTCTACATGTCATGGTAATACTCTGGTTAGTTTCAACGAATTCCCTATGGGATGAATTTGATACATTCTCACTTTGGTCTCTGTTATATGGGACCCCAGTTCTTTTCTTATGTTTTCTGATGCCCGTGCAGTACTGGAAGATACAGTACACGAGTCTCACTGCGGAAGTCTCCTTGCCCTGTTTGTCGCATAAGACATGTGACTGCGGTACTTGAGAGTTTTCTGAGTTAATTTTAAGCCTAACCTGAAGAGGTCGCCGTTGTTTCCGCCAAAGGGAGCACAGACGTCTTCGGTGTTGTTAGGGCTAATCCGCTCGGCATCCCGGGGTGTGTAGTATCTATCTTGAAAGCGTTTTTTGTTTCCCTAGAATAGTTGGCAACGTGTTAGGTATCTGAGGGAGTATGAACTTATTACTCTGGTTGTAGTATGTGGACCAGTGCACATATTACTTCCAGGCAAGTGCCTCGTGTTGTTGGTAGTATGAAACGGATTTTGGGTCGTGTGAAGCCATGATCTGTGAGCTCTATTTCCTCGTCTGTAGCCTTTTCTAGGCGGGCCTTGTTCTTTAGGACTCGGTTTCGGGTCCTGGGTTTTGATTGGTATGAATATGATCTAGTACTTGGGTGGGAACACACTTTAGGGCGTGATTTAGCGCATGCAAGGAATACATCCTCCGTAATTCTTCACTATTGCCTAGTGTTCGTTCACCAGATAAAACATGAACATAATTGAAGACAAGCTCTCCCCTAATGACATCTGTAGCGGTGTCATCTCTTCAGCGACCAGCTCCTTCTTCAAATTCGGGCCTTTTAGGCCTTCAATCCCTCTTACGCTTCTAGTTTGCCCCGAGCCTCCGGGCATGGATAAATAGGCCTTTCCATGTAGTCTATATTTAGGCAGCTTAGTATCCTTCCATTCGCCTTTTGAAGTGGAGGAGATGGAAGCCAATCTAGAGGGTAAGGGGACTAGCAAAATGAAATTCAAATGGGTCGGATTGATCCTCGTTATCTGAGCCTAAGTCTATGACCTCCCCCTCGGGCTCTTTCTCTTCCTCAGGCTCATTTGCTAAATCTTCACAGTCTTCCAAGATCATCCCATGCCCGTCGGTTTGTGTGACCAAGGTTTCGGCAGTTAGGATTATGTTGGTTAGACTTATTGCTTATTACCAGAGATTAGAGTAGGAGGTTGTAAGGTTTTTCTGCTACTATGTCATCATCCGATTGCGATTCGGGGTCATCGCGACATAAGGCTTCCCCGGGGTCCTCGCAACCGCGCAGTTCACGATCATCTGAAGTTTCGGGATCAGAATCGGGATCTTCAGCTACCGGAATGCTATTGCGCAATTGTCAGGGCGGTCTCCAATGGTAAAGAGGGGTCGGGAGATCATATATTAGAGCTGGTTGATAGTAAAAATGTACTTCTTTGGTTGATTTTCAGTGCTAATCGAGGTTCTTCTTTGATCTCTCTCTCTACGACCTCTACGACCTCCACGACCTCCACGACCACCTCGACCGCCTCTACCGCCCTTGCCTCCTCAGCTTCCTCCTCTTCTTTGAAACCCCTCTCCGCCTCTTCCATGTCTCCTGGATCCGGGCAGGCCGTAAACATTCTGCTGATTTTGTTACAGGATTGTTTGTCAGTAACCTTGTAGGAATTGAGCAAGGAGGGAGTTCTGTTGGTCTGTAATATCAAAAGCTCCCGTAAGGCCGTAAGAGCGGGTAACGGGGGAGTAGGACTTGCCCTGCCCACCTAACCCAAAAAAGAGTTGAGGCTCCGAAAATTGCCCTACCATCAGTAAATTTCGTCGAAGCTAGCTAACCTACCCCGCAGACACCCCCCTCCATCATCGCGACCCACTAATCGGTGTTGCCCAGCATAGTCGTCAAAGATTCATACATCCGCCTTGCTCGCTTCCTGTCGTCAGTTATCCACCGGCCGAGGCCACTACCTCGCCTTTGAGTGTTGTTACCAATGCTCAGGCCCCTTTCGCAATCTTGGAGCATTCCTTAAGGAGGAATGTTGATCGGCAGAGAGTTATAGGAACGCTCTTGGGTGTGAGGAATGAAGATGCGGCAGAAGTTGAGATTAGAAATTGTTTTACGGTCAGGCATAACGAGATTCAAGAACAGGTAGGTCTCCGGAAATCGCCACCTTATGGAAATCACACTGATGGATGATGTGGTAAAGGTTGAGGTAGATATGGACTATCACAAGACCGTGTCAGGGGCCCATCTGAAGGCAAATCCCAAGGAGGTCCTCATTGAATGGTATGTTTGAGCAGGATAGATGCTCCTAGGTGTTAGGTGTCTCGATATAGCTAATTAATATACTCAGGTATACTACCTCACCAGAGCCCAATCCTCTTATCCAGAATTTTTATGCCCCCAACGGCGACGGCACCTTCCCCCACCCCGCCGTTCATCCCACCATGTCTACCGTCCCCGGTCAGGACATCGCTATTAGGACTTATATATCGTCCGCCTCCGGTGTTCATCCAGGTACTTGAGAATGCGCTTGAGGAGGTTCTGGAAATGTTGGATAGAGTTAGTGAATATGTGGCTAGAGTCATCGTATGTTTCCCACCCTTATGGTAGAAGCAAGAGGAGATGCTGACATTTGCACTAGGCTAGTAACACCCAAGCCTCGGTTGCTATTGGGAAGTTCTTGATGAACACGCTTAGTTTGGCACCTAAAGTCTCACCCGCCGACGTCGAGAGAATGTTCAACACTTATATCCAGGACGTCCTACTCGTGGCATACTTGGCAAATACTATCGGAACCCA
>Ga0307510_10005433_pt1 | contig 15167 bp, 16 predicted proteins | sample 12_EM_MG_FD_207224 | JGI IMG/M metagenome (GOLD analysis project Ga0307510, IMG submission 207224) | Populus trichocarpa ectomycorrhiza microbial communities from riparian zone in the Pacific Northwest, United States - 12_EM | ecosystem: Host-associated > Plants > Roots > Unclassified | place...
ATATTTATAATTGGAACATCCCTCCAAAGTTAGGAAAAATTCAACATGGCAGAAGTCAAGCCTAAAAAACAGACTTTGACAAACTAACCTAGACAAATTAACTAGCACACGTTTTTTGACCTTTCTAACATAAACAGACCAAATTTAAAACAACTATAACTTCTTACACAAAAAGTCCAATGCAATCATGGTTGGACAATCTAGAAAGAACACGTTTTGAACTTGAAATCCACCTAGATTAGTCTTGTTTTCACATGCAATTGATGACTTTAAATTCGGGTTTAAATTTATTTGCTATTCTGACAATAAACAGCATCAATTCCTTCACTTATTTGCATATCAATCCAAATTCAAGTAGCCCAGCATCAAAAGAACCATTAAGGGCTTTTCCCATCTCCAAGTTCCAATTGTAGGCAAATAAACATCCTTGAACCAATTTCAAACTGATTGCTAATTTTTAACTCCGACGTAGCTTCAATCATTCCAATTTGACTCGTCAAGGCCTTTTGTAGTTGTTTCGTTCTCGCTCTTATCATTGGACCATCTGAATCCTCTTGCATATTAGATTTAGCTTTACAAGATGGATTATAATTCCCATGATGCACATCAACGATCCTTTGACCCATCATTTGTAGATGGAGGTTGGATCGTCTGGTGGACCCGATAAAAATCGGGTTTACAGGCTCTCCAACACTACGGCCGAGAACTTGCGGGTGGCCCATAGTGTTTCAACCGTTGGGAGCTCCCTATCAATATCGAGCACCCAATCTAAGGAGTTCATGGCCTTGCAACAACACACGACTCAACTCACCGAAAAATACGACCACCTATCAGCGGCGTATGCACAACTCAAAGCGGAGAATGCACAACAAAAAGCGAAGGATGCACAACGATATGCACAACTCAAAGCGGAGCATGACCAGCTTCGCGAATTTGTCATGAACATGGCATCACAGAGTGGTGATACATGTGCGCCTCCTGCTTTTTGGCCGTATAACAACCAGCCTCCTTCTCCTCCTCCAGCTCCACCATTATGTTAATTTGTAATGAATATTATTTAACTTTAATAGTTAATTTAATATTTTTTTTAAACACATTCAGTTTGTAATGAATATTATTTAACTTTATTTCTTTTGTTTTTTATGTTTAATAAAAATTTTATTTGCATAATTGGTTTTTATTACCATTAATTTATATAATTTTATATTATGTATTCTAAATAATTTTTTAAAAATATATTTAAAAATAATCACAGAGGGTTTTACCGACGGAATATATCCGTCGGCATTTGACAGCAGCTGCCACAGTCACCGATGAATTTACAGACGGATATATTCGGTCGGTATTATACACTCACCGACAACTTTACCGACAGACGTAATCTGTCGGTCTTTTACAGTGCCTGCCACAATGACCGATGAATGTACAGACGGATATCTTCGGTCGGTATTCCAAACATTCATCGACAATTTTACCGACGATTTGAATTTGTCGGTACGTCACACTATCACCGACAGGATGAATCCATCGGTATATTTCAAGCGGGAAACTTTTTTTTGGCGCGCAATTTCCGTTTGTAAAACCATCAGCAAATGTTTTTTTTATTTTTCCGACAGATATAGCAACGGACTCTGGGATTACCGACGAAATGAAAGCCGACGGACGTATTCCGTCGGTAAGGACGTCAGTAAATAAATTACCGATGAAATCTTAATTACATACCGACGGAATATTTTCGTCGATAAAACTGTGAAATCTTATAGTGTGTATTCTTTAATTTTTTTTCCTTTCAGGTTTTTTTCCTCCCTTCTGCTAGAGTGGATCGTCCCTATTTATAAGGGATGAGGGAGGTGTGTTGGCTCCCATTTAGAGCCAAATCTCGACCATTGAGTCCTCTCGGATTAATCCCAACCATTGATGCCAAGCCAAAGCAAACCAGTACTCTTCAACCAGGTTGTCAAAGGCTAGACGAGTCAGTGGTTTTGGATCGGTGTTATAGTGGCTACAAGGGGAACCACTCTGTAGGAATCATGCTGGGAGGTAGTACAACGTCAGGTCTACTAGAGGGGCATCTCCTTTTGTCTTGAATAAGGTGTGACAGAGCATTAAATGCTCCACAAGAAAGGATCCCTAGCCAGCTCCCCACAGGAGAAATGAAGAAGAAAATAAATAGTAGTACCAAACCAACATCGTTTTGTTCATTTTACAAAGAGGTATTTGATCTTCTAATTGCGTCGAATTTGGCCAATTTGGGCTGATTTCTCAAAGTTTCTTTCAATTAAGTCCCTGGTCATGTCAATTTGGACCCTCAAATTTTGACGCCTTTTTTAACATGGCCCCTAGTCTTGTGTGTCATCAATTTCATCCTCAATTAATTTTCAAACTTTTAATTTCTTCAAGTTTACCCCTGATTTTAATCAATTTCGGTCCCTGAATATGCGCGCCTCTTCTACCTTGATCCAAGGTTTTTAAACTTCTTTGATTTGGCTCTTAATTGACCCCAAAACTTTTTTTTTTTTTTGCAATTTTATCCCTGTTTTCAAACAATTAACTTTGTAGAAATTAAATTTGGCCATCTAAAATTTTAATCTTCTCAATTAAGCTTCCAAACTTAATTTTTCACCAATCAAGTTCCTAATAAAATTACTTTGACCCATTAAAAGTCTAATTAAGTCATTGCACTTAATTAATTTTTTTAATTTGATCAAAATTAATTTTTAAACTTAATTAATTCTTTAATTAGACCTATAATTAAATCAAATTAACTGATTAAAAATTTAATTAAATTTTTATATATAAATTCATTTAATATTTTAATATATTTTTAATATAAAAAATATTTTAAAAAATAACATAATACAATACAAATGCTAGACGATAAATTGAGTTGATGCAGGCTAGCAAAACCTGAATACTATACCCGGGTAAGATACGATAAGAGCGCGTGAGGTTTCAGACACTCACTCCTGTTTAGACGCCTCAAGGCCAAAACAAAAGAAAAAGAAAATTCTAGAAGTCTTCTCTTATCATATCTCATAATAAAACCCACTCTCTCTACATCCACACTATACTAGGGTTTTTATCTTGCTCTACTCTTTCCTGCGTATTTTTCTCAAACTCAAACGAGGTGCTGATGATGTTCTCTCTCATGCCCTGTTTTAGATTTAATTAACTGCAATGATAATTGTTATTGATTATCATCTTGTTATTGTGCTTGTTACTTTATCTGATTTGTTTTTGTTTTGTTGAGATTACTATCAGGGACTAAAGAAATAATGGCAACAGCACAGTTGACAGCATTCTCAATTTCGGTTTCAGCAAGGAACTTGTCTTCCTTTGAAGGATTAAGAGCTTCAAATGTCAAGTTTGCTTCTTTTAAACCACTTGTTGGTGTTGGTCTTCCTCTCTCTCGACGCTCTTTTCAGGGCTTGGTCGTTAAAGCTGCCACTGTTGTCGCTCCCAAGGTTTATAATAATTTATTTATTTGAAGTAGTGTATGTATGCTTAGCCTGCTTTCGTGTTTCCTGTTTTTGGTTACTAGTAACTGTAGAAACTTTGTTTGTTTCATTTCTTGAGTTTTGAAATTAAAATGTTTTTTTTTTATTATTGGATTCGCTGAGAATTGGATTTGTTTTGGTGTTTTCTCATACCTGTATTGGGTTTTTGCTATACATTTTTCATTAATGCTTTGGTGAGTTTTTCGTCCTCTCTCAAAATACTCTTTATTTTTATTTATTTTTTCAATTTTATCCACAGTTTTTCTGATTTCATTTTGTTTAATTTGCTTCTTTTGGGTTTGAATGCTTTTAATAGCTTGTCTGATTTACTGGTACTTCATTTCTGTAGTACACTTCCATTACGCCTTTGGGTGACAGGGTGCTGGTGAAGATCAAGACTGTTGAGGAGAAGACTGAGAGTGGTATCTTACTTCCATCTTCTGCTCAAAGCAAGCCTCAAGGTGGTGAGGTGGTTGCTGTTGGAGAAGGGAAGACTATTGGAAAGGCAAAGCTGGACATTTCTGTCAAGGTTATTTTTGTAGATTAGATGCTTTCCAATTCTCCTGTATGCATACTGTCTTCCTGAATTACTCACTCGGTGTTTTTCTTTTATAGACTGGCACCCAGGTTGTGTATTCCAAGTATGCTGGGACTGAGGTGGAGTTTGATGGTTCAAGTCACCTTATACTGAAGGAGGATGATATTGTTGGCATCCTTGAGACAGATGATATCAAGGATCTTAAGCCTCTGAATGATAGAGTATTCATAAAGGTACATTACCCTCCACTGTCCATTGGTTTGGTGCCATATGGATTAGCAGTGTTCTTGTGATGCTGTTTGTCTTTGGAGGCTGGTTGATGTTTAGATCTTTAGTTATGAAAAAAAAGTAACTGCTCTTGGCTGTTTGGAGTGTGGTGGCATGGATATGCATCGTGTTCATGCCTTCATGTTTGTATGAGAACTTGCAGGTTCACAATAATTTGTTATTTTGGATTTGATTGTAGGTTGCTGAGGCAGAGGAGAAAACTGCTGGAGGCTTGTTGCTAACAGAGGCCACTAAAGAGAAACCTTCTATTGGCACGGTGAGATCGAGTGTTTCTTACATTTGTCACATGCATCACTGGAAATGTTCCTTCTGTTTGAGATGAATATACTGCTTTATGAACAGGTGATAGCAATTGGACCTGGACCACTTGATGAGGAAGGTAACAGGAAGGCACTATCCGTGTCCCCAGGAAACACAGTTTTGTACTCCAAGTATGCAGGGAATGACTTCAAAGGGAGTGATGGTGCCATCTACATCGCGTTGAGAGCTTCTGATGTAATGGCTATACTCTCTTAGTTGTCCATTGGAATATGCTTCGCTACCTGGAATTTTGTAGTTGAGTTGCCTAAAGGCTTATGGATTGTGATTATAGTCTTTGAATCTAATTTGAATTGCTGCATTGTTTGAGTCCAATTGTGGCGAATTATTGCTAAGATTTCTGGCTGACACCCTCAGCGTAGGTGGGGTGGGTGGGGTTCTTCCGAGAGGGTTATGGATGGTAATATTAAATTAAACGCGCTTGTCGAAGGAATTTCAATCCATTCTATGTTAGTGCATTAGCAGGAATGCCTTCATCTTGTATGAGTTTACGATCCCCCCCTTGTCTTGTTCCTTCAACATGAAGTTAATTCAGCCACAATAGAACTGGCAACTTTTCGAGGTAGTGGCTGCAGGTTCAATTCACAATGCTTATATGCGTAAAAACACACTCGGCTATGTTTTTAGTGGTAAATTCTACAGCGTATCAAAGTTCACCACTAGGTCGCTGAAAGACCAGCTGCACGTGAATTTCACCTATGAGAGACCATTAGTTATTAGATGGTAGAAACACTGCTCCATGAAAAAAAAAACAAAAATTGTCCAAGTGTTGATAATTAGAGATTGTTAATCGTGATAGCATTTACAAGAATGTTAAATCTGCAGTCGATAGGCAAAACGCTTTATGGATCCTTCACCTTCTGGCACCCCCCAGCAGTAATCCAAGGTTCTATTTGTGATAAGTTGAATACTACCAGAGGTGCCAGTAGTTGAGGAATTGTTGTTAGCACCATATCTATGGCAAGAGCTCGACTGCAGGCAGCAAGATAATGAAATTAGTGTCACATCAACCATTGTGATTATACGTTTCCCTTTGACAGGAACGCCTAGGATAGCTGCCAGCGGCTAAAAAAGGTTAACCACTAGCTCAAATACCCCACCTGAACCATTTATCTGTTAAACGAGGCGGCTGAATTATCATCTTACTGCCCCCTCCAGACATTCCCACTGTCAGTGCCACTACAAGCTTGATTGGGAGCTGGCACATTACCAAGATCTCCATCCAAGCTCATCTGTTGCACTTCAGCAGATGACAGTATTTTTATGCTCTGAACACAGCTCATGAACTCCCTGAAAGCAATTTCAAAACGCATATTTGAGAATTAAGCAGGTCATAGAGGACAAACAGAAGTAACTTAAAGTACTGAGGTTCATGACTTACTCCCAAGGATCGTCACCAACAAGTAATATGTCATTTTCACGATCAACATATACCAGTTTCCAATCCGAACTTTGTGGATCTTCAAGTTGCCCTTCAATGCCAAACATTCGGGCCAGATCATGTCTAAGCTCGTCATAACCTTTATAACAGGTGATGTCAATAGATCTTCCAACTGAGCCACGCTTTTGGACCTTCACGAATTTGAACCAGTGTTGGCATATTTACTCAAGAGCAAACTTATCTACAGTGGATAATATTTGTTGAAGAAGATTTTGCTAGTTTACTAGTCATATACTGTCACTTAAAGTCTAGATAACTTAGTCACGAACCTCAGTATATTAATTCTTTTCCAGGTAAAACATTTTCTGTCTGTTAAGCTAAGAACTTCTCAGAGAGATTGAATGAGAGAGAAAGGGAAAAGGCAGGATGACAAACCTTTGTATATGTACGCATTCGTTGATTCTGGTTGGTCCAGGCTCCATTGTTCAAAATCCCAGTATCATTGATGGCAATGTCGTTTGAACCATCAGGCTTGAAAGGTATGTTTGATACACCAAATGACTGAGCGCTAATTGCAGCAGTGGACAACTCCATGTTGATATCTTGTGCGGTACCACCATAATTAACAAGCAAGTTCTGAAGATCCTTTTGAGAGTCATATTCCCTTGATAATAGAGTATCAGGTGCCAATGCATCGATATTAGATGCAGGATGTGATTGGACATCGCCATCCAAGCCAAAGGTTGGGACTGAGAAATTCTGCTGGATGGTACCAGCATCTAGGCAATACGATGTTCCAGAAGACGAAGCTTCCAATTGATCAGTCACAGTACCTTTATATTTTAGTTGGTCTAGACCTTTCAAGCTGGGAAACTCGTTCTTGATGTGAATTTCAGACTTGCTTTGGAGTTCTTGAACAAGATTACTTGCAGGCTCAATAGCTGAATCACCCATCAACATGGCTGGAGCTTGTTGGTTTCTGTTCAGGAAATTTAGTGGAGAAATCTGCCAATTATTAGTGGAAGGTGAGGTTGAACAAGATGGCGCTTCTCCATCTGTAATACTTGAATGGTATCTAACTGCCATGGTTGCGTTCTGCATGCCTTGGAGCTGGTTCATAGGAAAAGATTGTGTTCGCATGAGTGCTGCTGCTGTTGGGAAGCTGTTGCTGCCAAGTGGCTGCTGATTCTGTGTCAGAGGTGACTGATGAAGTTGCTGGTTTTGCTGATGGGTCTGCTGCTGCTGCTGTAGCTTCTGAGACTGCAGAAGTAAGCTTTCAGGGGAGAGCAGCTGCTGCTGCTGCTGCTGCTGTAAGTTCTGTAGCAACTGTAAATGAAGCTGTTGCTCAGAGTTGTCAGGCTGTGATAGTTGCTGTATTTGTTGATGTGGCTGTGGCTGCACCCTCTGTGATGGGTTTTGTTGTAACAACAGGAGTGGGGACTGTTGCAACTGTGTCTGTTGTCTGTGAGAGAAGTTAGATTGCTGCTCCATTTGTTGATGAAACTGCGAGTCTTGTGGTAAAGAGGTCAGCTGATATGAACTTCTATTAGGAGAAGGGATGCTTTGGGATTGGATATTGCTTGCCAGTAACTGCTGTTGTTGCTGCTGCTGCTGCTGGGAGTATACAAATGGTTTCTGAAAATTCTGATTTGGAATCTGATTAGGGGAAACCACACTGTCATTTAAGGCAGGTGGTTGGAAAATCTGCTGCTGAAGCTGTTGAAGCTGTTGCCATTGTGGTGGCAGTTGTTGTATTTGTTGTGGCTGCAGCTGTGGCTGCGGCTGTTGCTGTGGTTGTGGTTGTGGTCGTGGTCGATGCTGATGCTCATGATGTTGCTCTTGAGAAATAGACTGCTGCAGCTGTGGCTGCGGCTGTTGGGGATAAGGTGGCTGCTGTTGGTTAATGGAAGTCTGCAATAATTGCTGCAGCTGCTGTTGTTGAGTCCATGCCATTGGTGGCCGACGTAACTGACCGACTTGGTTTTCTGAATTTGTTTTGTTAAATTGTATGCTTGGAGCAGATAGGCCAGGAGCTTGAAAATTCAATAACTTTGATGGATCATCAGTGCTAAGGTTTTTCTGCAGGTCATTGGAAGGAACCATTGGTGGGAAGAATCCTGATTGAGCAGCTTGAAACTGATTATTTTGCTGCATGCTCATCCATTGAACTAAGCTCAAACCAGGAAAGATTGAGCTTGCGGCATCCTTCTTGCCAAATTCATCTCCAAGCCAAGGCACGGCTCTTTTAAAAGCATTCTCTGTATCAGACTCGTCATCTGCAAAAGAACTACAAAAGATTATTCATGCAGCAATCTCTAGTGGAAACAGATGTTAACTATCAAGGATAGTAATAGGGTAAGTGGACAAATATTGGTCTATTTAACATTCAGCTTCATAGGATATATTGATTTTTTTGGATATACTGGACCTAAAATATTGAATCCCTTTATAGATTTTAAATTCCAGATAGGAAAACTAGTTGAATACCAAGCAATATAGTATTTCACCCCTTAACATCCAATCATCATAAGAGAATCAACATGAGTTCAGCACTATTTCTGAACACAACTAAGACATCACTAGTTATAATACAGTGACAGGAAAAACATGGAAGAAAATATAACTGAAGCTTCTAGCCATTTGAAACCTCCTAGATTAATTGTAAAATGCAATAAGAGAAATTTGCAGCAGGTGAAAATATTATGTTGTACAATATAAAAGGGGGTAGTTGATGACTTTACTTGGCATCCCTGGCTGCTTAGGGAACTTTGGTCTGAAAAATGGAGGTGGACATATGTAGAAAGGAGTTACAACAGGCTCAATCTCCCAAATCGAAACTCTGTTTGGCCGTTCACTGGCAGTTGATTCATCCCACCCAACCTATCACAATTGAGAATTGGTTGGGTTAACTAAATAATTAGACATTTGATTTATACATGTGAGAAATATCACCATAAAAAAAGTTAGGTATGCACTTAGATGAGTCTAGGAAAATAATCTAACGAGTAAAACAAAAATCAATAGCAACAAAGTATTATCCAGAGATTTAAAATCAAGGTCTGGCAGAGAAGGATCATGTTTTCATGCCCATATTCTAGGAAAAACTACAATCAATACACTCTAGAAGGTCACTAGAGTGATAGATCAACCAAGACACTAAGTTCTATAAACAAAGCTCAAGCACATCATGCCTCTAAAAAATAGTTCTTTAGACTTTCTGTTAAAACTTGGCCAATTGTTACACAAGAACGCACAATACAACTGGGCCAATTGTTACACAAGAACGCACAATAAAACTAAGTTTACATAACCACCATATCATATGAAATGTACAAGCAGCTAATGATACCTGAAGATTGCGCCACTGTGAATTTTTCCAGCGCACTGGATCCAAATCACTGATACCAGTGATTGTACCCATGTATCTACGCACTCCTGACTCTTCAGTCGTAAACATCATTCTAAATCTCATGCCAAGTGACCCTTGCGTATACATAGCTTTATTATACTTGGAGAAGGGGATCACAAACTCAGAAGGGCTTGCACTATTTAAATCAATTATATTTGTTAGGCCTTTGGCTTCATGAATTACCATTTTCTATTGACCAGATAAATTGTGAATTTGTGATAACAGCATAAACAAGTTCGAGCAGTACCTTGGGTTGTAAAATATAGTAAATGGGCTGTTGTTTGCAGCAGCATGAGCTGCAGCAGCAAGAATTCCAATATGCATACTATCACTGGATATAAGTGACGAAGAGAGAGCTGGTTGTTGTCTATTAGCATGCCTTATACCCAAGAGAAGCTGTGATTTTTCATCTCTACATCAAACCATAGTATCTCATCTTAAGAGGATGATAATCCGGCATAAAATCTTTCTTGTCAAACAGTCAATCTCATACCTTATGAATAGAACGGAATCACCTGTGAAAATTCTTTTTGTGCTGACAAAGACACTCCAACCTGTAGTGAGCAGGTGCCTTTTGGGTTGCCCTATGATCAAGGAACTTACAGTTTAATGCCCTTTCTGCTGGTTTCCGAATTAAAAGAAATCAAATATGTAAAAAGCTCCTCAAAATATTTAATCAAAGCCATAAAAAGATTTCAACAATTCTTCATATGGCATCAGTTATACTAAAGCAGATTGAATTTTCATTTTCTATTTGTGAACAAATATAGACATTAATGTTAACATTGGAACTCCAATTTTACAAATTTCACTGGTTCAGAACCACTTCATAAGGATCCAGGAAAGGCACATGTATATATCCACGGATGAATTTAGAAGAAACACCTTTTCACTTCCGTTTGGCGACCTTACTCAAATATTTGACAATGATGGAGGATAAAGTAGTCTATGTATCAAAAAAGAGGCCATACCTCGATAAATATGCCTAAATGTCCATGTATTATCATGTAAGTCTCTGGCTACCAGCTCTTGAGCAGGTGGTTGCATTGAAAAGTCCTATTCAATATAATCAATGGTGAGCATTTGGAAGGCAGATGCAGACACATGATCCATAAATATTAAATTTAGTAAAATTTGAAAAGATTGTACACACTAGAGGAGGGAAAATCTTCTCGGCTGCTCGACGAGGTACAAAAAATCCACCGTGAGTACTTGTGTCACTAGCTGTAAGAGTTTTGCAGAAGAACTCTGTAGGTTGCCTGCTCTGCTTTTGCCCCAGGTCAGATGCCAGTAATGCTTCCTTGTCATACTGTAGAGCAGATATTTTAATCAATCTTCCACATGAGTACACTCATTTATGTGCTGGAATATAACAAGCAAAAATTAAATAGCTGACCTACTTTGCTTACTGGTTGAAGGGTCATTTGTGCATAGACCTCATCAGTTTCCACATCAGCCTGAGTGAACATATACAATAATCATCAAATATGCAACTTTGGATTATCAAAATTATGTTCCAGACCAGCAACCAGATTTCATATACTGATTCTTCTCAAGCAAGACAATCCAAGGCATGCAAGAACACCAGCTCTTCACAATATGCACCCCAGCTTCAAGCAAATCATTTTTTTTAAGATATTTAATTATTTTAAACATCTGTGCAGAACAATGGAGGCTTCCGTACATGCAATGTGACATTATGAAGCATGCAAATCAACTTGGAAGTAAGGTTGGGGTAACTTGGTACGAAATCAGTCTCCTTTTGCATTGAAGCTGCAACCTGAAAGTTTTAGTGTCAAAGAAACTTTCATTAAAAACGACAATCAGATTAGCTGTTCCGTTAGATTTAGTGAAGGCAACATACCTGCTCACTGTGACCTTGAGGGAAGTAAACTACAAGGCTTCCAACTGGAGGCAAGGAAACCAGTGGCCCAGCACAAGCATGCCACAACTCTGAATTGATACTCTTTCTTTCTCCTGTTCTCAATACCAATATCAAACAAATCTAAAATTGATTGAGCTATAAGAATATAAAATATATTTCTTATAACCAATTCAGTCTTTCTGAAAATGCAAATTAAATATAATTACCCACAAGCCAGTTTTTTTTTTTCTGTCTCTGAAGATTACATGTTTGATCATGATCATGCATTATATCAACCACACAGAATTTATCTCCAGTTGCATTGAAAGCAACTTTTTGAGTATGTCTTCCTAGTATATTTTCAGCTCCATTGCTTGCTTATTCTAGTCATTAAGATTTTATGAATGTAAAAGACCTCGTGGGAGTTTTCTTGTCAGACTGATGCTGTCATTAGATTCAGCAGTGAAAATAGAGAAATTCAAGAACTTGAAATGGAAGGAAATTTCAAGATTCAGAAAATCTAAAATTCGGTTGAATAATATAGAATAGACTGCATAAAAACGCAGATACAGATTAAAATGGAATCCTTGAGGTGTTGATCTTAACAACAAACTTGTAGACGGTACGTATCTCCTTGCATAACTTCTAGTGCTGTACGAAAATTCTAAATCTTCCAAACGAAAAAACCATACGAGATGCCAAAAAAGTGAGATACAAGAAAATGATCTACCAACTAAAAATCCCAATACTAATGTGCATGCCATATAGCATCAGAAATCTTTGATGTTCACCAAGTGTAAGAGATAAGAAAAATAGTAGTTTTCACATAAAGGAAAAAAAAAAAGGAGGGGGGGGGAATAAAAATATCATCACTGTGAATAAAATCTCAACCTTCAATCAACTATACATGCTAAGAAAAAATTAAAAAAAAATAGTAAAAAAAATCACCAGATTTACCCTCTCTAATCTTCACCAGGAAAAACGAAACATAAGCTTAGGTATAAAGAAGTAGCCATGAAAATCAAACCAACAAACAATAAAACAGCAATAACACCAACATGTATCAAGGAAATGGATTTTGGATAAAGATACCTACCTTCTGCAGAATTTGGCAAGAACCCATTTGAAGGAACCTTCATTCTTGCAGATAAGAATAATCTTTTTCCAATCAACTGTTCTCTTCCACACTAGTTATAACCGTCCAACTCAAACCCAACTCCTGTTTGTTAAGTTTTAAGTTCTAACTACATAGCCATTGCAACTATTTGAAGCATCACTTATCTTCAAATGCTCAAAAAGACAGAAAAATCACCTCTAAACAAAGAAATCCAACCCCAACAAAGTCACTCACCTAACAAACAAAACCAAACTAAAAAGGGAAACAAACTTTGTTTGCTCAGCTAGCAAAACGAGGAATCCCATTTTCAGTTGATTTAAGTTTGCAGGGATCGAAGATAGATGAAAGCTGAATTGTCGCTGAGAAATCAGAGGTAGCAGAAGTAAAAGGCTAACGCGTTTCATGGAAAGTTATTTTTTTTCTACTCGAAAAGTAGATCAACAAAAAAATATTTTTAAAATAAAATTTAGTTTGGTTTTTTTAAAATATTTATTTTTATTTTAGATAAAAAAAAATTTAAAAAAAATAAATTTTTTTTAGAAATTTCATATTATTTATTAATTATATTAAATTTAGTTCTTAAATTTTAATTGTTATATATGTTGTTTTGAATTTTTTTTAATTTCATCACTTAAATTTTAATTTGATTTAATTTTTATATCAACTTTTATCCTCGTTTTTTTATTTTTATTTATTTATTTTTAATTAAATTTTTTTTATCATATTTGATCTTTATTTTTTTTATTGTTATTTATTTTATTTGAAATAATTTATGAAATTATATTTTTTTTTTATTTCATCATTTTTAAATTTTTTTATCTATTAGATTTTATTTTTATTATTTTGATTGTTATTTATTTTATTTGAAATAATTTTTATGAAATTAGATTATTTTTTTCAATTTCATTTTTATTCGACCTTTTAATTTGTAAGATTTGTTTTTTATTTTTTTAATAAACTTTTAAAAAATAAAACATTAATAAGTTATTTTTCATCTTATTTTTCATACATAGTTAAATACTGAAAAGTGTTTTCCAATTTATTTTTTATGATATTATCAAAAATTAAAAAATAATTTACTATTTTTTTAAAATTTATTTTTAAAAAAATTATTTTTTAATAAACTAACATAGCGTAAAGCAAAGATATCTTTTTTATTTATGTCAATTAAACAAACCCCAGTAATTTTAACATGGGTAATTTTTCCTTTTTTGCAATCAGTTTGGCACGATGCCTGCAACTCTAGTTTATTATCCATCTCTTTCATTATTTTTTAATCAATCAAAACCTCTTTTCAAACCATACAAGCTTGTCAAATACATTAAAGGTTATGTTTTGGTTTTAGAGCATTTTACCGTGTTGTTTCAAAATATATATAATTTAAAATATTAATTCAACAAATATAATTTTAATTTAAATATAAAGATAAATTAACTTAAAATTATATAACTCAAATTTTAAACATAAGAAAAAAGTGTTAAATTGATATGACCTAATCGACTTGACGCATCGAAAAACAACTTGGATGGCTGGTAAAAATATAGTTTAACTAAAAAAAATCAAGAAAACATCTTTTTAAAAAAATATTAAAACGACAACATATTGGATCAACCTGTGTTAACCTTTCAAATTTACGACCTTGGTTATGAGACCATGATAACCCCAAATAAAGCAAATCAAAATAAATTATGAAGTTTAATTCTCAATAAACTCATTTTTTAATGACGAAATTGAAAAAAAAATTAATATAAAAAAACAACATATTAAAATGACCTACGTTTACTCGAGTTAACTCACGAATCTCATGACTTAAGTCATGAGACTAGGATAATTTCATAGAAAACAAACCAAAATAAATGGCAAAACTTAATTCATAATCAAACAAATGTTGAAGACGTTAAATGGTGAATCTAGAAAAAATAGTCCATTAACAATAGACAAAAAAAAACTCAAGTCAACGAGGTTAATTTGTCAAACCCGTGACATGAATCAGGAGAGTGAGATAACCACACAAAAAATAACCACAATATATTATGAAGTCTAAAATCCAATAGACTAAGTGTTGGATGATGAAATCAGAGAAAAAAAACATAATATTTTTAAAAGAAAAAAAATATTATTTGGTTAGATTCCGGGTGAAATTTCCAGAACAGACCGAAATTCTGAGTAAGATGAAATCTATTTCATCTTGTTCTATTTTTTAAACTGGAACAAGATATACCTGTCATTCCAAGTAGAACAAAATGGAATTGACAACATTTATGTCAACTAGCCATAGTTGTTTTTGTTTTCTTAGCATTGTAAAGTAAAAAAAATGGTAAAATAACCTAGTCCATAAAATATTTATGAAAATAATATAGTTTAACAAGTCGTGAGTCTCATATGCAACTCGTGAATCACATGCAACTTCAAACCAATATTGTCAATTTTGTTATATTCTAGTTGGAATGGCCAGCATACCTCGTGCCATTTCAAAAAAACAAAACAAAGTGGAACAATTTTCATCTTACTCAGGATCTTAGGTTATTCTAGATTTCTCACCCAAATTTTAGTCAAGATGTTTTGGGTTTACTTTATTTGTTCCATTCCGGATAAAAGTTTGAAAAAACTAAAGTGTGATTTTATTATCTATAGAGTAAAAAGACTTGACCAAAAGCTAAAATCTAAATCCTTAATTTTATCAATCTCTCACTTATACTCTCTTAAATCTAAGACTTTAAGAATCTAGTCTCTACTCTTTACATATTAGTTCTTT
>Ga0307510_10005434_pt1 | contig 15167 bp, 15 predicted proteins | sample 12_EM_MG_FD_207224 | JGI IMG/M metagenome (GOLD analysis project Ga0307510, IMG submission 207224) | Populus trichocarpa ectomycorrhiza microbial communities from riparian zone in the Pacific Northwest, United States - 12_EM | ecosystem: Host-associated > Plants > Roots > Unclassified | place...
CGTCCGCGCCGAACATCGTCTTGGTCTCGCCGGTCGAGGGTGCCGCCAGCACCACCCAGTCGAAATCGCCGAGCCGGTCGCGCCATTGGTCCGGCGTCAGCGTGCCGTCGCGCCCGGACCGCGTGACGCCGATCACCGTTACCCCGAAGGCACGCAACCGCTCGGCGATCAGCGTACCGATCGCCCCCATGCCGACGATCAGCGCGGTCGTGTCGAGCAGTTCGAGTTGCCCCGGCGCGCTCATGCTCCACTCATGCTTGTCGGCGAGGCGGACGACTTCGTCGTAACGCTTGGCCGCGACCAGCATGCCCATCACGGCATATTCCGCGACCGCGACAGCATTGATTCCGACGCCATTGGTCAGCGTCGCGCCATGTGCCTTGATCACGTCGAGCGGCAGCGCGTCGAGCCCGGCATAGATGGTCGACACCCATTTGAGCCGTGGCCCCGCCGCGCGGATCGCGCCTGCCGTGAGGTGCGTCGGCTGCATGTCGACCCAGGCGATATCGGCATCGGCGATCATCGTCGCGGCATCGGCCGGGCTGGCGAACCAGGCGACCTCCAGCGTGTCGGGCAGATGCGGTTCGAGCAACGGGCGGGCGAGGGCGGGAAGAACAGCTTTCATGATCAGAACCAGGCGCGCTGCTGGTCGACATAGCGCCGCTCGAACTCCTCGTCGGGCGTGACGAGGTAGATGATGCACTCGACGAACGCGATCACCGCCACGACGGCGCCGGGCACGACCAGCAGCCAGCCCAGCGTACCGCCCAGCAGCATGATCACGCCTGCGGTCGTTCGCCCGAGATAGAATTTATGAATGCCGAGCACGCCGAGGAAAAAGGCCAGCAGCGCCGCGACCACCTTGTTCTTGTCGCCCACCGCCAGCCCGCCGCCGCCCAGGCTGTAAATGTCGATCGCCCGGTCGCCGGCGACATCGAAATCCACCGACTGACCCGAGCGGGGCAGCGTGCGTGGCCGCCAGTCGGCGGTGGCAAAGGGATAGCGCCGCCCATCATCGCCCGAAATCTGCCCGTTGCCGGTACGCGTATCGAAACCCAGCAATCGTCCGCGCATGCTCAGCCCCTGGTGGTTTGGCCGGCAGCTTAACCGGTTAGGCGGGCAAGGGAAGGGGGCCATCAATTCCTCCCCGGCACGGGGAGGGGGACCATTTGCTACTTCAGCAAATGGTGGAGGGGGGCCGCCACAAGCGACCCGCCTGCGGCACGCCCCCTCCACCACGCGCTGAAGAAGCGCGCGGTCCCCCTCCCCGTGCCGGGGAGGTATCGGTTGGCTTGACCTTGCGTTATTCGTCAGGTCCCGATCACGGCAGCCAGCCGCGCGGAAGGGAAGCCGCCATGAAAGCCGACATTATCCCGATCGAGCGCGCCGGGCGCGGCATCTTCACCCGCCGCTGGTCGCCCGACGGAGACCCACGCGCTGCGCTGATGATCGCGCATGGCCTGGCCGAACACGGCGCGCGCTACGCCCGGCTGGCCGAGGCGCTGACGGCCGCCGGGATCGTCGTCTATGCGCATGATCATCGCGGCCATGGCCCGGCCTGCCCGCCGGCCGATCTCGCCTTCTTCGCCGATCGGGATGGCTGGCGCGCGTGCCTCGACGATATCGACGCGGTGGCACAGGCGATCCGCGCGGCGCATCCCGGCCTGCCGCTGGTCTTCTTCGGCCATTCGATGGGCTCGTTCATGGGCCAGAGCTATATCGGCGAGCATGGCGGGGACCTGGCCGGCGCGGTGCTGTCGGGCAGCGCAGGGCCGCCGCCGGGCATCTTGCGCATCGGCAAGCTGCTGCTGGCGATCGAGCGGCTGCGCGTCGGGCCGCGTGGCCATAGCAAGCTGATCCAGGCGCTGATGTTCGACGGGCTCAACAAGCCGTTCGAGCCGGCGCGTACGCCCTATGACTGGCTGTCGCGCGACGCCGCCGAGGTCGACAAATATGCCGCCGATCCGCTGTGCGGCTTCCCGCTGACCGCCCAGATCGCCCGCGACGTGGCGGGGGCGCTGGGCGAGCTCGGCTCGGCGGAACTGGCCGGACGGGTGCGCAAGGATTTGCCGCTTTACGTGTTCAGCGGGGAGCGCGATCCGGTCGGCGCGAAGGTGCAGGGGCTGATCGACAGCTATCGTGCGGCGGGGCTGACGCGGTTGACCTCGCGGATCTGTCCAGACGGGCGGCACGAGATGCTCAACGAGGTGAACCGCGATGAGGTGACGCGCGATCTGCTCGCCTGGCTGGAGGGGGTGCTTCTCTGAATTCCTCCCCATGCTTCATGGGGAGGAATTAGAATTCGGCCAGTTCCCCGACCTTCGCAAACACCACGGTCGGCCCCGCCGCCACCAGCGCCTTGGGCGCGGCATAGCCCCATAGCACCGCGCCCGAGGCGATGCCCGCCGCGCGCGCCGCCTCCACATCGCGGGTTTCGTCGCCAATCAAGATGGCGCGGTCCGGCGCGGCACGGCACGCGCGCAGCGCCTGGCGCAGCTTCTTCGCCTTGCCGAACAGCGCGGTGCCGCAACCCCAGAAGGCGATGCGCCCGGCCAGATCCTCGCCAAGCACGGCGCGGACATTGGCTTCTCCGTTCGAGCTGACGATCGCCAGCGTCACGCCGCGCGCGTCGAGTGCGGCCAGCGCCTCGGCGATACCGGGGAACAGCGCGATCCCCGCAATGTCGCGCGCCATGCGCCGCCGCATGTGTCGCGCGATCAGCGGCAGCTTCCACATCGGCACGTCGAGCCGGCACAGGAGATCACGCGTGCCCAGCGCGCGCATCCCCTCCAGCTCGGCGCGCGACGCGCGGCGCAGGCCGAAGCGTATCGCCACCCCGTCATAGGCGGCGAAGAACCACTCCGCACTGTCGGCCAGCGTGCCGTCGAAATCGAGGATGGCGAGGTCGTAGCGGTTTTGCCGCGTCATGGCGTGATGTCAGAATCCGCCGCCGACCGTCGCCTTCTCGACCGTCCGGCCCTGCCGGTCGCGACATTCGCGAAAGCCGCGCCACGCCGGCCCGAGCGGCCGAAGCTCGACGCAGGTACGATCAGCCAGCGAGAGGGACAGCGGGAAGGTGTACTTGTCGACCGAGCCGCGCAAAAACACGGCAGCGTCCCGCTGAACCTCGGCCACCAGCGGCTCGGTGCCCGGCGCAACCAACTGCCGTGTGGCATGACGGTAAAGCAGCACGTCGCCTGCAAACGCGCCGAACAGCAGGATCGCGAGGATGATCGTCGCGGTCTTCCAGCGGTTCGGGGCATCCATGACATCACTCCGCATCGGCATAGACCCTGACCAGCTCGGTCAGCAGCGCGCGCCCGGTGAACACCGCCTTCACCGCCTCGCGCTCGTTCAGGCCATGCGTGCCATTGCCGTCCGGATCGCCGAACAGGCCGGGCGGGCCGTAGGACGGGATGCCGATCGCCTCGAGGAAGATGCCGTCGGTCGCACCGGTCGACATGGTCGGGATCAGCGGCACACCGGGATAATATTTGGCGACCAGTTTCTCGGCCGGGCCGATCACCTTCGGGTCGAGCGGCGGCGGCACCGCGATGGGGCCGCGCTCGTTCGCCACCTTCACCGTCACGCCCGGATCGGCGATCGCGGCGGCCAGCGCGGCGCGCGTGCTCTCGACCGTCTCGCCGGGGATGATGCGGCAATTGATGTTGGCGCCGGCACGCTGCGGCAGCGCGTTGGGGGCATGGCCACCGTCGATCAAGGTGGCGACGCAGGTGGTGCGCAGCATCGAATGATAGCTCTTGTCGCGGTTGACCACGCCCTCCGCCGCGCTGTCGGCCGGGTTCTTCGACAGCGCGATCATCGCCGCGCCGAGATCGTCGCCCCGCGCCGCGCCGGCGCGGGCGAAGAAGGCGCGCGTGGTCGGGTTGAAGCGGATCGGGAACTCCAGATTGCGGACCTTCACCAGGGCATCGGCGAGCTGGTAGATGGCATTGTCGCGCACCGGCGCCGAGCTGTGCCCGCCGACATTGGTCGCCTCGATGCGATAGCTTTGCGAGGCCTTTTCGCCGACGTGCATGCTGGCGGTGATAAGCCGGCCGTTGCCATCGGTGCGCCCGCCGCCGCCCTCGTTGAGCGCGAATTCGGCGGCGATCAGATCGGGCCGGTTCTTCGCCAGCCACTCGGCGCCGTTGAACGGGGAGCCGCCCTCCTCGCCGCAGGTCAGCGCCAGCTTGATCGTGCGTTTGGGATGATAGCCGCTCTCACGGAAGCGGCGCATGGCGTCGATCCAGATCGCGTCCATCGCCTTCATGTCGGCGGTGCCGCGGCCATAATAATAGCCATTCTCCTCGACCATGACATAGGGGTCGCGGATCCAGTCGGCGCGCTTCGCCGTCACCACATCGATATGGCCGAGCAGCAGCAGCGGCTTCAATGTCTTCGACGTGCCCGGCAGGATGACGACCAGGCCACCCTCCTTCGGGCGCTCCGGCGTGGCGAAGCGGGTGATGTCGGCATCGCCGTAGCCGGATTCGCGCAAATGCCGCTCGACCTTGTCGGCCAGCGCGGTGCAGCTGCCGGTGGTGGCGCTGGTGTCGGTCTCGACCAGCTCGCGATAGAGATCGCGGAAGCGGGTTTCGTCGGGGGTCAGCGGCGTGCTCTGGGCGTGCGCGGCAAGCGGGAGGGTGAGCGCCGCGATTCCGGCCAGCCATTTCGTGTTGCGCATTGTCACCCCCTGTCGTTTCGTCGCGGGGATTGGAGCATGGTGCGGCGCGGATGGGAAGCCGGGATGGCTACGCATCCTACCTTCTTCTTGCCCCTCCCTTACAGGGAGTGGCAAGAAGGAGGGCGACGGGAGCTCTACGCCTCCACCGCATAACCGAAGCGCCGCATGACATCGCCATGTTGCAGGCACAGCCGCCCCGCTTGCGCCGCGGACAGATGGCGGCGCCAATCACCGGCCTCGCCCCGGCGGAAAAAGCGGGCCGCGCCGTCGGGCGTCTCGGCGAAGCGGCGCTGATCCTCCGCCGCCTGCAGCGCGTCGAAACGCGACAGCGCCACGGCGTGGGCGATCCGTTCCGGGTCGATCGCGACCTGCGGGCGAGCGAAGCCGATCACGCGCATGAGCACGGCAGCGGCATCCGCCAGCATATCCTCATAGCGGACGGTGAGCACAGGCACGTCGCGCTGGTCGACCCAGCTGCGCGCATGGCCGCTCCAGTCGCCGAGATGCTGGTCGAGCTGCTGCTCGGCGTGGCCGACAAGCATGGTGTCCGCTCTGCACAGTTTGGCGACCGCGCGGTCCATGTCGCGATGGCCGTCATGAAAGGCGTTGGACACCGCAACGTCGCGCGGATCGCGGATGATGTGGATAGCGCTGCCCGAGCTCTCGGGCGGGAACAGCCACCCCGCCTCGCCCAGCATGGCCTGGCGATCATGCACCTTGAGCCACAGCCCTTCCGGATAGCGCGCGGCAAGCACGCGGTACATCGCCGGCTGCAGGATGCGCGCCTCGCGCGGCAACAGATCGTCGCACGATATGCCCAGCGCATCCTCGAACAGCCGGTACGAACTGGCGCCACGCGCGGTGACCTCGGCGGCGAGATCATAGCATCCGTCATCCGCGAAATAGGCCGTGAGCAGCAGCCGCATCCAGGTGTTGCCGGACTTGGGATAGGAGACGATCCAGTCGATCCCCCCGCCAGGCGCGGTGTCAGGCACGGGCATGGATGTGCGCCGCAATCATGTCGACCTCGTCGGCGAAGGTCGCCGGGGTGCGCGCGCGGTCGAACCGCGCCATCGGGATCGCGCCGGCAAGCCTGGTCGCGGTCTCGAAGGCATGATCCGGCCCGACAAGCGGATAGAAAAGCTGGGGCCGGTACCAGGCCGAGGCCAGGCGCTCGAGCCTGTCGGATGGCGGAATCGCGGCGATGCCGGGCGCGCCTTGCGCACCGCTTTCGAGGAAATAGAGCCGGTCGAGCGGCAGCGGCACGCGCGGCGCGACCGGCACGTCGGGCACATGGAACTTGTCGATGCCCGGCCGCACGGCGGGGCCGGCGTCGCAGCCGGTCAGCGCCAGCGCCGCGCCCCGCAATTTCGCCCGATCCCCGCCAGGCAGCGCGACGATCGGCGCCGGATCTTCGGGATCGAGGATCAACACCTCGTCCGCGCACAGCGCCATGCCGCGCCGGGCGAGCGCCACAGCGAGGGTCGACTTGCCCGCCCCGGCCGACCCCGCAAAGGCATGGACCTTGCCGCCATGCAGCACCGCCGAAGCGCGCAGCGGCACGAAGCCGTTGAGCCAGGCGATGGCGCCGAGCACCGTGCCCTCGAAGAACAGCGCCACCGCGTCGTCGCCCACGCCGGGCCAGCGCCGGAACACCGTGCCCGCGCCGCGCCGATAATGGAACGCCAGCCCCATCGGCAGGCTGAGCAGGAAGGCCTCGGCGCCGATCTGGTGGACCGGCGTCGCGGCCAGCGGCGCATCGAGACGATCGGGTACGTCGCCTTCGCTGAGCGCCAGTTCGCCGATGAGCCGCGCCATGCCCGACGGTGCGGAAAAGGATCGATCGCGCAAGGCCGGTGCGGATGGCATCGAAAGAGGCATGTCCGGCCATAAGCAGGGCGCAAGTGACCGGGATGTGAACAAAATATGTTGTTGCGCGCGCGGGTCGAACGGCGATGCGGGGCGCCGATCCGACGACGCTGACGCCGGCGGAGCTCAGGGCAGCACGCCTGCGCTACACCGAGTGGGATATCGGCAAGGAAGGAGAAGGCGATTTTTGGACGCGGATATTTCCGCGCGACGATCCGCAGGACCAGTATCTGACCGTGATCTTCGATCGCGATGATCGCGTCCAGTCGAAGTCCATTCGGACCGTCAGGGATATCATCTACCAAGATTAGGGTCCGTCCCGGACAGCAGTGTGATTTGTCCCGGCCGGACCGGCCGAACACGCTCTAGAAATCCACCCCGAACGACAGGCTCCCGGTCCTCGGCCGGGTCGGGGTATATTGCGCTTCGGTGCGCACCGAGAAGGGGTTGCCGAAGGCGAAGCTGTCGCCGCGCGCGTCGAACAGATTGTCGATCGACAGCGCCACGCGCATCCGCCCGCGCGTCGCGGCGATGGTCAGGTCGGCCTCGCCGAAACCGCCCATCTCGCGGTCGAGGCCGGGGTCGAAGCTCAGCCGCGACGGGCCGCCGTAACGCGCCGCCAGGCTCGGCGCGATGGTCCAGCCGTGCCAGTCATGCCGCCAGGCCAGCGCGACGCGCCCGGCGACGTCCGGCACCACTGGCAGGCGCAGGTCGGTGGCCAGCCTGGTGCCATCCTCGCCGCGCGTCAGCCGGGCATGCTGCAACGTGCCGCCCGCGCTCAGCGTCCAGCCGCCGCCGGCGTGCCAGGCCAGTGAACCCTCGATCCCGATGATCAGCGCATCACCGACATTGTGCGTGGCAAGCAGTCCGTTGGGCAGCAGATAGTCCGACTGCACGTGCAGCCAGCGCGTACGATAGGCCGCAAAATCCAGCGTCAGCGATCCGCGCAGCGCGGTGCCGCGCACGCCGAGATCGAAGTTGGACAATTGGTCGGCATCATAACGATGCGTCACCGTGTTGGCCGGGTCGAGGCCGCCCGGGCGATAGGCGCTGGCATAACGGAAATAGACCAGCCCGCCGCCCGACGTGTCGAGCGCCAGCGAGGCGCTGGGCGTGACGCCGATCGTCGAGCCCGAATTGGCATTGGCCTCGGCCTTGTCGGCGCGGCCATCCTCGACCGTGGAGAGGAACAGCCGCGCGCCAAGCGCCGCGCGCAGCCGCGGCGCGAGGCGCAGCGTGCCCTCGCCATAGACCGAGAATTCCTTGACGAAACGCTTGAGGTCGAGTGCGTCGATCACCCCGCCGGCCGGCGGGGTCAGACGGCCGGCGACCGTCGTGGTCGAATGGATATAGGACAGACCGGCGATCCAGCTCAGCCGGCGATCGGCGGTGCTGGCGATGCGCAGTTCCTCGTCGAGCAACTGGTAATCGCGCGCCTCATGATAGGCGAGCGGTGCCGCCGCGCCGAGCAAGGCCGCGGAGGCCGAGGCATCGTCGGTACGCGCGACGTGCTGGCCGGTGATGCTCGACGCGAAGGTCAGCGTGGCGGCACCGAGCGGCCCGGTGAGCACCGCCGAACCCTGACTGATATCGCCCTCGCGCGGCTCGCGCAGCCGCGCGGTGCGCACCAGATCCTCACCATTGATATCGGTATAGCGGCTGTCGCGCGCGGCGACCGACTGGGTGAGGCCGGTCAGCGTGACGCGCCACTCGCCGAGATCGTACCGCCCCGCCAGCCGCGCGCCCCAGCTGCGCGTCTGGTTGAGCGTGCCGGGCCGGCCGACATCGCGAATCCAGCCCGGGGCGAGCTCGCCATAGGCCACCGCACGTATCGCTCCCTGCCCGTTCGCCACCGGCAAATTGACCATCGCCTCGGTCGCCGCGCCCGGCCCTCCGCCCTGCACCCCGCCGAGGTCGAAGCGAAAATACGCCGCGGGTGCGGCCGGGTTGGGCGGGTTGAGGATCACGCGGTACACCCCGCCCAGCGCGCCGGTGCCGTAGAGCGGGCCCTGCGGCCCTTTCAGCAGCTCGACCCGCGCGACATCGACCATGCGCAGATCGGGGTCGGGCGCGTCGAAGGTGGCGCGCGCCTCGTCGATCTCGACGCTGACCGGCGACTGGCCATAACCGCTGAACGGCGTGTCGGCGACGCCGCGCACGAACAGCCGGCCGGCATCGGGCCCGGCATCGATCGCGGTCAGCCCCTCGACCGTGCGCGCCACCGCGCGCGAGCCGGCGCTCGCCCCGGTGCGATCGGCGCGCGACGGGGTGTAGACGGCGAACGGCCCGGGGATGCTCGATTCGGCCTCGGCGAACTTGCGCGCGGTGACCACGACATCGGGGATCGGCGTGGGGAAAGCGTCATTCTCGGTGACGCGCGGCGGCGGTGGCGGGGCGCTGCGCTGGCGCGGCCGGAGGACGATGCGCCAGGCGAAGGGCGATACCCGCTTCGCCTTCCACGGCGTGCCGGCAAGCAGGCGGTCGAGCGCCCTTCCCGCGCTCATATGGCCGCGTACCGCCGGGGTGCGCAGTTCAGGCAGGGCGCCTTCTGTGCCGATACTGATCCCGGCCTGGGTCGACAAAGCGGCGATCGCCTGGCCGAGCGTTGCGGCCGGCAAAGCGATATTGATGTCACGGTCGGCGGCGTGGACGGCCGTCGGCGTCAGGCTAACGCCCGCTGCTACCGCCCAGCACCACCGTATCGCCATCGACCTTGGCATCGAGCCCCATCAGCACCGCCAGCGACCTGGCCATCGTCACGCGGTCGCCGATCGCCATCGCGCCGGAAAAGCGCCGACCGGCATCGCCCGGATCGACCGTGACCCGGCCGCCCGCGTAGCGCGCGATATCGGCCGCGACCAGCGACAATGGCACGCGATCATAGACTAGCCGCCCGCCGCGCCACGCCGCGACATCGCCCGCCGCGGCGAGGCCGGTCTCGACCCGGCTGCCGGCGACCAGCACGCGGTGCCCGGCGGTGAGTGGTATCGCGGCCTGCCCGGCGGGCGCCACGGCGACCTCACCCTCGGCCACCGCGACGCGCACGCCGTCCCTGTCCGCCGCCATGTCGAAGCGCGTGCCGACATCGCTGACCGTCACGCCGTTCGCGGTGATCGTCACCGGACGCGACGGATCGTGGCGGATGGCGAAGAAGGCGGTGCCGGCGAGCGTCAACCTGCCGCCGGTCGCGGCGAGTTTGGTGCCCGGCGCCAGCGTCGCCTCGGCACCATCGGCAAAGGCGATGGTGCGGCTTTCGCCCGCCTTGGTCTGCCAGCGCTGCGTCTCGGGGCCGCGCACTGCCGGCACGACGAGCAAGGCGGTCAGCGACGCGGCGATCGCCCCGCCCAGCGCGCCGGAGATGATCCCGCGCTTGCGCCACCAGGGTGCCGGGGCCGGTGCGGCGAGCAGACTGCTCAGCGTGTCGCGATGCTCGTCGACCAGCGCATCGCCCAGCGCGACCGTGTCGTAAGCCTGTTGATTGGCAGGATCGGCCTCGAGCCAGGCGGTGAAGCCCTCCCAATCGGCGTCATCGTGCGACAGCAATGCATGCCACGCCACCGCCTCCCGCATCTGATCGCCCTTGTTCATATCCTACACCCCGGTCGGCCGACTTTCCCTTCCGTCACCCCGGACTTGTTCCGGGGTCCAACGTGCCGCGTAAGAAGACGCTGGTGCGCTGGCGGAACCTTGGATGCCGGAACAAGTCCGGCATGACGAATGAAGTCGATCGATTCAGACCCTAGATGCCGCCACCCCCGCATCACCGCAGTTCCTCCGCATCGGAGGCCAGCGCACGACGCAGATGCGTCATGGCCAGCGCGATATGTTTTTCGACCCCCGAGCGGCTGATGCCGAGTTCCGCCGCGACCTCTTCGTGCGACAGCCCGTCGAACTTGTGCAGCCGGAAGGCGCGCCCCGCGGCGGGCGGCAGATTGGCGATCGCCGAGGCCAAAGCCGCCGCCTCCTCGCGTTCGATCATCGCTGTGTCGGCGGTCGGGGCATCGTCCTCTGGCTCGGCCACCTCGCCATGGCGCAGCGCGATCCACGCGCGGTCGCGCGCCGCCCCGCGCAACGCCGCCCGACGCCGCGCCAGCACCAGATTGTTCGCGATTCGAAACAGATAGGCGCGCGGGTGCGCGACCGGGCCGCCCGCGCCCTGATGCGCGGCGAGCCACAATTCCTGCATCAGATCCTCGCCCTCGGCGACATCGCCACAGCGCGCGACGAGGAAGCGGCGCAGCGCCGCGCGGTGCGCGTCATAGGCGGCAAGCAGGCCGCCGGGCGGGGCTGAGACGGGGGTATCCATCGCTTGGCGGCTGATTGCACCAGCGCGAGCTCCGCCACAAGCGCCGCCTCATTTCGGCCCCGAAGCGAGCATCGCGCGAGCAACTTTTCTCGTCAGGGCCAACTGCGGTTTTGCTGCGCTGCGGCGTCTAAGCTGTGACAGGACCGAACAAGCGTGGCCACGCGGCGCCGCTTAGCCAGGGATAAAGCTTTGCGGATTGTCGATGTCTGTGCCTTTTACGCCCCCCGTGGTGGCGGCGTAAAAACCTATGTCGAGCGCAAGTTGCGCGCGGCACCGGCGCTGGGCCATGAAATGATCATCCTCGCCCCCGGCGAGACCGACAGCGTGACCGAAGTGGGCCGCGGCGGCCGCCTGGTGACGATCGCCGCCCCCAAATTCCCGCTCGATCGCAATTATCGCTGGTTCGACGACGAGCGCGCCCTGCACGCAAAACTCGACGAATTGCAGCCCGATCTGGTCGAGGCCAGCTCGCCCTGGTCGAGCGCCGCGATGGTCGGCCGCTGGCAGGGTTCGGCACCGCGCGCGCTGGTGATGCACTGCGATCCGCTCGCCGCCTATGCCTATCGCTGGTTCGGCCGCGTCGCGAGCGTGGCGACGATCGACAAGGGCTTCGACCGCTTCTGGCGCCATCTGCGCGCGCTCGACGCGAGCTTCGACGTGGTGGTCAGCGCGAGCGGCGGCCTGTCGGACCGCCTCGTGGCGGGCGGGCTGAACAAGGTCGCGACCATCCCGATGGGCGTCGAGCCCGGCATCTTCGCGCCCGCTCTGCGCTCGGCCGAACTGCGCCGCGAGATGCTCGCGCGCTGCGGTCTCGGCGAGGACGCCACCTTGCTGCTCGGCGTCGGCCGCTTCGCCGCCGAGAAGCGCTGGCCGATGGTCGTGCGCGCCGCGGCCGAAGCGGGTCGGGATCGCAACATCGGCCTGATGCTGATCGGCAATGGCAGCGACCGCACCCGCGCGCGCCTCGAAAAGATCGCCGCCCGGCCGGGCCATGTCGCGATCGGCGGCCCCTTGAGCGACCGCGCCGAACTCGCCGCGGTGCTGGCGAGCGGCGATGCGCTGGTCCATGGCTGCGAGGCCGAGACCTTCTGCATGGTGGCGAGCGAGGCGCGCGCCAGTGGCCTGCCGCTGATCGTGCCGGATCGCGGCGGCGCGCACGACCAGCGCCTGCCGGGCGCCGGTCTGGCCTATAAATCGGGCGACGAGCGCGCGCTGACCAATGCGATCCGGATCTTCGCCGATCGCGGCGTCGAACTGCAACGCCACCGCGCCATCGCCGCCGCCGACGTGCGCACGATGGACCAGCATTTCGCGGCCCTGTTCGCGCGCTACGAGGCGCTGGTGCCGACCGAGCGCGTACTGGTCGCGGCGTAAAAGCTTCTCCCCTCCCTGCACGGGTGGGGTGGGGGTGGGTGCCGCCGAGGGCGCAGCCCGGCGGCTTTCCGACAGAATTACCGGGCGGGTCGGCTTCGGATCGATCGGCGCCATATGTCGCGATCCTTGGACGGCTCGCTGCGCTCGCACCCACCCCTACCCCTCCCTAAGAGGGAGGGGCAAGAAGAAGGGCGGTTAGCGCTTCGATCACCCCCGCGCGGCAACCATCCGCTGCCGCATTACCCACGCCAGCTTCGTCACCATCGCCACCACCAACAAAGCCAGCATCGGCCGATAAAACCCGTCATGCAGCGCGCGCCGGCCATAGCTGTTGGCGAAGATGATCCAGACATAATAGCCGCCCACCCCGTGGAGCAGCCGCCAGCGTCGCGCCCCGATCCAGCGCGCGCTACGATCGAACGAGGTCGCCGCCATCGCCGCGATAGAGACATAACCCAGCCCGCCGCCCAGATAGGTGACGATGCTGGTCACCGCCCCGAACTGCGCCGGCGCAACGCGCGCAAAGGCGACGATCGCGGCGAGGTGCACAGCATGCGAGAAGGCAAAGCCGAGCCCGATCTGCCGCCGATAGGCGAGCAGAGCGCGTGTCACCCGGCCGCGCCACCACCCGGCCAGCGCCGACGCCACGAAGGCGGCGCAGAACAACAGCAACGAGGTTCGCGCGGTGACACGGATCGCCAGCCGGATCGCCGGCACGCCGGGCGGCTGGGTTGCCATGGCGAGCAAGGTGATCAGCGATACCGCTACCGCGATGGCCCAGAACAGCCACCAGCGATCGGGCTTGCGTGTCGTAGCGGCGGCCATGGCGACGTTCATCAAGCGGATATTATCGTGGTGTGCGCAAACGCGCCACGCGAAGCGAGCGCATGCAACAACGCCCTGCCGCTGGCCATGCCGATCAACGCGGCGAGACTGTCAGGTCGTAATTGCCCCAATAATTGTTCCTCACGCCACCTTCCGGTGTGTAGCGGACCTCGACATGCACGCCGCGCCAATCCGCCGACAGGTGCTCGATGCGCTTTTCGACGCCGGAGCCCGTGTCGTCGACGGTGTCCTCGACCGGCATGACACGGTGCTCACGCAGGCAAGCGTCGATGAGCCAGGGAAAGCGGTGCTTGAACTCGAAGCCGACGGCATGCCGTGCGGCAGTGCAAAAGGCGGATTGCGCCGCCACGCCGCGCTTTTGGCTGCAGGCGAATTCCCACATGCTGTCCGGATAGATCGGGTGTCCGCCGAAGATGCGGGTTTCCTGCACCTCGCCCGATCGCCTTGCCTCGCGCGCCAGGCCGGCGAGCGCATGACAGAAGCGTCGGCCGGCCGGATCGGGCGGCGCCGCGACGACGCCCGACGGAACGATGGCGAGCAACACCGCCAGGGCTACACCGCGGATCACGCGCAAATCCCCGGCCGCCTTCCCACCCAGGGCCGCGCCGCCTCGATCTCGTACGCCAGCGCGAGCAACGCCGCCTCGTCGCCCACCGCCGCCTGGAACTGCGCCCCGATCGGCAGGCCGGCCGTGCTCCACGCGCCCGGCACGCTCATCGCCGGCGCGCCAACGACGTTGGCCGGCGTGGTATAGCCGACATAGGCCGGCAGGCGCTCGGCCATGGCCTCGACCGGCAAATCGGGCGCGAGCCAGCCGAGCGGGATCGGTGGCGTCGACAGCACCGGCGAGAGGATCACGTCATAGCGCGACAGCCATGCCGCATAAGGCCCGCCCAGCGTGTTGAGATAGGCCACCCCCTGCTCGACCGCACCGGCCGGCGCCATCGCGACGATGCTCGCCATGGCGAGGCTGAACGGCTCGACCTCGTCCGGCCCGGGCGCATGGCCAAGCCGCGTCGCAGCCTCGGCGAGGATGTTCGCCGCGCCCTTCGACCAGGTCAGCAGGAAGGGATCGGCCATGCCGACCAGTTCGGCCGGCCAGGTGGTCGGCTCGACCTTGTGGCCGAGATCCTCGAGCAAGGCCGCCATCTCCTCGGTCGCCGCCGCGACCTCGGGGTCGGGCTTGCCGCCGGTCACGCTGTCGATCACCAACCCGATGCGCAGCCGCCTGTCGGATGGACCGCGCACCATCCCGACCGGCAGCAGCCCCGCCCCCGTCCCCTCGACCGCGGCAAGCAGGCCGGCGCTGTCGCGCACGCTGCGCGAGACGCAAAGCTGCACGCTCAAGGAGATCGGGAAATGCCCCGGATCGGTCGCCAGCGTGCGCCCGCGCGACACCTTCAGCCCGAACAGCCCGCAGCACGATGCCGGGATACGGATCGACCCGCCGCCATCGCTGGCATGGGCGAAGGGCACGACATGCGCCGCTGTCGCCGCGCCCGCCCCACCCGACGACCCGCCTGAGGATCGCGTCGGGTCCCACGGGTTGCGCGTCGGCCCGAAGGCGAGCGGCTCGGTGGTCGGCAGAAAGCCATGTTCGGGCGTCGAACTCTTGCCGATCGGGTTGAGCCCGGCGGCAAGCATGCCGGCAATCAGCGGCGACTGCCGCGTCGCCGCGCCGAGATCCGCCGTCGAGCGCGACCCCGACCGCGTCGCCAGGCCGGCCATGTCGTCGAGATCCTTGATCAGATTGGGCACGCCGGCAAACGGACCATCGCCCAGCGGCCCCTTGGCCCGCTCGCGCGCCCGCTCGAAATCATCGACAACGAGGAAATTGAGCTGCGGGTTCAGTGCCTCGGCCCGGGCGATCGCCGCATCGGCCATCTCCAGCGCCGACACCGCACCGCTGCGGATGTTCGCGGCGGTTTCGGTGGCATCCCAGTTCGCGCTCTCGTCCACGGCCATGCCGGGTCTCTCCTGATTTGGTTTTCGTTGGAGCGGGTTGTGGCGCGGATGGCGGGGTGGGGCAATGCGGGTATGACCCGAGCTGGATACCCGCTACTCAAAATGCGGGAAAAGGTGACC
>Ga0307510_10005435_pt1 | contig 15167 bp, 10 predicted proteins | sample 12_EM_MG_FD_207224 | JGI IMG/M metagenome (GOLD analysis project Ga0307510, IMG submission 207224) | Populus trichocarpa ectomycorrhiza microbial communities from riparian zone in the Pacific Northwest, United States - 12_EM | ecosystem: Host-associated > Plants > Roots > Unclassified | place...
TGTCATCCTTACCCATTTATTTTCTTGCACACAGGAGTGTTGGTTCAAAATACTTACCCCTTGGAGTTGGTAATTGTATGGTAAAGGATGGGGTTTAAGATGTACTTTACCATCTCAACATATTTTCTGTCTGAGTGTAGTTCGGTTGCAGTGTACCAGAATTTTGTCCAAAATCAACCCACCCCACCCCTGTAGCGTACCACTTTTTTATGCCTGCCCCTTGTACACCCTACCGTCCCAAAAAATTTCGGTGGTTGGAAGCCTTTCTGCTTTGCCTCACCGCCTAATCTGCTTTAGTCAGCGTGGGTATCCGCTCAACACCTCGAGTACTCGGTACATCACCGATCCTAGGCATTGCCCGTCTTTTGCTATACTCGAGCACGCTGCCAATAGGACCAGCACCAGCCCCAGCCTGATACGACACCATGCTCGCACTGAAATCGGTGTACCCGCATCTCCGTACCTCGCTGCTTTCCTTTTGGCTACTACGCACAGCAGGCTCATAAGGCTCGTACATTACTTGATGACCGCTGTGCTGGCCCGGGCGTGCCGTGGGGAGGCGTTGTTGGCAATCATGAGAAGGGGGGGGGGGGGGATTTCGCACGCTGAGGAGCTTTCCCTCTCCATCCGCCGTTATGTGCAGCTCGCCCTTTGCCGTCTTATTGGCCATAATCGGTGCTACGTCATTGCGGTTTGTACGTTTTGGACGCCTAGCTAGCTGTTTAAAAGATGTCGGGTTCGCAACTGTTCTTGCTCCGTTTCCGTAATAAAGTGAAGTATACCCCTCCTCCCCTCTCATCTTGTTCGCCCTATCCTATCCTATCATATCCCATCCCATCCCATCCCATCCCATCATACCCTGTCCCAGTGATTTTATTTCCTCACTTACATCCCCGCTCGGACTAAACGTGAACGCAATATAACACGACATATCAGATCGGCAGAGAAACACTGGTGCACATCTACCCAGACCAGATTAGATTCTACGAGAGGCAGACACAGCTCTGTAATGGGGATGTTCTCTGAGTCCCGGTTAGCACTTCACAATGAGAAAGCCAAGCAGCATCAACACCAAAATAACAATCTAGACACTTGCTTCGCCTGTGCCCTGATTGAACTCCCCCTCCAAGCCCTCTTCCGGGCCCAGGAGCCAGTCCCGCAGAATGCCGAATGCCCACCATCTCCACCAATAAATATCCCCTTATTATATGGCAAAATCAAAGTCCTCGTCAAAGGGCTTGGCACAAAACAACAAAAGCAACAAAAGGAACCCCAGAGAAGCCCATACTCCCCATACTCGATGAACTTTCTTCGCCCTAGTAACCGCCGATTCACTGGAGACAGCGAAAGCAAAGACAGCTGTCGAAGCTTTCGAAGCAGGCGAACTCTGTATAGCCGGATGGTTAGCCCGACGGGGTCAGCGTGCAATTTACAGAATTACCCGGGCCTAGATTCCCCCGCGATGCCGGAGACACCTGGCGGGGGCTCAAGCGTTGGCTACCCCGCCACACCGATAACACCCCCGCCCACGCCTCCATTATGCGGTCATGTATCGCCAGGAGGGGTCTGCGAGAAATACACGGATACAGCTATGGCGTGCCAACGTTGGATATCAGGGGTCGAAGCAACAGACCCGGCCCACGAGCAGGAACCTGAACTCGAGTCAGCGCCAGAAACGCCACATGAGGGCCAGAGCTCGCCGTTGCTGTTGCCCGAGGAACGGGAGGGGAGACCTCCCACCGGACTTGGAAATGAGATGTCGAATGTCGTTTACGAAGAACAGAGTTCGCTGCTGGCCAACCCTTCCTCCTCGCCACCGCCAACACAGCCTCCAGCGCCCAAGAAGCGCAAGGGAAGGCCAGCGCCAGTACTGACGACACACAACCTCCGGAGAAGGATTTCCTGGAAGTTTGAGAAGAACTGCGATACTGCTAGCGCTGCTACTACTCCCAGTAACAAGCATACCGGAGCAACATTTGCACTAGCGCGCGTGCAAAATGTGAGCAAAGGCCGGTCCACATTCGAGGGCTCCCAGGAGATGTCCTGCACACCCGAGCATTGCGGAGGACATGGGGGGTGTTGGAATACAGTAGCGACTGCGTTTGTTGGCAGTAATAGGGATTCCGGCACGACACTTGCGGCATCCCTGCACAGCCAGAGCGAAGACCAGCGGCGGGGTACAGCGGCGGCGATATTCATTGGTAGTGGGAGGGATTCCGGTGCGACACTTGCAGCATCTATGCACAGTGGGAGCGAAGGCCGGCCCGAATGCAAGCAGCACCTTGAGGGGGTGTATTGTTCATTAGAGCATTGCGGAAGGTATCAGGTTGGTGTTGGGAACCATTTTGAATTGCCGGAGAATAAGCGGCGCGTGTCTCGGATAGTGGGCGGATTGGTAGCGGCTTTCACAAGGAGTATTAGTTGGTTAAGAGGGAAGGGATGGCGTCAGTGATTTTGGTTCTGCTTTTGCTTTCTTCCTTTTACTTGTTTTTTTCTCTCTTTGTTTTTTCCTTTGTACTACCTTTTACACCCTTTCGCGGTTGTTTTGTTCGTTCCTTTTTTTTCCCTTTCCCTTTTCCTTTTTCTGAAATGATTTCTATAGAGTCCTTTCATCAGTCTCTTATGTTTCTTTAGACTGTCTTGTTTTTTTGTTTTTTTCAGCGTGCATTTTGGAGGTTGTTTTGCTTTTAGGGTCATAACTTGGGGAAAATAAATGAATTAATGAAACCTGCAGGCGGGAATCTAATACTTACGAATTGACCTGTCAAACGACCGCTGCACGATGATGGCCATCATCATCGATCACTCGCCGGGAGTGAGATTTTTTAGCTCCTGGCAAAGCTGGAGGTGACACCAACCATAAGTGGGGTGCTTTTTGATTGATGCTTGTCGCTAAGATAGTATAAGCTACGGGTAGTTGGCTCGCCCAAGCCACCACGCCATTCCCGCAGCTCGGGGTACACAGTGACACCTGGATTGGCCAAACAGAACTCTCCGCACATATAGTAGCACAAATCCGGTAAGGTTAGGTTCAGATAAGCAAATCAGCGTTAACACACGTGAGTCATCAATATATGGATACTACTTTTCATTAGTCTAGCATTAAGGAAGAAGCAAGGCTGTAAGGAAATGATCCTCTAATAAAGAAAGTTTTCTATGCACTTGAAATTAAAAAGATTCCGTTGGTACAATCTCTCATACATAGACCGGAGCTGGGATACGGTTACTCGAGCTTAGATGTACAAGCCCGTTCTAGGGAAAAACATAAAATAATATAATACCAACCGAAACCTGCGAGGCTTCGAGGAGCCTCGCTATATAATCGCAGCCCCAATGAGGCGGAATAACATACTAATATTCTTTGTCAATGTCCATGGCAAGAGAACCCGAAGAGCACTATTGTGAGCTATCACTAGCAATCAGTATTAATAGATGATGGATAAAGGAAAAAGGGATTGGGAGCTCGAGTGTGTGTGAGGTGTTTTGGCGAAATCTGTTGGATAGGGTTCGTTTGGGTATATGTAGCTATCAATAGTCTTGGACCATCTCAATCCCTAGTATGTTACGGTGGGGCCAAGTGGATTTAGAACTTACCAAGAGAATTCCACCCGCAAGACCCCAGACCTCTAGACCTCCAGCTATTGCAACACCTCGTAAAAGCCCGCTCTGTAGTCTCCACCACCTTAGGACACCGAGAACAGATATGATTAATGAGAAACAAACTAGCAAAATCGAGATTGGCTTCCCAATACGGTCGAAGCCGAAAGTTGTAGAGGGGGTAGGTGGTGGTTGCTGGATCACGGTCAGTTGTGCAGTAATAGCAGCGAAAATGGCGAATACGAGGGAAGTGCGATGATAGGCTAGATAGGTTCTTTCCAAAGCTGTGATGAAATCGGGTCAGTATATGATTTGCGATTATCATAGGGCTGCGGTGAAGGTAGAAAATTACAGAGATGGGGGAAGTTTATTATAAAAAAAAGAAAAATATTAGAAAATAAGAATTCAATAAGGGTTAAGAAAAATTGGGCATATGGCGCGGAGGGCTTCTTTTTCTCAAAGTGCTGGGAAGCTTTGAAGTTGGGAATCGAGATCGCCCAGAGGTCATATGTGCCGAAGGATGCAAGGTATGTAGATAAATGGGGATAGATATTAGTGGAGTGGGCTATCGCATAGATAAATTGGGGGCAAATGGGAACCAGTAAGGCGGGGTGCGCCGCGCGATAGAGAGGGTACGACTAGTCGTGGGATACGGTATATAGGCTCGTGGATAAAGGGTGGGAGATCGTGGGGGGCAATGATATTTGTAAGTTGGATATTTGGCTATGCCCTGCGATCCGCATTAAATAATTGAATGCATGTCTGCGAAGTAGTGTATGACGCCCAGCTACCGTCTCTCGGCTCTTTGCTTCTAGCTGAGCAGGAATGACGCACTAATCGTACCCGTACAACGCCAAAGCTAGCCGGGTTTATACCCCGATCCGACCCGCTCGGAAAATGTGTGCAGTAACCTATAGCAGGGATCGTGGGCGATAAAATAGCACGTGGGCAACGTGGGTGTTGATCTCGAAGGAACGCCTAGAAGCCATAGAAGGCAGGATTGGGTAGGGAGATTTCTTGAATATGACGAACATCGAAAATAATATGAAATCAGATAGAACTGGATAATTGAGGCTGTAATGAACGGGGTGTGCTTTGTTTTTCCTCAAAAAAAAAAAGAGGGGATGGTGATGACAATTGGTTAAGAGGGGAGGATCATTTAATCCTACCTAGATGGTCTCGTGCAGCATTATACGGGACCACAACCGATATATGGTTATTCCAAAATGTAACAGGCCTCGAGCGTAGTCTCAATGCCTTCCGAACTGAAGCGACAATGCCACTAGGCGGCGGTGGCGAGGCCCCTCTGGAACAGTTGGATGAACCTGAGTGGTCGGGAGTGCTAGCTGGGCCAGAATAATCACACTTTGTACCTACAGAGGCTTGTCCTGATTTCGGGGATTCGCAGAAATCGCTATCGTCGGATGGATTGTGTGGCGGGACGCCATAGTCCCATTGTTGCAACTCTGTTGCATCGCCGCACAGGGCGGGAGCAGCGGGGGGGGTCGAGATTGTAGGAGGAGCCGCAGAAGCAATAGCAGATCTTTGAACCACCGGTATGGAAGGATTAGGAGAGGGGTGAGTGTCTCTGAAAGCATCCCTGGGTTGAAACTCTTGAGATCTATTGTGGTGCTTTTGTTGCGGCCGGTTTTGCGGCTGTAGGAAAGATTCCGTCGGGGATGTTGAGTCCATGACTGACTGTGTTTGCTTGGGGTTCTGATGAGGTAGGCCGCCCTTGGTTCAGGTCTGGATTGTGCAATGGCTTTAGTTGCTGTCGTATGTGCGGTAGGTAGGTTGTTCGCGAGAAGACGGGGAGAAATATTGCTTGCTGCGGCGGTGGTGGATGCTGGTGTGTCTTTGTTGAGTGGCCACGATGGACCATTGACAAGGCTATTCGCGGCTCGGGCCGTCTCTACAAAATAGGACGTTAACAGCCATTTTGACAGTGACAGCCGTTAATAAAAGCAATACCATGGTAACACTACCCTACCGGCGCTCGTTAGAATGTCAGCAATCGTCGATGAAACAAGGACGCTGTTGGTTTGAGAAAGTTCACTTGGGGGTTTGAAGTCTTCGGCGGACCGGATCCACAAGCGATTTTCTCCACCGCCCACCCTTGACAATTTCCTCTAGCAAAACTACAGAACTGCGAAATGTTCAATCCCTCTGCCTGTTCTCTCGCACACCTCTCCATCGTGGCCCCCCCTCATTATTTCTCGCTTGAGTATTTGTGCTCTATACTACAAACTCAAGCTATAAATTTTATCTGCTCTCAGACCCAGAGGTGAGGGCCTTGACCGGGCACCTAAGAAAGCCTTCGAAATTAAGGGATGGATGGTCTTGATCGCCCTTATTTTGTCTTGCTTGAGAAAGTAAGATGCCCGATGAAACGAATCTAGATTTTCTAGTTTGTTCTGTGAGTCGGGGCCCTTGGACATGCTCTTGTCAACCGCGAAGCACTGAAGGAGCCCCCGATTTACATTCGCACAAACGGAGCACCAAACAGGAAATAAGCTAAGCTTGCGATATTTCAGCAATTGGCATGAAGCCTTGATATCTAGATGCCAGGTCTTTCCATTAGCTGTTTGTTTAAAGGAACAGTTTCTGTGCAACCGCTAGGTACGACATGAAAACCCAAAGCAAGCGCCTTCCAACTCTGGACAACGTCCCCCGATCCTACAGTCTCTCTGATCTGGAACCAGCCGCACAGTAATCCCAGGTACCGAAACATTGGGATCAAGGCCGGGATCTATAAACACTTCAGTGCGGTCATTAGTATCTACCACTATCTCCCTAGGCTATGGGGAGGAGAAACATATCGCCATCTGTGAGTCGCCATTGCGGAAGAATTGGAAAGGCTCGAAAAAAATTGAAGCAGCTAATATCCCACCTGATAAATAGGCTGAATGGGACCTAGCCACAAGTGGTAGAAGTGTCAGGTTAAGCCCGCGATTCCCAGACTTTAACCCAATAAAGCCCGACGCTTCCCGCCCAAGGGAATTTTGAACCGTGATTTGTTTGTGCAATGCCAGTATTGAGGTTTTTTGAGGCTGTCGATTCTCGATGTCCACCGATAAGAGTGCTTTTCTCAAATAAAAGGCGTTGAGTATTGCAGGATGGAATACCCGGGGAGGGAAGTTTCAATTATAGTATAATCATACCCTACCGGCCTACTTAAGCACTTTATTTATTTCAACGGTTTGATTAATGAACAAGGAGCGTTTGCTCGGGATGGGCAATATGTAGGAGATATATTTAATCGCCTTAGTGGAAACGTGCTCGGGCTCGAGGCCGGTTCGAGGGTCGGAACAAAGCACCAAAAAAGCCCGGCCTAGCCCAGAGGCCCGATTCGGGGGGGCAACCCATGCCTACGGAAGTTGTGGAATTGAGTACATTGAAAGACCAAACAAGGACTTTATCAAGGAAGCGGCAGATGCTGCTACAGGTGCAGACGTAGATGTTAGTTTGAATGCCCAGGGAGGATTAGATGACAGACAAACCATATATCTCCCGAAAGATGGCCACCAAGATCGCTTAATCGCGGGGCTCCTTGCCACCTTCTCTGGGAGGTTCGAGGATAGCCGACCTACCGCAAATGGCCCGGTGACCGCCGCCGCCGCCGCGTAGTCTACGATGAAGTAATCTCTACTGGATACCATCACTGTCGTATAGCACAAGCTTACCAAGGTTGAGTCACAGTCTGTCTCCAGCCATGATCCCCTGCACCCCCTTTGAATACGGTCCCGCTTCCTCAGCGACTCGGTGCTCGCGGAGTCTAACAAGTTGGCTGCCCCGATACGAGAACCAATATCAGATCCAGGCATGGCAAGGAATCAGCCCAAGTCTCGACTAGTCCGGCACGGGGAGGGGCCCGCAGTGCTCAGAAAGATCGAGTTAGAGCCTAACCAGACAAAGCCCCTTGACTTTGTTATCGTCAAGTACGCTGCTGGATATTGCAACACCTCCATATCACGGATCGCCGAAGAAGGCGAATTCGAGGCACTGATTGGTGCTTCCCGGTAGATATCAGGTAAGGATTCTGCCCACATACGCTTTTACTATCTGTTTTCGTGGGGGGGGGGAACATGAATAGAAAATAAAAGCAATTAGATTCACGGAAATAGAGGCAGAGCAAGCTTCGAGGTGAAGGAGTCGTTCACCTACTGTAGGTGTTTTAGACGAGCGAATTAGGGGGCAATATTTTCTACAGCCCGTTTATTTATTTTGCTTGCGTGTTTTCCCCTCTCGTTATGCGGTTTTTCTTGCGACCGGTTTGGTTAAGATATAAGCTTTTCTTGACCCTCTTGGGGGCGAAGTGCACTGAACACGAGTGAAGGGTACTGTATAGTGCATACTACTTTCCTTGGTGGATCAAGTGCAGCAAAAGTTGTTGAAATTACCTTACCTGGGGAGCAGGGTCTGATGTTATATAGTTCGAAAATGCCGTCGGGTTTCTCACGAGAGCGAGGCTTTTGTTTTCCGATCCCTTTGTCTAGTCATTTGGCGATGGTTTTAAAGCGATTGTCCGTGGCACTGGACTACTCACAGTTTCACGAAATTCGGGGGCTAAGGTATTTGCCCCCCTTTCTCACAACTTAAGGGGAAAGAGTAGCTAGTCCGAGGGATACCGCCAGGAGCATAAAAAGATGCCACACTCGATCCCCGAGAAATGCTACCTGCCGTTGAACAGGATTCACGCAATATTTAGAGATAAATAATATAGAGCGTTCAAAGGTCGTAGTTGCTTTCGGGTCGAAAGGAAGCAAAACAATACATTCTTCTTCTGCTACCCCGCCGACCGCGGGCTTGTGGTCCGGGGCCGGATTCTACCACCTCGTAGTGGGTCTGATTTGTCCTAACTTTACAGCCTTGTTGAGGAAGATCAAGGACTCCAGCCTCCCAGTTCCCATAGGGCAGGATCCTTGATTCTCCCACCCTCCATGATGTATCGCTCAATAATAACTCACGATAATGAGGAGAATTGAGCTCCTGGGCTCCCGCTAATTGCCATAGGAGTTGATTGATTCTTGGCATCTTAAGGTATTTCACTTAACGTCATCGCGGGAACAAATACTTATCCTACCGTCGGGTATATTTCGATTTTCCCACCCTAGATTAAATAATATTAGACATTGAATACATTACCAGAGCAGATCCTCAAGAGAAAAACTATAAACGCCGCTAACTTATGTCTATTGGGGAAAATTCTCGTATAGAGCAGCCACAACTGGAATATTAGTGGTGATAGAAGGTAGGGGGTTTTTGGAGGGGTTTAATAGCTACAGATGCGCAGCCAAAGGTTGTCAGGCGCTCTTACATCTCCATGGGTATAGCAGAAGAGCGATATGGTGCGATGGTCATAGTAAGCTTGTTTGATGCAGTGCATCCAACTTTGAAGTTGGGCGCCTCGGGCTGATTGCTGCAAGTGAAAGGTACAAGTGTCATATTCGAGTGAGGGTTTGTGAATATGCCCTGGGGCCAGGAAGAGAGAAGTACAATAATTTGTTCGTGGGCTACCGAAGCGAGAGTCGAGGGTGAGTTATAGGAAGAATTACTCGTAGATTGCGCACAACTGTCTGGTGGCGGATGTTCATTGATAGTCACCCGCAGGCACTCTATTAGTTGTTGTTGGGTACCAAAGGGGCTTCTACTAATATATGTCGTACGTAATAACATCTAAAAGAATTTTCACGCATTCAAAGGACTTGTTTATTCCTCCTAGAAGGCCACTCTTACCACTCGTACCCGTATACTTTTGTCTCCTTTTTTCAATACATGCGGTAAGCTGCAGTTCTTGTCGAGGGAAGTTTGGCAAACTCCCTTGGTGGAACTACAAGAGCCCAAATCCGTATTCATTGTTATCCGAGCACTAACCCAACTGTTTTTTCGTGGAGGCACGATATTTTCTAATGCGGCCAACTGCCTTCCACCCTAGAGAATATCCACTCCATAGCTCATTGCCCCCTGCCCACCGAAACGGCACTCTACATCCGCTGACTGTAGCAGCATCACCGACCTAGCAAATCTTGCCCACTACAAGCCACAACCCCTAACCAAAAGCGCAAATGCCCTGTTTCTATTCTCTCCCCCCCATCACGTCATATTGTACTCACTCGCCTTTGCCAAGAATACCTCAGTCAGCCGATATTTTGCTGGAGTTCTCACCAAATATTCGGCTCACGGAGGTATTCTTGGCAAAGACAGGTGAGTATTAGCGCAGCCAAAAACACAGTACTAGAGTCTGACTAACATTGCTCTGCATGCTAATTTCCCTTAGCGGTGGGATGTTTGCCTCAGAATGCAGGTGCTGTACAGATATACAGGCAACAAGCACCCAAACACAGGCATGGAAGACTACAGACTTCTCATCGCACCTTTTTTTAACCTCTTGTACAATCCCTGTTTTCCACCCATTTTGCCCTCTCAGTGTTTGGGTACTTGCTACCCAACTATCACCGGTACATGAGTACTTGCCCAGCCCAAAAGTACCCGGACGCCTTGGCGTCGAGACATCCGTGTTTGCGCCTAAATACGCGAATCAGGGCGCTCAGTTATCCGGATACTTTTGGAATGGGCAAGTAGGCTGCCGGGAGATGAAAGGAAATCTCGGTGGCGGGATTTTGGCTTGGCAGCGGGATCGGCGCTGCAAGGGACGGGTGCCGGCTGGAATTGTCCGCATATGGTGAATTTCCCGATGAATGGGGCGTCCGGGGTAATCTACGTTAGAGTTACCGGTACTTGAATTGAATTGGGAGGGCGCGTTGAATTAGAGAGGCATTATGGCAGGCTGGATGCCTGATGGTTCGGGAGGGGGAGCAGGAAAGTGGTTTTTCGTGCCTCGAATATGGTAGGGGGGAAAGTTATGTCATATCATAGCATACTCAAGTACTCTCCGGCTTATCGGTAGGGATGAAGTTAGTGTAAATATTGCCCCCCTCCCTGTAACCTCACTCCGAACCCACTGACCCGGTGGAGCAACAGTCTCAGAATATCGACCACCGCAGCAGCAGCAAGATTAAAGAACATATCTGACACCAATTTCTCTCCCCAGAGAGGGACAAAGCAGAAATTATCATCACAACAAGAATGCTACACATCGCGACCCCTAACCTCTCTTCCTTCACAATTCCCCAACTGATGGAGTGAGCCCATCGTGGTATGTCAGGTTAGGGCATATACTACCCGCGCGGCCGAGTTGCTGTTAGACACCCATATACTCGAGTAGAGTAGCAATCGGCGGGCGAATGACAAGCTTATGCCAGGCAACATCATTGATCATATACGATACAAAAAACCCGATAGTTCAGCATTGCTTGTGGATAGGTCGGCCACCACATAGTTTTCTGCAGTATCAAATTACACTTCCGGGCTTGGCATCATCAGATTGCCCATTTATTGGTACAGTACACCAACCTCAGCTCTATATGAATGTCTAACAGCAGCTCGGCCGCGCGAAAAACAAACAGCGCAGCCGAATTGAAGCTGGACACATTGTATTGGCGTTGCCGCCTTTAGTGCCCGGCTTCAATTCGGCCGCGCCAGTAGTGAGAGTGGACTGTCACCGTGTTGAGGATGGCTGACTTTTCTAGTGTTTGTGTGGTAGCAGGCCTACTGTGCTGGTGGCCACCACAAACTGTATTTAGTCCCAATTGTTTTCCTTTCTCCGTACATCGTACCTCTACATTGAACAACGAACATACGGCACTTTAGCTTTCCTATCATACCCTTTGTTCCGGGCTTCTCACGACATTGGCCTCACGGTAGATTCATAGCGGCGCTTGTACGGCTGTAGCTCTCCCTGCGCTAGACTAGACCTCCGCCACCAATCACGGCCACCACCATCACAATGCAACTCCTAGTCCTCCTATTCCCAGCACTATCACTCACAGGGGTAGGAGCATATAATGCGCTCCCACCAGTGCCGTGGCAATACTCTACAGGAACCTTCAAATTCTCCACCCATCAGCCGCCAACGATATACCTGCAGACATCCGCCGCAGAAGTCCGTGACACGGACGGACTAACATTAATCCCGCCATCAGCGCGGGAGTTCGCAGAAACCTTCGCGGGGGATCTGAAGGACGCGTTCCATGTGGACGTTAAGGTGCAATGTGTTCCTTTTGAGCCTAAGCAGGTTGATCGCGGCCCCGGGATTTACCTGGGAATTGATAAGGCGGGGATGTATACATACGAGAGCGGGGTTGAGACTTCGGAAGGGTATACTATCGATGTCGCGGGGGATTCAGTGAAGATATTGGGCGGCGGGGCTAGGGGTATTTGGTGGGGTACTCGAACGCTTTTGCAGGAACTGATACTGGCGCGGGAGGAGGCGGGTGTTCGTCAAGAAGAAGATAAGACGGAAGAGGTTATCGAGCTGAAAGCCGGACGGGCAGTGGATTCACCCGCGTACCCGACTAGAGGGTTCTTACTGGACGCTGGGAGGAAATGGTATTCCGCTGATGTACGCTTTTCCTGCCATTGTGTTTTTGTTTTTTGCTCTCCCATCCCAACCAATTAACCCAAAATAGTTCCTAAAGGATCTCTGTACCTACGCCTCCTTCTTCAAATTCTCCGAATTTCACTACCACGCCTCAGACAACTACCCGCTGAACCGCGGCCGCAACAGCACATGGCAAAACATCTACTCCCAGTTCTCGCTCCTCCCGGACAACCCCGCACTCCACCCACTAGTCCCCAGACACAATGAATCCCATAGCAGGGCGGAATTCGAGTCGATGCAAGCGCACTGCGCTTCCCGTGGAATCACCATAATCCCAGAAATCGAGGCGCCTGGGCACGCTTTGGCAATAACCAAGTGGAAGCCGGAGCTAGCGCTGGCGAAGAAGGATTTACTAAACCTGACGCACCCGGATACCATACCTACCGTGAAGGCTATCTGGAGCGAGTTCCTGCCTTGGTTTCAAACAAAGGAGGTGCACATTGGCGCAGATGAGTATGATCCTGACTTGGCGGAGGTGTACATCCACTTCGTCAATACCATGTCCGAGTTCATTTCCGCCACCGCTGGGAAGAGAGTTCGTATATGGGGTACTTATGAACCGAGTAACACCTCTGTGATTTCTAAGGCGGTAATTACGCAACACTGGCAATACGGGCAGTCAGACCCCGTGCAGTTGGAGAAGGAAGGTTACGACATTGTCAATTCGGAGGACTGGTGGGGGTATACAGGGTTGAAGAACGACCATACGCCAATACGGCCGGCACCTTATCCGCAGTACTTTAACAATACCCGTGTGCTGAACTTTGGTGGTACCAATGGCTGGCAGTGGGAGCCGAGCCTATATAATCCGTTTAACACGACGGCGGAGTGGCAGGTTCCGATTGAGAGTAAGAGAAACAAAGGCGCCATAATGGCCACGTGGAATGACAATGGCCCGGACGCTACGACGCAACTGGAGGCGTATTATTGCATTCGAGATGGAATTCCTGTCGTCGGAGCAAGGAGCTGGAGCGGACGTCGCGGTCCCGGAATTGACGTCGGAACACTAGAAATTTCCAAGTCAATCTTGACCAATAACGCCCCGAGCCAGAACCTTGACAGAAGGTTAGGCAGGGGGTCCAATCCCGGAGACCTGCTATTCAACTGGCCAACCGGCGCCACCGACGACCATTCAGCAACCAAGTCCAAGGGAATGAACTACACCATGCAAATCGCCTACACCTCCGGGTTCACCCTCTCCTCGGCCCGGGACGCCGTCTCACTCGCACTAACCCCCAACTCCTCCCTTGTCTTCACTGCCGACGGCTTCGAGTACCCTCTTCGTAGCGTTGCCGAAAGCGCTTTTGACCCCGGTCATCCGGGCCGTATCTGGGTCAACGACACCACGTCTACGCACACACCTGTATCCCTCCCCCCCTCCGGCACAATAACCATACAGACGGATAAGATTGGTGGGAGCAGGGTATGGCAGGACGGCACCTTCCTCGGCCGTTTCGAGGTATTCGTCTTTGGCGGTCGGAATACGCTCTTCTCGTGGAGCCAGATGGCGTTCGTTGCGCCGGTGGAGCAGGTTAGCGGCGGGGTGCGTGAGGTGAAAATCTGGGAGGGGTTGATGAGATGACCTTAAGCGGTGGGAGTTTAACTATGAGAGTAAGGTGCTGGTGATGGTTAATGTCTTTTTATTTTTGTTCGTCGCGGTGTTTTATAAATGTTGCATCATATCTGGATATTAAACCCCGGGTGGCTCAATAATATCGTTAGTATCATACAAGCTATGTATAATAACTATAGATAGTACAAATGAACAAGACAAGATAACCGCCTAACGGGTGATACTTCATGATCGTCACCCTCGTTTAATCATGTGCCAATGGCCTCATCCACCGATCGCGACTGCTGTGCCATTATTCCCATCCTGCCCATCCGCCTCCCAGAAGCACATCCGCCATCTTACACGAGTTCTAAAGCCTGGCGCATAAGGAAAAAAAAAAAAATGCCGCGTGCATCACGAAGGTGCAACATTTTTACCGGTACTCGTATCTAGCAATGAGCATCTAGAAATAAGGTCATTCTTGCACAACCACCCAACTAGCGAACCCCCCCCCCCCCCCCCCAACCCCAGCCAGTCTCACTTTCAGATACTTTTTTTTCCAATGAATAAAAAACCCTTTTTCCATTCGGGGCCACTTATATAGCTATCTAGAGGCATTTTCGGACGCCTTATGCCAGATACAAGAAATATACACTACCGTACAGTGCAAATAGGTTATCTCCGAGAACCCAATCGCCTGCCCGGACTCGTCACGTTTCTCCTCACGCATAGCCGCCGCGGGGTGGAAAAAAAGAAAGATAGAGCTGGGTGTAGTAGGATGGTGGGGGAGGGGGTGTCAGCAACTGATGCGGCGGGGATGCAGTAGCTTACATGTCGTTTAGTAAGGATAAAGAGAACTAGAACGATTGAAAAAAACAAAAATTCAACGAGTTCTATTGAGAAGGAGAAGAAGAAAAGTTGGGTGGAAAAAATAGATCACTCTAGGGGGGGGGGGTTTTCTTTTTCTTTCCTAAGGCGCAACCTTTTTTTGAGAGGGATTTTTTCTTTTCTTTTTTCTTTCCTGGGTAACTAGGTTAGGGCTGAGTAACGCATTTAAGTTACTTGGCCGGTTGTGCGGGGGAAGTGAATCAGTAAAAACGCACCAAGGAGGATCTAGATATCTCAATCGGCCCACATCACCAAGAGGAGAGATCCATAAGGGCAGGTGAATGTTTCTAATATGATAGTAGATCATTTTTATTTTATTTATTTGCCTGTCTTGGAGGAGGAGCCGAATTCGGAGGTTTTCGCTTTTTTCGTCGAAATCTCTTGCGGTGAGGATTTGTGCAAATTCGTAGACAAAAAAAACCCCGATGCAACTTCTGCGTCTGATTCACTTCCTTGCCTTGGTGGTGGTGGTGGTGGTGCTTTGCCTGTGCAGTTATCAATCAATGCTGTTCTTTTTCCAAGTGTGGGATATCTGCCAAGACGGGGGTTTTGTCGTATGCGAGAGATGCGTTGTAGCCGGCTTATGCCTCTTGTCTTCTGTCGCGGTGGATAAAAGCGGGAGGGGATTGT
>Ga0307510_10005436_pt1 | contig 15167 bp, 14 predicted proteins | sample 12_EM_MG_FD_207224 | JGI IMG/M metagenome (GOLD analysis project Ga0307510, IMG submission 207224) | Populus trichocarpa ectomycorrhiza microbial communities from riparian zone in the Pacific Northwest, United States - 12_EM | ecosystem: Host-associated > Plants > Roots > Unclassified | place...
CCCCGCCGCTGAGCAGCCACTGCATGGTCTCGGCCTGCGCCTCCTCCGGGCCGAGGGGCAGCGCGTACGGGTACTTCACGCCCCGCGCCTTCAGCGCCTCGGCGTCGGCGGCGAGCTCGTCCCAGGTGGTGGGGGCGCTGAGGCCGGCCTTGGAGAAGAGGGTCTTGTTGTAGAAGAGCACGCGGGTGGAGGCGGCGAACGGGATGCCGTACTGCACGCTGTTGACCTGGCCGGCCCGGCCGAGCTGGTAGATGAAGTCGGCCTGGGTGGAGATGGAGAGCAGGTCGTCGGCCGAGTAGAGGAGGTTCCTGGCCGCGTAGTCGGCGTACGAGCCGATCTGCGCCATGTCGGGCGCGTCACCGGCGCCGACCATCTTCTTGACCTTGCTGTCGACGTCGTTCCAGGAGTACACGGTGACGTCGACCTTCACGCCCTCGTGCTTCGACTCGTACTCCTCGACGAGCGCGTCCCAGTACTTCTGGGAACTGTTCGACGAGGTGTCGCCGTAGTCGGCGGCCACCAGCTTCAGGGTCACCTCGTCGGAGCCCCCGGTGAGGCCGCAGCCACCCAGGACCGCCGTCATACCCAGCGCGGACACCACCGCGATCGTTCCCGTCGTACCCCGCTGCACTGCCAACCGCCCCATGATCACTGACCGAAACTTTCGAAAGGTCTTACATATTGCCTGGATAGGTCTACACCACGTAAGTGGACTAGACCTCTTGTGGGTCCGGGGGCCACACTGTTCCCGTGAGACATGTCATCGCCCTCGACGTGGGCGGCACCGGGATGAAGGCCGCCCTGGTCGGGCCGGCGGGCGAGCTGCTGCACCGCGCCCGCCGTGCCACCGAGCGCGAGCGCGGGCCGGACGCGGTCGTCGAGGGGATCCTCGACTTCGCCGCCGAGCTGCGCGCGCACGGCGTCCGGCACCTCGGCGAGCCCGCGGCCGCGGCCGGCGTCGCCGTCCCCGGGATCGTCGACGAGGAGCGGGGCCTCGCCGCCTACTCGGCCAACCTGGGCTGGCGGGACCTACCGCTGCGCGAGCTGCTCGCCCACCGGCTCGGTGTCCCGGTCGCCCTCGGCCACGACGTGCGCACCGGCGGCCTGGCGGAGGGCCGGATCGGTGCGGGCCGGGGCGCGGACCGCTTCCTGTTCGTGCCGCTGGGCACCGGCATCGCGGGCGCCATCGGCATCGGCGGCCGGGTCGAGGCGGGCGCGCACGGCTTCGCGGGCGAGATCGGCCACATCGTCGTACGACCCGGCGGGACGGCCTGTCCGTGCGGGCAGCGCGGCTGCCTGGAGCGGTACGCGTCCGCGGCGGCCGTCAGCGAGGCCTGGGCGGCGGCCTCGGGAGACCCGGAGGCGGACGCGGCCGACTGCGCGAAGGCCGTCGTGTCCGGCGACCCGAACGCCGTACGAGTCTGGCAGGACGCCGTCGACGCGCTCGCCGACGGCCTGGTCACCGCCCTCACCCTGCTGGACCCACGCACCCTGATCATCGGTGGCGGCCTGGCGGAGGCAGGGGAAACCTTGTTCACACCACTGCGCGACGCCGTCAGGCACCGGGTCACCTTCCAGAAAGAGCCGTCGATCGTCCCGGCGGCCCTGGGCGACACGGCCGGCTGCCTCGGCGCGGGCCTCCTGGCCTGGGACCTGCTCGACACCACACCTACGACGCCTGAGGAGCCCACGTGACGGCCACCCCCCTAGGGGCGCGGGACGCGACACCGAGCGGCTCCGCCGTGTGGGCGCGACCAGCCACAACACACCCGCGGCCCGCGACGGCCGAAGCACCCACGATCCTCGCCGGAGCCAACGTGGTCATGCCCACAGGCACCGTCGAAAACGGTCGACTGGTCGTCGAGGGCACCCGCATCACCAGCAACACCCCGGAAAACGCCCACGTCATCGACGTATCCACCCACTGGCTTGTGCCCGGCTTCGTGGACATCCACAACCACGGCGGCGGCGGCGCCTCCTTCACCTCCGGGACCGTCGACGACGTCCTCAAGGGCATCCACACCCACCGACTGCACGGCACCACCACCCTCGTCGCCTCCATGGTCACCGGCGACATGGACTTCCTGGCCCAGCGGGCCGGCCTGCTGTCCGAGCTGGCCGAGCAGGGCGAGATCGCCGGGATCCACTTCGAGGGACCGTTCATCTCCCCGTGCCGCAAGGGCGCGCACTCCGAGGCGCTGCTGCGGAACCCGGACCCGGCGGCGGTGCGCAGGCTGGTCGACGCGGCGCGGGGCCGGGCGAAGATGGTCACCCTCGCCACCGAGCTGCCCGGCGGCCTCGACTCCGTACGGCTGCTCGTGGAGCACGGCGTGATCGCGGCGATCGGGCACACGGACGCGACGTACGAGCAGACGCTGGCGGCGATCGACGCGGGCGCGACGGTGGCCACCCACCTCTTCAACGCGATGCCGGTGCTCGGTCACCGCGACCCCGGCCCCGTCGCGGCCCTGCTGGAGGACGAGCGCGTCACCGTCGAGCTGATCAACGACGGCACGCATCTCCACCCCGCCACCCTTGAACTGGCGTTCCACCGCGCGGGTGCGGACCGGGTCGCGTTCATCACGGACGCGATGGACGCGGCGGGCTTCGGTGACGGCCGCTACTGGCTCGGCCCCCTGGAGGTCGAGGTCGCCGACGGCGTGGCCCGACTGGTGGAGGGCGGCTCGATCGCGGGTTCCACCCTCACCCTGGACCGCGCGTTCCAGCGGGCGGTGACGGTCGACCGGCTGCCGGTGGAGGCCGTGGTCGCGGCCCTGTCCGCCAACCCGGCCCGGCTGCTCGGCATGGACGACCGCATCGGCTCCCTGGAACCGGGCAAGGACGCCGACCTGGTCCTGCTCGACGCCGACTTCGCCCTCAAGGGCGTCATGCGCCGGGGCGAATGGGTGGTGGAGCCCCAACTTGGATGAGGTGTCCCGCTGTTGAGGACGGCGGTGGTCCTGCGAAACTGGGACCACCGTCGTCCGTTTGGCATGATCGACTCTCCGCACAGCCAGACGGCAGGGAGGTCGGTCCAGTGATCCTCACAGTCACGCTGAACACCGCTCTCGACATCACCCATCGCGTACGTGCACTGCGCCCGCACACCTCCCACCGGGTCACCGAGGTGACCGAACGGCCGGGCGGCAAGGGGGTCAACGTGGCCCGGGTGCTCGCCGCCCTCGGACACGAGGTGACGGTCACCGGCTTCGTCGGCGGCGCCACCGGGCGTTCCGTGCGGGAGGGGCTCGCCGACGTGCCGGAGCTGGTGGACGCGCTGGTCCCGGTCGGCGGCCCGACCCGGCGCACCATCGCCGTCGTGGACGAGCTCAGCGGCGACACCACCCAGCTCAACGAGCCCGGCCCGACGGTCACCCCCGCGGAGTGGCAGGCCTTCCAGGAGGCGTACGAGGTCCTCGTCCCGTCCGTGCGCGCGGTGGCGCTGTGCGGCAGTCTGCCGCCGGGCGTGCCGGTGGGGGCGTACGCGGGACTCGTAAGGACCGCGAAGGCGGCCGGCGTTCCCGTCCTCCTCGACACCAGCGGCGAGGCACTGCGCCGGGGAGTGGCCGCCCGCCCCGACCTGGTGAAGCCGAACGCCGACGAACTGGCCGAACTCACCGGATCCCACGAGCCGTCGCGCGCCACCCAGGACGCGCGGCGGCGCGGCGCCCGGGCCGTGGTCGCCTCCCTCGGCGCGCGGGGCCTGCTGGCGGTGACCCCCGAGGGCCGCTGGCGCGCCACCCCGCCCGCCCACATCCACGGCAACCCCACGGGCGCCGGCGACTCGGCGGTCGCGGGCCTGCTGTCGGGACTCGTGGAGCAACTGCCCTGGCCGGACCGACTGGCCCGGGCGGCCGCGCTGTCGGCGGCGACGGTTCTGGCCCCGGTGGCGGGCGAGTTCGACCGGGCGGCGTACGAGGAGCTGGTGGGGCGGATCGCGGTGACGGCGGAGGTCAGCGCGGCGTGAGCGGCTCCGGGGCTATTCGACCCAGCCCTTCACGAGCCACAGCTGGTCCAGCAGGGCGTCGCACTGGTCGCCCTGCTCGCAGGACACCTTGAAGGTGTTGGTGCCCTTCTTGAGCTGGACGTAGTTGTAGGTCTGCGTCCAGCCCTTCGCGTAGTCGCCCTCGGGGGCACTCGCGTAGTTCTTCAACTTGACCGGCGCGCTGGAGGCCGTGCCGTTGACCGCGAGGGTGGCGTTGGCGTCCTTGCCGGGGACGCTGTAGCCGACGTACAGGGTGTACTTGCCGTCCTTGGGGATGCCGTTGGCCGACCAGGTGACCGAGGAACCGACCTGGTTGAACCCGTTGACGTAGGTACCGCCGTCGGCCTTGGCGCCCTTGACGTCCGTGGCGGTCGTCATGCCGGGCGAGAGCCTGAGCGCCTTCGCGTCGGTCGTCGGCAGGTCGTCCTCGCTCGCCGCGCTGTTGCTGTTCGACGGGGTCGGCGCGGAGCTCTGCGACGTGGTCGGCTTCGTGGACGCCTCGTTGCCGGCCGTCTTGCCGCCCTCGTCGTCGTCGCCGTTCATCATGGCCACGCCGATGCCGATGACGACCGCGGCGACCACCGCGATCGCGCCGATCAGCAGGCCCTTGGTGTTGGGGCCACGCCGGCCGCCACCGCCGTCGCCGCCGCCGTACGACGGCTGCCGGCCGGTCGTGGCGCCGCCCGGGTGGGTCTCGGGGGCCGCGTAGTGGCTGTTCGGCTGGGCGTAGGAGGCCTGGCCCTGCTGCGGGACCTGCCCGTAGGGCGCGGTCGCGGCGGCCGGGGCCTGCTGCTGGCCGTACTGTCGCTGTCCGACCGCGCGCGTCCGGTTGACGGAGTTCGGGTAGCCGTAGCCGACACTGGACGGCGGCTGGGCCCCGTTGGCCTGCCCGTCCTCGTAGAGATAGCCGAACGGGTCCTCGTCCTCGGGCGTGCTCGCGCCGTTGTTGCCGGCCGTCATCCCTTGGTCTCCTCAACAGGTGCGGTGCGGATGCGATTCGTGTGGTGAGAAGGGCGAGCCTACCCGCTCCTGATGGCCCAAACGGGTGACTCGGATCGCATCAGCTCGCCTGCCTGGGGTCAGCCGGCGCGTCTGTGTTGTTTGGGACGAGATCGTTTCTCGACGTACATCCGCTCGTCAGCGGATTTCAACACCTCGTCCGCCGTCATTCCGCAGTGGGCCCAGCCGATGCCGAAACTACCGCCGACCCGCATGGCCCGTCCGTCGACCCGGATGGGCTGGATGATCTCGTTGCGCAGGCGTACGGCCAGGTCCTGGGCGTCGGCCCGGCCGAGCCCGTCGGCCAGCACGACGAACTCGTCGCCGCCGAGCCGGGCCACCGTGTCGCCGTCGCGGACGGCCCGGGACAGCCGCCGGGCGACCTCGATGAGCACCGCGTCACCCGCGTTGTGCCCGAACCGGTCGTTTATCGACTTGAAGCCGTCGAGGTCGCAGAAGAGGACCGCGAGCCCCTTGGTTCCGTCGTCACGCTCACCCTCGGGAGTGACGGTGTGGACATGGTGGTCGTAGCCGTCGAACGTCTGGGGGGCCGGCCGGTAGTCGAAACCGTCGCCGCTCGCGTCGAAGGCGGGGTGGCCGACGGCCGTGCCGACGGACTCCAGCTCGCCCGTGGGGCGCTGACACAGCCGCGAGGAGAGCCGGGCGCGCAGCTCGGCGGAGTTCGGCAGGCCGGTGAGGGAGTCGTGGGAGGCGCGGTGGGCGAGCTGGAGCTCGCGGCGCTTGCGGTCCTCTATGTCCTCGACGTGGGTGAGGAGGAAGCGGGGCCCGTCGGCGGCGTCGGCGACGACGGAGTTGCGCAGCGACACCCACAGGTAGGTGCCGTCGCGGCGGCCGAGCCGGAGTTCCGCGCGACCGCCCTCGGCGGAGGTCCTCAGGAGGGTGCTGATGTCCTCGGGGTGGACGAGGTCCGAGAAGGAGTAGCGGCGCATCGCGGACGCGGGGCGGCCCAGCAGCCGGCACAGGGCGTCGTTGGTGCGCAGGATCCGGCCGTGCTGGTCGCCGCCCATCTCGGCGATGGCCATGCCGGAGGGGGCGTACTCGAAGGCCTGCCGGAAGCTTTCCTCACTGGCGCGCAGGGCCTGCTGCTCCCTTTCGAGCCTGACCAGTGCACGCTGCATATTTGCACGTAGACGCGCGTTGCTGATCGCGATGGCGGCCTGGAACGCATACATCTGGAGCGCTTCGCGTCCCCATGCGCCCGGATGGCGACCGTTGCGCGGCCGGTCCACGGACAGCACGCCGATCAGCTCGCCGCACGAGCCGCCGCCCGGCGCGGCGGGTGTGTACATCGGGGCGAAGAGCCGGTCGGAGGGGTGCCACTCGTCCTCGAAGCGGGGCGCGGGGCCGTCGGTGTACCACTGCGGTACGTCGTCGTCGTCGAGGACCCAGCCCTCGGTGTGCGGGATGAACACCAGGTCACCCCAGTGCTCGCCCATGCCCAGACGGCGCTCCCAGGACTCGCGGGAGCCGACCCGGCCGGTGATCAGCGCCTCGGCGGCGGGGTTTCCCGCGAAGGCGGCGACGACGAGGTCGCCGTCGGGGCGTACCAGGTTGACGCACGCCAGCTCGTACCCGAGGGCCTGGACCACTCCGTCGGCCACGGTCTGCAAGGTGTCCGCGAGGCTGCGGGCCGTGTTCATGTCGGCCATGACCTGGTGCAGCTGCCGCAGGGACGCAAGACGGACGTAGGGTTCCGACTCGGTCTCCATGTTCGCCCTCCCCCCGAGACCTCGCAGTGAATCAAGGGTTCTCTTCGGCGCTTCTTATCAGCCAGTGGTGTTCACGCATCTTCCCAGCCACTGAATCACAGCGCGCTGCCCACTCGGTACACAGGGTCAACAATAAGTCCGTCTTGTGACTCAAGTCACAACAGAAGATGAGCAATTGAGTAGAGTTTCTGCGCTTTCGCTGTCCGCTTACTGAACGCAAACTGTGTGACTCGGCGTCCGTACCGACGGAACCCACGAACCCCAGGTAGCCCACGGAACCCACGGAAACTCGGCCCTGAGTCCTAGGACCGCGCTCCGCCCTGGGCCCGATGCGGTCCACGCGGGGCGGAGATTAGCGTTTCGGGTGTGCCGAACACTCCCCTCGCCCCATCCGCCACCGTCCCCTCACCCGCCTCCGGGCATGCTGTGGGGGTGAGCAACGACGAGTTCCGCGCCGCCATGTCCCGGCTGGCCGCCGGAGTGGTCCTGGTGACCGCACAGGAGGCGCCGCTCGACCCGGACGATCCCGGGGCGCCGGCCGGCGAGGACGTCGGCATGACGGCGACGGCGTTCATGTCGGTCTCCCTCGACCCGCCCCTGGTGCTGGTCAGCGTGCGCGAGGGCTCCCGCATGGACGACCTGTTCGACGAGCAGCCCCTGTGGGCGGTGTCGGTGCTGTCCGAGAGCCAGCGGCACATCGCCGGCCGCTTCGCCATGAAGGGCCGCATCAGCGACCGTCTGCTCTTCGAGGACATCCCGTACGTCCGCGGCGAGGCCAGCGGCGCTCCCCTGGTGGGCGGCGCCCTGGCCACCCTCGAGTGCCGAACGGAACAGCGCATGACGGCCGGCGACCACACCCTGGTCGTCGGGCGGGTCCTGACGGCGGCCGTACCGAGCGCGGACGGCGGCCCGCTGACGTATTTCCGGGGCCGGTACCGGCAGTTGGGCTGACCGGGAATTCGCTCGCCCCTGGGCGATCCGCTTCCTTAGGGTGCGCGCATGACGACGACTTCCGTGCTCCGCCTCGAAGAGATCACACCCCGTAACTTCGAGGCCGCGACCGGCATACAGGTCCGCCCGGAACAGGAACGCGCGGTCGCACCGGTGATGAAGTCCCTCGCCGAGGCGTACGTCCACCCCGCGGACGTCGCCTGGCCCCGACTGATCGTCGACGGCGAACGTCCCGTCGGCTTCCTCATGGCCTTCTTCGAGATCGACTGGAGGGCGGACGGCACCCTCTTCCGCTCCGGCCTGTGGCGCCTGAACATCGCGGCCGGGGAACAGGGCCGGGGCTACGGCCGGTTCGCCGTGGAGTCCGTCGCGGCCGAGATCCGCCGCCGGGGCGGCAAGGAGATGTACGTCACCTGGCACCCCGGCCCGACCGGACCCGAGGGCTTCTACCTGGGGCTGGGATTCCGGAAGACGGGCGAGACGAGCGGAGACCAGACGGTCGGGGTGCTGGAGCTGGTCTGAGGACGTACGGCGGCCGGGAAGCGGACGGGGGACTCACCGCCAGACGTGTGACGGGGACGCTCACCCCCAGACGTGTGACGGGGACGCTCACCCCCAGTCGCGGCCGGTGCGCCCCCGTTTGGTGTCCGAGCGCTGCTTCTTCTCCCGCAGCCGGCGTTCGTTGATCCCCCGGGGGATCCGGGTGGCCCGGCGCGGCTTGGGCGGCGGGGCCGTGGCCTCGGCGAGAAGGGCGGCCAGACGTACGGCGGCGGTCTCGCGGTTGCGCCACTGGGAGCGGTGCTCGGAGGCGCGGACGGTCACGACGCCGTCCACGAGCCGCCCGGCCAGCTTGGCCAGAGCCCGCTGCTTCCACACCTCGGGCAGGGCCTCGGTGCGCGCCAGGTCGAAACGGAGCTCGACCTGCGTGTCGCTGGTGTTGACGTGCTGCCCGCCAGGCCCCGACGACCGCGAGAAACGCCACATGAGCTCGGCCTCGGGGAGCGAGACGGAGCCGCGGATGAGATAGGGACCGGACATGGTGTCCATGTTCCCGCCCCTGACCGGTCCACGTCACCCGATATTCCTTGGTAAAGAAAGTAAAGACACAGGGAACCTTGGGCACCCCTCGCCGCGTTCAAGGGGGTAGCTGTAGCTTCGTGCCCGTTAGACAACGAGGGAAGGGACTCCCAACAATGGCTGTAAGCCTGTCCAAGGGTGGCAACGTCTCGCTCACCAAGGAGGCTCCGGGCCTGACCGCCGTCACCGTGGGCCTCGGCTGGGACGTCCGCACCACCACCGGCACGGACTTCGACCTCGACGCCTCCGCGATCGCGGTCAACCCGCAGGGCAAGGTCTACTCGGACGGCCACTTCGTCTTCTTCAACAACAAGCAGACGCCGGACCAGACCATCGTCCACACCGGTGACAACCGCACCGGCGAGGGCGCGGGCGACGACGAGGCGATCAACGTCAACCTCGCCGGTCTCCCGGCCGACGTTGACAAGATCGTCTTCCCGGTCTCGATCTACGACGCGGAGAACCGCTCGCAGAACTTCGGCCAGGTCCGCAACGCCTACATCCGCATCGTCAACCAGGCCGGCGGCGCCGAGATCGCCCGCTACGACCTGTCGGAGGACGCGGCCACCGAGACGGCCATGGTCTTCGGCGAGCTCTACCGCAACGGCGCCGAGTGGAAGTTCCGCGCGGTCGGCCAGGGCTACGCCTCGGGCCTGGTCGGCATCGCCCAGGACTTCGGCGTCAGCGTCTGACGACCGCCTCGCTGTGCGGGAGCCCCCGGCCTCGGCCGGGGGCTCCCGCATTTCCCCGGTAGGTTGCCCGCTTTCCCCGGTAGGTTGCCCGCGTGCTCCTGACCCCGCTCATCCTCTCCCCCGACCACGACATCCCGGCCCCGCTCCTGACCGAACTCACCGCGCTCTACGCCGCCAACCGCGAGTTCCAGGCCCTCAGCGGTGACTTCCCGGACCCGGACGACATCCGCCCGGAGCAGGTCGCGGCGGCCCTGGCGGAGGAACTGGCCCACCCGGACGCCGAGGTACTGCTCGCACGCGGCTCGGGCCGACTGGTCGGCGTCGCGATCACCCTCGCCCACCACCCCGACCCGGCCGACCCGGACCCGTGGATCGGCCTGCTGATGGTGGCCGCGGACATCCACCGCCAGGGCTACGGCCGCCGACTGGCGACCCAGGTCGAGGACCGCTTCCGCGACGCGGGCCGCACCGCCGTCCGCCTCGCCGTCCTCGACACCAACCCGAAGGCCCTCGCCTTCTGGACGTCCCTCGGCTACGAACCGATCGCCCACCGCGCGGACCGTCAGAAGGCCCGCCCCTGCACGATCCTGCGCAAGCCGCTGCGGTAGTCGCTCGACTCCCTGAGCTCCCCGGACTCCCTCAGCCCTTCGCCGGCTTCCCGTCCCCGTACAGCCAGTCCTCCCAGATCCCGCCGAAGTCCTCACCGGGCGCCTTCTTCTCGACGTACGCGGTGAAGTCGGCGGTGTCCGCGTTCCCGTGGCGGTGGGCGGCGGCCCAGCCCTGGACGATGTCGTAGAAGGCGTCATCGCCGACCGTCTGCCGGATCCGGTGCAGGACCATCGCGCCGCGCTGGTAGACCGGGCTGTCGGAGATGTGCGCGGCGCTCGTCGGCCGTGCGGGCGGGAAGGACCAGAGGTCCTCGTGGATCTCCTCGCCGTGGTCATAGAGGGCGTCGAAGGTCTTCTGGGCGCTGTCGCCGCCGTGGTCCTCGTCCCACAGCCATTCCGCGTACGTCGCGAATCCCTCGTTGAGCCACATGTCCCGCCAGGTCCTCGGGGTCACGGAGTCGCCGTACCACTGGTGGGCGAGTTCGTGGACGAGGGTCCCGGTGTCGGGCACGCCGGGGAAGACCGGCCGGTTCTGGGTCTCCAGGGCGTAACCGGCGTCGGTGTCGCGGTCGACGATCGCTCCCGTGGAGGAGAACGGGTAGGGGCCGAAGTTGTACTCGGCCCACTCCATGATGTCGGGAATCCTGGCGAGCACCTTCCGGCTCTCCTCGGCCTCGGCCGGGTCCACGGCGACGTACACGGGCAGGCCGGAGGGGGTGGTGGAGCGGGTGATGTCGTAGTGCCCGACGGCGAGCGTGGCGACATAGCTCGCCATGGGCTCCGCGGTGTGCCAGGTGTACGTCGTACGGCCCCCCTTGGTCCGCTCGCCCGTCAACTCCCCGTTGGAGACGGCCTTCAGGCCCTCGGGGACGGTCACAGCGAGGTCGTACGACGCCTTGTCGGAGGGGTGGTGGTTGCCGGGGAACCACGCCATGGAGCCGGCGGGCTCACCGAGGGCCAGCGCCCCGTCGGCCGTGCGCAGCCAGCCCTCCCGCGAGCCGTCCGGGTCGGTGATCGTCTCCGGGACGCCGGAGTAGCGGACGGTCACCCGGAATGTCTCGCCGTCGTCGAGGTCGTCGCGCGGGCGGACGGTCAGCTCCTGTCCGGCGCGGTTCCAGCGGGCGCTCCGGTTCCCGACGGTGACGCTCCGGACGTCGAGGCCCTCGAGGTCCAGGTCGAACGCGGAGAGGTCCTGGGTGGCGCGTGCGGTGACCGCCGCCGTACCGGACAGCCGGGCCGTGTCCGGGTCGTAGGCGAGAGTCAGGCCGTAGTGCGTGACGTCGTAGCCGCCGTTGCCCGCCTTCGGGAAGTACGGGTCGCGCACACCGGAGCCGCCGGGCGTGCCGTGGACGCCCGCCCCGCACGCGGTCAGGGACACGGCGAGGAGGACGGCGGCGCAGGTCGGGGCAACCGGTACGGATCGGGACACGCCAGTGATCCTATGAGGACCGCGTGGCACCATCACGTACGTGCTCGACATCGGCTACGCCCTCTCCAACCGTTTCCCCGACCCCCCGCAGACCGACTACCGCCGCGCGGACGTCCGCGCCCTGCGCCACGACCTGTTCTGCGGTGACGTCTACCTCGCCGACACCAAGGCCGACCGGGAAGTGTCCACAGCGTGGGGATGGGTGCCGGTGCTCGACTTCGCCTGGGCGCTGTGCGACATCGTGGAACGGATCGACCGTGACCCGGCGGGCTCCCGCGCCGCCCGACCCCAGCGCGCGGAACTGGACTTCACCGAGTCGACCGACCGGATGCTCTTCGAGCGCCGCTTCGGCTGGGTGGACGTCGAGGCGGACTGGATGCCGGCGGAGGAGCCCCCGCTGAGCTTCTCCCACTCCGAACTCCGCCGCGAGGCCCGCGACTTCCTGCACGACCTGATCGCCGACCTGGTCGACCTCCACGACGACCTGGGCGAGAACCCGGCGATCTGGACACTGCAGGCCCGGTTTCCGAGAGTGCGGTGAGTTCGCCTGAGTGCGGTGAGATCGCGGAGTGCGGTGAGATCGAAGGACGCAGCGGAGGCCAACACCGAAAGGCACCGAAAGGCCCTGCCACCCCCCTCGCCCCGTCACCCCTCCACACGGATCCCCAGCGCCCCCGCCAACACCGGTGCCAGATCCAGCAGTTGAGCCGGACTGATGACCGCCCCCGCCAGCCGGTCCACCCCTCGCGCGATCTCCAGTGACGCGGCCCCGCGCAGGTCGACGTCCCTGAGGGTCGCCCCCGTGAGGTCCGCCCCCTTCAGCGCGCAGTCCACGAACTCCACCCGCTCCAGCCGGGCACTCCCGAAGTCCGGCTCGACCAGGACGCAGCTCTCGAAGACGACGTCTGTGAGCCGGGCCGTACGCAGGTTCAGATAGTCGATCTTGCCGCCACGGATCACGACGCGCTCCAGGACCGCTCCGTGCAACTGGACCCCGCCCATGCGGGCGTCGACCACCTCCACGTCCCGCAGGGTCGCCTCCGCGAGGTCGGTGCCCACACCTCGCGGGCCGGTGAGAACCGAGTCCAGGACCCGGGCCCTGGTCAGGCGTGCCTCGTCCAGCGCGCACCCCGTCAGCGCGCAGTCCATGAAGCGGGCGCCCCCGCCGTCCTGCCCCGCGAAGTCCGCCTCCCGGAACTCCAGCCCGTCATAGTCCCCGTCCGGCTCCAACTCCCCACCGTCGAACGGATCCAGCGGCGGCAGCCGCACCTCCGGCCGCCGCGCCGGCTTCACCCCGGAACCACCGACACCACCGGGACTGCCGGAACCACCGGCACTGCCGACACCACCACCCGACCCACCGCCTCCACTGCCCCCGCCACGCCCACCCGCCGCTCTCCTCGCCATGCCCCCATCCTGCACCCCCGCACTGACAACCGCCCTGACCTGCGAAAACACCGCCCATGTCACATTCCCGGCCCCAGATCGGTCGTATCCACAGAACAGAAACCAGAAAGGCGACCCCCAACCCAGAGGGAGACCACAGACATGCACCACATCACCGTCATCGGCGGCGGCTTCGCCGGACTGACCGCGGCCATCACCGCAGCCGAGGCGGGCGCCAAGGTCACCGTCCACGAGGCCCACCACACCCTCGGCGGGCGGGCCCGGACCGCCGAGGGGCCGTACCGGACGAACGAAGGGCCACACGCCCTCTACAACGGCGGCCCGCACTGGGCCTGGCTCAGGCAGCGCGACCTGATCGGACCGCTCGCCCCCATCCCCCCGCTGGAAGCGGCCCGACTGCGGCTGCGCCACAAGGGCGCCCTGCGCCGCACCCCGCCCTTCGCCATGCTCAAACTGCTGCGCCCCGGTGCCCGGCAGGCACCCGTCGACGTCGACTTCCTGACCTGGGCGACCGAACAGGCCGGCGGGGACGGCGCACGGGCCGCCGCCAACTACTCCGCCGTCGCCCTCTTCCACCACGACCCGGGCGCCCTGTCCGCCGGGTTCGTACAGGAACGCCTGCGCCGCGCGACCAAGCTCCCGCCGGAGGCCCACTATCCGCGCGGCGGCTGGGGCGGACTCATCGACCGGATGGCCGCGCGGGCCTGGAACCTGGGAGTACGCATGGAGACGCTCTCCCGCGTCGACACCCTCCCCACCGACACACCCGTCATCGTCGCCACCTCCCTCGACGCCGCCCGGCACCTCCTCGGCGACGACTCGCTGACCTGGACGAGCGGCCGTACGACACTCCTCGACCTCGCCGTGCGCACCCGGCGCGGAGACGCGTTCGCCGTGTCCGACCTCGACTCCCCCGGCTGGATCGAACGGTTCACAGCCCAGGACCGGTCCCTGGCCCCCGCCGGCGAGCAGCTCCTCCAAGGGCAGATCCCCCTCGCCCCGCACGAGACGAAGGCCGACGGCGTCACGCGCGCGGAACAGCTCCTCGACCTCGCCTTCGAGGGCTGGCGCGAGCGCGTCACCTGGCGACGCGAGGCCGTCGCGAACGGCCGCACCGGGGCCGTCGACCTGCCCGGCACCAGCTGGCGCGACCGGCCGGCGATCGACCGCGGCGACAGCGTCTTCCTCGCCGGCGACCAGGTCGCCGCCCCCGGCGTGCTGTCCGAGGTGTCCTTCAACAGCGCCCTCACCGCCGTCTCGCTCGCCCTCGGCCACCACACCCTTGACCTCAAGCATGCTTGAGGGCGAAGAGTGGGCCATCACAAGCGGTACCGCGGTACGAGAACGCTCACCGACGGACATCGCTCACCGATGGACACCGCCCACCGATGGGGACCTCACCCCCGCCGTACAGCGCTTCCCGCTCGCCGAGGCAGCCGCCGCGCACCACGCCCTGGAGACCCGCCGCACAACCGGAAAGGTGGTACTGGAGCCATGACCTCCAAGGATGCGACACAACCCGATCCGTGGTCTTCTGACGGGGTGAGTGACACCCGCCCAGGTGACTCCGCGGGCACCGACCCCCGCCGCTGGTGGGGCCTGGTGATCATCGCGCTCGCGCAGCTCATGGTCGTCCTCGACGCGACGATCGTGAACATCGCACTCCCCTCCGCACAGCACGACCTGGGCATGTCCGACGCCAACCGGCAATGGGTCATCACCGCCTACACCCTGGCATTCGGCGGCCTCCTCCTGCTCGGCGGCCGCATCGCCGACCTGGTAGGCCGCAAACGCACCTTCGTCATCGGCCTGATCGGCTTCGCCGCCGCCTCCGCGCTCGGCGGCGCGGCCACCACCGAGGGCATGCTCTTCGGCGCCCGCGCCCTCCAGGGCGCCTTCGCCGCCGTCCTCGCCCCCTCCGCGCTGTCCCTCCTGACCACGACGTTCACCGACCCCAAGGAACGCGGAAAGGCCTTCGGCATCTACGGCGCCCTCGCCGGCAGCGGCTCGGCGATCGGCTTCATAGTCGGCGGTCTGCTCACCGAGTACCTGAACTGGCGCTGGTGCCTCTACGTCAACGTACCGATCGCGGTCATCGCCGTCTTCGGCGCGCTCGCCCTGCTGCGCGACCACCCCGCCCACACCGGCGCCCGCCTCGACGTACCCGGCGCACTGCTGGGCTGCGGCGGCCTCGTCGCGATCGTCTACGGCTTCAGCGAGGCCCAACCCCGCGGCTGGACCGACCCCCTGGTGCTGACCCTGTTCGCGGGAGGCGTCGCCCTCCTCGTG
>Ga0307510_10005437_pt1 | contig 15165 bp, 18 predicted proteins | sample 12_EM_MG_FD_207224 | JGI IMG/M metagenome (GOLD analysis project Ga0307510, IMG submission 207224) | Populus trichocarpa ectomycorrhiza microbial communities from riparian zone in the Pacific Northwest, United States - 12_EM | ecosystem: Host-associated > Plants > Roots > Unclassified | place...
TTCCCATCATAGGGATCAGGGGTACTTCCCAAGAGTTTGGGAGTCGCGACGTTTCCTGCCATGACAACTGGGGGTGGGGGTGGTGCTGGGGGACTAGGTGGTCTCTGTGGTGGGCCGGGTCTTCCTGAACGTGGCCGGTGAGGAGGAATCTGCGGTGGTATTCCCTTGGGGTTTCCTTTCGGTGCAGGTGGTGTCTCTGGCTGGGTTGCGGCAGGTACTGGAGTGGCTTGCGAGGATCTTGAAGAGCTGGTAAGGGTCTGGGGTAAAGGTTCTTCCTTTGCTTTGCCTTTGGACACAGGTGGAGTAGGAAATGAACTTTCTTCTGGTATTGAAAGTTTGGAGCTTCCAGGAAGTGTACTTGTTGGACGGGACGGGGTTCCTTGGGGACTTGGGGTACTAGGGCGACTGGTGAGTTTCTGGAGGGTAGCAACGATCCTTGTTTCAGTTTCTTGTAATAGGTTGCTAACGTTGAGTGTGTCCTCGTCTGTGGATGATTTACTGTGGGTGGATTCTTTGTCGGAGTCCAAGTCGTGATCAGATCCTGCGGTGATAAAGCTATCAGCTTTCTTGATTTCTTCAGGGATTCGAGGTTGGGTTTCTTCTGCTTCAGAAGTACTAGGGCTTTGGAAATGTACTTTCCGGTTGTTGAGGTATTTCCACTCGGAGTATAGGGTGTCCCACTTGATTTGTTTACCGTGAAAGGTAGCAGTACGTTGTATGAAGTCAAAATCGTCGACTTTGTCGAGGTGGAGGACAAGGAAGCGGAACTTGTGTGTAACGAGAGTTTCGTTATTCGCTGTGAATTTCCAAGGGGTTTCTACTCCTTCACACCAAATTCCTGGTGTAAGAAAATGGGCAAAGAGACACCTGGTCTCTTTATAATCTGCGGCGAAGGCGTCGGTGGCGTAGACTGGGATATATGCCTGTTCTTCTTCTGTAAGTTCTAGTTGGAGTTTGGGTGGGAAGTTATTAAGGACGTTTTCCCAAGAGCTCATACAAGGGTAATGTGGAGCTCTTTGTGCGATTCTTGGTAGAAGCAGTGACGGCAAGATAGATAATTTCTAGCCAGTGGATGACTTTATGGGGAGTAGGAGGCTTGCTCCTGGGATTGATGATTCTTGGGTAAGTTTGTCTTAAGATTTCTTTACAAGAATTTGGCCACTTAAGACAAACAAAAAGAGGGCGAGTTTAAAAACCTTTGATTTATTTTACACCGAATAAGTCCTTTGTAACTTATGAAAAAGTATTACAAAGGGTTCTCAGAGGGGGGTGTAATAGAATCGAAAGGCCTCGCAGGGACACGGGGGGTAGGTACGAAGCACGAAAACTGGGGGTCAGTGTGAAGTAAGTCCGTGATACGCGTGCTTCAGTTAACAAAAAGAATCCCCTGCTCAGTGAAACGTAAGTGTCCGCAGAGGATGGCTGTACGACCATCTAAAAAGTCGTACGCGACAAGGGGGACGAGAGCTCCTTCAAAGTGAGTGAGCCAAACGGGGGGGAAACGAGAAAATACAAATTTGATCGAGTCCAAGAAGGTGGTCTCGATGTAACCGAAGGGGAACTTGGGGGACCACGGGTGCTTGCCTACTTTGGCACAGATGTGGACTGGGGGAAGGGCGCCGTTGGAGTGGACGTGAATGGAGTGATGGGCGTCGGCGCGGAAGGGGGTGACAAAGTACGGGGGTGCGTTGGTATCGAGGTTCTGGGCCCGGGGGATGTGGTTGAGGAATTGACTGTTGATGAGTTCCTCGGATGAAAACCAGATATGACGACCCTGCTCGTAGTGGACCGTGTACTGATGAGGGTGGCCGTCGGTAGTGAGGCAAGACAGGGCGGCGAAGAGGTACTCGAAGGGGCCGACGTCGACTGTCGGGTAAAATACTGGGGCGGGGGAGGCGACGGCAACGACGGGGGCGACAGTGATGGACGGGGGAATGTTCTCGAGGGGGATATCCTCGAGTGAAACGTGGTCAGTGACATCACCGGTAAACTGGAAATGGGACCAGCTGTCTTGGGTGAGTGGGGGAAGGAGGGCATCAAGTTCTTCTTGGGCGAGGCGGACGATGTGGGCGGCGGTGTCCTCACCGAGTTGTTCGAGATCGAACTTGGCAGCGGCACGAAGAGCTTCGAGGGTGGGTGCAGGAGTGAGCGGGGATGTGGAGCAGACGATGTATGGGTTGGGATCAACGGGGGTGGGCTCGAAGGTGTCGGGGTCGACGAGGGTGATGCCGGCGCTGGCTGATGAGGTGGAGTACTGGGGAGACTGGGGGATGTAAACGTCGTAGGGGCCGGGGCCAGTAGGTTCGAGGAATGGGAAGCCGGGGACGACGAACTCAAAACGGAGTTCGGGACTGGGGGCAACGGTGGGCGACCAGGGGAAGACAGGGGATGATGCACGGGGGACCGGGGGATACTGGAGCTGGGGGCTTCCAGGGCTTGGATAGTTCCAAGTGTTACGGGGGCTGTTGAGGGCGTTGTTGACGACCTCAAGGGCGGTGGCGGAGTTCTCCTGGTAGACGGCATTCAAGTCAGACCAAGAGGCGATGGAGATGGAAGGGGAAGACACTTGTTATGTTCTTGGGCACTTGGCCCACATTTTTCTTTCTTTCTTGACTGTTATGTACTTATACGACCACATGACCCCGACTCACATGACCGTTTACCTGTACAACAGAGCCATCTTGTTGGGAACTTCATTGTTCCCTCCTCTTGTACATTTCCCATTGTTCTCCTCTTATGGTAGTCTGTGACCACCATTGTTCGTGACTCTATTGTTCTGTGATCCTTATTGTTTGTGACCCCATTGTTCTCCTCATTTGTACGCTTAGTCAGGTAGCTGCCCTCTTGTATATAAGCTGGACTTATATCTTAGAGTTGGGCCTTAAGCCTGACTTAGTTTGCAATCTATTGCGTTCTCAGTCCTTGTTGCTTGAACAAACATTTCCCTTTTACTTTTCTTTGAAGTAATCTTCAAGTCCTTGAAGATACTTCCCATTCCTCTTTATCATCACCCAGACATTGGTCTTAGCGACCTTCTCGTCTTTATCACCTTCCAAAGCACCTCAGGTTATTAAGGGAATTACAACCCTTATAACTTCATCACTGCCGCATATTTCACCGTTTTGCGCACATCGCGCCTTAAGGTTCAATAGGCCTTAACATAAGTCAGGCTTTCCTCGAACGTCCTTGAAACACAGGACAAACACCAATTACACCCTGGCGGCAGTAGTACTTATCGGAACTCTTGAACAAAACAAAAGAGTTCATAGGAGACAACAAGACGATCTCCCAGCACACGTCAAAGGCAAAGCATACTTCGAATACTACGGAACCGGACATAAAGATACTGGATATTACGTCGACCTCCCAAAGAAAACACACGGAGTTGTTGAATTTGTCAAAGTAGAAGACGACGACTTTTGGGTAAAACTCCTCTGGAAAGATAACCAGTGGTACACGAACCAAGGAGGAATACTTCACACCTCAAAACTCGGCTTCTGGAGAGAAACAGACTCTCAGCACCCACATTACGTCAATCCAGAGCACTATAGTCCAACACTCCATACTGCCGTCGAACAATCGCCACACGAAGAAATACTTGCAGGAGGAATTCACCATATCGCAACCCTCCAAGGAACCAACCCGTTCACAGAACAACCCCCTATCCTTCCCCAAATCGAAGCAGCAGTCCAACAAGGCATCACCATCCCCCTTGACACTATCCCAGCCACCGCTGTCGCACCCCGACTATCTATCCAAACCACAATGACAGAACAACCACAGGAAATTAACGTCGCTACGGGACAAAGCGAACAAGAAGCACGACAAATCAACGTCATCAGTAACCCTGGTAATGGTGCCCTTAAAGGGAACCCACCACCCATCTTCAATGGAGATAGAAGCACAACCAGGAAATTTATCAATAACTTTGACCTCTGGAAAGCAATTAACCGAAACAATGACACCATGAAGAAACCCTTTTCCAGAGTTGTCACCCTCCTCACCTACATGGACGGTCCCCTAGTAGATGCTTGGAAGGAGGAACAAATGCATAAACTCCAAGAATCAATCGACGATGGAACCCAGGAAACAGACGAGGATCTCTGGGACAGCTTCATAGAAAGGTTCAGAGTAGCCTTCACCAACCAAAACCAGAGGGAAGAAGCCTATCAAAAACTATGCAAACTCAAACAAGGAGAAAGCCTTGACGACTTCTTTGCTAAATTCAAACAACTTGCCCACGAAGCAGGAGTTCCCCTAGATGACAAGGGAACTATCGAAACTCTCAAACGGGCCATGAACAAACCGCTTACTAGGGCGGTTATACAATCCCCTGATTTCAACCCAAACGCAGATATCCCATGGACCTTTAAAAAATGGGAAGACCAGGCTAGAATGTCCCATCAGAAATGGCTAGCCGCCTCTCAATATAGTCGGCAAAAACAAGGACTATACAGAGCCTTTGGACTAAAACCAAGCCAAGGGAAAAACAACCAATACGGAAGAAATAGAACTTCTGGACCACGCACCACCTCTCAAGGAGGATATGCCATGGACGTTGACGCCAATAGAATGGGACAAACACATTCTGACACCAAAAAGCAGCAGCTCATGAACGAAAACAAATGTTTCTATTGCGAAATTCCAGGACACCAAGCTCGCGTCTGCCGCAAGAAAATAGTGGATCGTGCCAAAAGTGGCAAAACCGCTGGCAGTAACACTCCTACCGTTCGAAACCAGGATCCCATTGATGACCCCAGACGACATCTCCGGTTTCTTGAAAGACCACATGGGCTCGCTTGATGAAGATACCAAGCTGAGCATCATTGAATCCCTTATGCCGAAGGATTTTCCTCAAGCCCAAAACTAGCTGCCATAGTTAGGGCATTCTGTCTCAATAGTGTTTTTGTAAATCGCTCAAATTCAGTGCAAATAAAAATCGCATTTTCACACTATCGAGGGAAGGCAGAAGAAACAGTTTTACTTGACACTGGGGCAACCGAAAATTTCATCAACCATACAACCGTCATTAAACTACGCTTAGGAATGAAGAAACTCCCCTACCCCCATCCAGTGTTTAATGTCGATGGAACCCTTAACCGCCACGGAACAATCACTCATGCTTGTGACCTACTTGTTACTAAAGGCAATAAAAAAGAACGTCAAAGATTCTTTGTCACTAATCTAGGACAAGATCGACTTCTCTTCGGTTACCCATGGTTTAAAGCCTTTAAACCAGAAATCAACTGGGAAAAAGGAACACTCTTAGGTCCGAAAGTTCAAATGGAAACTTTATTATTTGGTACCCTCCAACATGCAAAAACATGGGTCAAAAGCAAAGCACCAGTAAATGAAGACCTTATCCTCGAAACACAACAAATCAGGTGCACTCCATGGTTGGGAGTAACCCCTTTAGAAATAAAGGGAGGCCCAGTGGAAGTCAATCGCACCCATACAGCAGTAGAAATGGCCCATAAATATGTAATGGAACATGGGAAAGAAGAAATTACCCTCCCGGAAAAATTCAAACGGCATACAGCATTATTCTCAGATGAAGAAGCAAATAAATTCCCACCAACTCGCGGAGAAGGAGACCATAAAATCGTACTAATGGATACCGCACCTACCCGCTTCAATTGCAAAGTTTATCCACTCTCAAGAGATGAACAAAAAGCGCAAGATCAATTCATTGACGAAAACTTAGCTAAAGGATATATCACACCATCAGACTCCCCCTACGGTTTCTCAACCTTTATGGTCCCTAAAAAGGATTCTAAAGAGAAACGATATATTATCGATTATCGCCCCCTCAATGCGGTCACAAGAAAAGACGTTACCCCACTCCCCAACCTCAAACAATGTATTGAAAACTTACAGGGAATGGAATTGTTCAGTAAATTCGACATCCGCTGGGGCTATAACAACATCCGAATACGTGAAGGGGACCAATGGAAAGCTGCTTTCAAAACTCGCCAAGGGTTATTTGAACCAAAAGTAATGTTCTTTGGCATGAGCAACTCACCAGCAAGTTTTCAATGCTTTATGAACGGTATCCTTGAAGAATTGTACGAACATTTTGAGAAGAAAGGTGTACCCGAAATACGACGCATACTCCAAAATTATATGGATGACTGCGGAATAGGAACCTTACTCAAAGATTTCGACCTTCACATCGACATTATCCATTTCCTATTCGACCTCCTCGCACGCCACGGTCTACATCTTAAATTGTCAAAATCTGTCTTTATGCAACCGCAAATGGATTTCTTGGGTGTTCGAATATCGAAAGACGGAGCTACAGTGGACCCAGCTAAAGTCGCAGGACTCAGAGATTATCCACAGGAACTCAAAGATAAACGACAAGTCCGTGGTTTCCTAGGAGTCTCTGGATATCATCGCATGTTCTGTCCAAATTTCAGTATCATCGCTGCACCACTCACAAAGCTCATGGGAAAAGATGTACCTTTTGAATGGGGGCCCCAACAAAAGGAAGCTCAAAACAAACTTATCGATATGATCACCCACGCACCAGTACTTGCCCGACCAAACCCAGATCGACAATTCGAACTCGAAACAGATGCGTCACAAATTGGAACAGGTGCCATATTATACCAACGAGATCCCCCTATCACAAAACCAGACGGCACTCAAAAACCCGGACCAAGACAACCAATTGGATTCCATTCCCAAAAATTCACCCAAACTGAACAAAACTACCCTATCTATGACCGAGAATTTTTAGGAGTTATGCGTGGACTACGTTGTTGGTCCCACCTCCTCAAAGGAACAACTATACCTGTCCTAGTCTTTACTGATCACGCCAACCTCCACTATTACCGGGAACCCAGAAAAATAGGCCCTTGCGTCGCTGGATATCTACCAGAACGGGAGCAATACAATATCATACTGGAATACAAACCTGGCGCTACTAATCGAGCAGATGCATTATCCAGAAGACCCGACTACAAAGGACCCAATCCAATTAACGACGATGTTACTGTATGGCCGGACCACTATTTTTGCAACAATCACACCTCAATTCGAGTATTCGACATGGACAGTATTGGTGATAACTTGGATAGCCGTGTCAAATTAGCTCAATACAAAGAGCAACCGCTACTCAAGAAATGGGCACCAACGCATAACCTTTCCCTATTAGACGGAACACATTGGTATCACGGGACCGCCCTGGTTGTCGTGGCAGACAACACCCTTAGGAGGGGAGTAATTTCCCTTTTTCATGACCACGTGACTGCCAGTCACGCCAGAATTACCAAAACACTTCAACTAATCACCCCGTACTACTGGTGGCCCAACTTGAAAACCTTCGTTACCGAATATATCAAAGGATGCGCTACATGCCAAATGACCAAAGTCAACACCCATCCTACTCATCCACCCATTTTCCCTATCACTCCCGCAGACAACGCGCGACCTTTTGAAACTGTCGCAATGGACTTCATCACTAAACTCCCACAATCAAGTGGCTTCGACACTATTCTTACGATCACGGACACCGATTGTTCCAAAGCGTCCATTTTCATTCCTTGTTACAAGACCATCAACTCAGAAGGAGTAGCCTTACTATATCTCAATCACGTCATACCCCACTACGGCATTCCCTGCAAAATCATCTTGGACCGAGACGTCCGCTTTGTATCGAAATTCTCAACAGAACTCTGCCGTATCCTCAATATCCACCAGAACATCAGCACGGCGTATCACCCTCAAACAGATGGAGCAAGCGAAAGAACCAATCAAACCTTGGAGCAATATCTCTGAGTATTCTGCGGAACTCAACAGAACAACTGGCACGCATGGTTACCACTTGCCCAATATACCAAAAACTTATGGCCATCTGCAACTACTAAGAAAACACCATACGACTTACTCATCGGGTATACACCCCAAGTACACCAACCAACCCGAAAAACCACCATTCCCTCCCTAGAACAACGACTCTTATCTATAGAAGAAACCAGGAAAGCCGCCCAAGAGGCCCAACGTAAAGCGCAAGAATCCTGGATAAAAGAGAAGCCACGATACGTTCCATTTGCAGTAGGCTCAAAGGTCTGGCTAGAAGGAACCAACCTACGACTTCCAAGTAACACCACACCCAAGCTTTCCCCAAGGAGATACGGACCTTTTAAGGTAGTCTCCCAAATATCAAAAGTCGCTTACAAACTCGAACTCCCTTCCACTTGGAAAATCCATGACGTCTTTCACGCCTCATTACTCACGCCTTACAAAGAAACCGATCAACACGGCCCCAATTTTATCGAACCACCTCCTGATATTCTAGAAGGCGAACCTGAATGGGAAGTCGAGAAGATTCTAAAAGAGAGGTCTTTTGGCCGTTGGAAGAAGAAGCAGTACCTTGTGCGCTGGAAGGGTTACTCACCAGCGCATGACTCATGGACTAACTCCGAGGATCTCCACGCGCCGGAGTTACTAGCTGACTTTCAAAACCAACCAAAGAATATAAGAACCCTCCAACTTGACGACCCAACCTTACCTCTCTCATGTCCAGCAACCCCACCATCCCTCATTATCAAAGCTATGTCTACCAATGAGAACAGTGCACCATCTACACCCGTGAACGCATCGACTGGAACGGCGACATTTCCCTTTTCTCGACGATCGTCACCCCAGGACATGCCACCCGCCATAGTTGGACTACTGGACAGAAACACGACGATGGATACATCGTCACCTGTGAGGACACCTCTGATAGTCACCCTGGGCAAATTACCCGCTCCACCAGCTACCTCCCCCAACCTAGCTTCTCAGTCTTCGACGCCACCCCTTCCAGTACCACCACCGACATTCCTGGCACCCCCTCTTGCTACGGGGCATTCTACATCCCCCTCCCAGAGACTACTTGCCCTGGCGGATGCCACAGTGAATGCGAGCACGTCTCCACTCCCATTCGACGATCGATCCCCCAACCCTCCCCTTTTATCCATACCAATTACCCCGAACCCTTCCCCGTCTCGTCCACTGACACCGGTGGATCTCCGCCATACCCGATCCCCTCTCCCATTGTTCTTCCGCGATCGATCCCAGTCCCCCCCTTTGGAGTATCAGGAGACTCCATTAATGGTCTTCGGGATGGGGACACCCACTCAAGAGGACGTAAAAGACGTCAGGAAGAACTGTCGAGCCCTCCTGAAAGCTATGGAGGTACATCAAAGACTTGAAAGCGCTCTTGAGGCTTGGACTGAAGGACTGATGCCTGCTATTAACATTCTTGGGAACGATGGACTTGAAGATCAAATCTTCACCACTAGCTTCCGGGATTTCTCTGCAGTCCAACACCTATTCTTTGTCCCTCAAATCTTAACGGAGATAGAACAATTCTTGGACGCTGACAGTGTCCAGAGTGACCCACCTGAATCTTTGGGTGCCCGATACAATCCCACTATCTTGAAGGATAGCACCCCCTCCCCCATTTTTATTAACCCACCGTTGAGCGAAGAACTCAACGACCCCACATACCCTGGTGAAGGGTGGGCTCTCTTTGATGCCGGGAACCCCGGACACTACCCCCTCACCTTTGTCAATAACGAAGGACAACCAGAAGTAGCCAAGTACATTTGCTTTCGCTCCACAGAAGAGGATACTTATCTGGTGGGGACTCAAGGGAAGAATGAAAGGGAGTATGCTACTCCGTTACAGGCGAAAGCCTACCCATCTCCGAACTTTAATCGTCGTGGGGTCAAAGATACCGACCTCAATATTTTTCATCCCGCCCATCTTTCTCGCCTCATGGTGGATATGGCGTTGGTCAACCTCAAAGACCCTGGGGTTCTTGCTGACGTACATCGGCTTTGGGGCCTTCATAACATTATTTCTAGTGCTAAGAGACAACGCCTAGAACTCGAGAAGAAGGAAAGCTGAGCTGAGGCTGACCTACTTACGGTAGAGCAGCGACTTGCTTCCAGTGCAGTTTGCACTCACCTCCAGCAACACCTCCTCGCTACACGTCCTCCTTCCCCCCCCACATTCCTTCTTCCTACCCGTGGTTATCGGGTCCCACACATTTTCGCCGCCCAAGGCCCACCTGACGTCGAAGAAGGAGAAGATAGTGTGGAAGACCGCAGAGTACTTGGGAAGTGATGTTGAGGAAATAACGTCATCTTCCCATACTGCCTTAGGTGCCATCAGGACGCGCCTGGTCATGGAGTCGAGGAGTGTCCCTTGTGGAAGACTTGCCATTGGTGCCTTAGTACTCAACATGCCCACGACGACTGCCCCTCTCCTTACAACTCCTGTGCAGTTGACCGCTGCCTCGTCTACTTTGGGCACCCTAACTTCGGCAGTTATTGCTCGGCAACCCCAGCCGGGTTACTTCGTCACGAGTTAGAGGTCGCATACGCGGAAACGGAGTGGGACAATGCTGACACCTGTTACGCAGAGTCGGACAAGTAGTTGTGTGGTAGCAACTCTCTAGGAAGGGCGTCGTGTTACGTTCTTGGGCACTTGGCCCACATTTTTCTTTCTTTCTTGACTGTTATGTACTTATACGACCACATGACCCCGACTCACATGACCGTTTACCTGTACAACAGAGCCATCTTGTCGGGAACTTCATTGTTCCCTCCTCTTGTACGTTTCCCATTGTTCTCCTCTTATGGTAGTCTGTGACCACCATTGTTCGTGACTCTATTGTTCTGTGATCCTTATTGTTTGTGACCCCATTGTTCTCCTCATTTGTATGCTTAGTCAGGTAGCTGCCCTCTTGTATATAAGCTGGACTTATATCTTAGAGTTGGGCCTTAAGCCTGACTTAGTTTGCAATCTATTGCGTTCTCAGTCCTTGTTGCTTGAACAAACATTTCCCTTTTACTTTTCTTTGAAGTAATCTTCAAGTCCTTGAAGATACTTCCCATTCCTCTTTATCATCACCCAGACATTGGTCTTAGCGACCTTCTTGTCTTTATCACCTTCCAAAGCACCTCAGGTTATTAAGGGAATTACAACCCTTATAACTTCATCACTGCCGCATATTTTACCGTTTTGCGCACATCGCGCCTTAAGGTTCAATAGGCCTTAACAACACTTCCAAACAGTCAGCTTCAACTAAAGAGACTGTTCTAATGTCGGGAACTCACTACTTTATGGGTAGTGAGACTCGACGACAACGCAGAGTTGAAGGTGACTGATCCAAAGGAGCAGCAACAAGACGTTGAGGAGGAAGAGACAGAAGACGAGGAGAGGCGGGAGTGAGTAGACTGTCGAATACAAGGGGTGGGGTGCTGCTAATGATGAGGGAGCTTTGAAAGGCTCCAGTGTGGGGATTGACAAGAGAACAGTCTAAGGACTGTTCACCTAAATTCATAGGTTTTATATACTAATACAGGGTGGTCTGTGTGCAGTTTAGGGTAGGTAAGTTTACAGGTAACGAGGGACTGCGCCGTCAATGCGCAGCAACTGTGGATTATATAATACATCTCGATTAGGGTCTAGCCCTAATGAGTCGCGTCTTCGTTGATCGAGTCGCGTCGCGTGTTCGTTGATTGTTTAGTGGACGCATCTTGTTGATCGTTCCCACGATCTGCCACGTGTTGATCAACGGGTTAGACGCGCGTCCAAAGCGCGTCTTGTCATGTGATGTTGTTGATGACCAGTTCCTTGATAGGTCATGTGTTATCTTCCCAGGGTCACGGGGTTGTAGGTTCCCAGGGTCACGTGCTGATAAGTCACGTGATGTACGAGTGGCGAAGGGGTCACATGATGAGTCACGTGTAGGGTCATGTGATATGTTCCCACGGTCACGTGGTCTTGGAGTTACGGGTTTGTAGCTGAGACTGGGGGGCGCGAGTACCGCTCGCGACACTCAAGGCCTCAGCAGCACATCCACAGCACCCCGTGAGTTTCACATCGCTAGCTCTTATACGAATCTGACTGTGGTCAATGTAGGATATAGATGGGGAGAGAGTCCACCACCTCCCATAAACAGTGGCAAGGAAGGCCAACCTGGCATGGTTGGAGAAGACAAGCACACGCATGAATTGGTTTGTGGTGCCATTCATATACTGGTATCACCGCTGATCAAATGCTTGTTCTAGGATGATCGCGATCCCCATGAGTCAACCTCACGGGAGAGGACAGAAATTATTCAAGAGACCTACCGGTTAGTTTTGGAAATTTCTGCCTTAGAATGAGCACTGAGCGAGGGTATTAATACGATGATGAGCGACCTCGAGGATGATGATGTGGAGGCAATGGTGTAGCTTGGCTGTCGATATTATGTGTCATGTGTAATGAACAATTTCTCAGCGTTGTGAGTTCAGCTGTGGGCAGCCGTGGTTTGAAGAAATTCTGCGCAAAGGCAAAGGTGACACCAATACTGAACCAATAGGCAATGGCAGCGTCATGCCATTCTCATCGCAGGCCAATGCGAGCACATCGCTCAGTACGTACTGAGCCTGATAAATCAGTAGCTGTGCGGGACCGGCAACTGCCAGTGCCCCAACAACACATGTTGCTAAGGCACATTGCTGCTGAAGTTGAGTGGGGTGAACAGGTGTGTGCAAGGGCATTTCCCCAACTTCCACCACTGTTCCCACAACCCACTGTGTCCATCCCCCTGCCCTACATTGACTCTCCTCCAGGAACATGAACATGGAGGAAATGTGACTATCCTTGGCCAAGGCAAGGTTGCGTTGCCGCATGTTGCAGGTAGAGAGCGACGCCGATGCAGCAGCGAAGGATGGGCAAGAATATGTGACATTGGCATATCAGAGGTTCCTCTCCGAGCTCGCTGATGAAGCAGAGGAAATGCCACAGCCCTCGGACCCAGCTAGGTTGCGTTGCCGCATTTTGGAGCTAGAGAGGGACGCCGAGGCATTGGCAAAGGATGCACAAGAATTTCGGGCTGGAAGATATCAGGAGATCCTCTCTGAGATTGTTGATGGAGTGGATGCCCATGGCGACACACAGGCCTCCGATGATGCTATCTTGTTGCAGATGTTGGGGGATGTCCCTGTGCGTTCAAAACTGCCTGCTGTACGCCACATCCAAATACACTTGGTGTTGAGCTAACCTTGTCACACTATTTTCTAGCCAAGGGCGGATATATCCCTACCTGGGACATCTAAACGCCCCTGCAAGTTTGAGGGGGCACAGGATAGGTTTCCTCCCGATGCATCCTCATCCCAGCCATCAAAACATCGCCGTATCAAGTATATCAATCCACAGGCAAATCCCGGAGGTCATGAGGAGGCACCATGTCTCACTGAGGAGTGAGGAGGAGGGGGCTTAGTCTGCATGCTACTCTGCCGCAACCAACTTTAGTTACATTGTCCATAACATCCGCTCCTGAATTTCTATCCTTGTTTTCAGAGAAATGTATTTGAAAGAGTCCCGTGTGAGCCCGATCCTGATTCCAAGACACAAGCCTTGCCTCATGTTCTTTATGCACCGCCATCTATCCTGTGTCTAAAGGATAGCCTGTGCCTCTTGAAGAAGCCCTCAAAAACTTGATCAGCTTCTTGCTGGCTCACGCATAGCTCGCCTGAGAACCCTGAAACCCAGCAATGCTCAACTTAGTATCATGAGACTTGCAGTGTCGCCAAGCAGCCTGAAGCCTTGGGTTCAATCCCGTGCACTGGCATAAATCGTCAACTTGCCCGATGTGCCCGAGGCACTGTGTTAACCCTGAGCCCTTGGGGACCTTGAAGTCTTCAAGCTTCATAAGCTTATCGGCAAGGTCAGTGCAGTCGCATCACAGGCCAATGCAAGCATGTCCATCCCGCTAACTGAAAATTATGTAGGCCCATATGGCAGTCTCGGTAGCAGTCCATTGTGTATTTGATGGGCTGCCCATCTGTATATGACAGTACATAAAAGGGACCCATGCCAGTGTCTGCCTGTGACTTCTTTTGGGGTCCTATTGGCCAACTCAAGCTCATTGGCAAGGGTGATGCATTTGTATCATGGGGCAAATGCTTGCATTTGTGTTGGCTCACATGGTAGTCTTGCACTGACCCTTTAAGAATACAATGAGCTGCTGTACAAGCTAGTGAAATACTACAGCACATGAAATGGGCCTATGCGAGGGCTTCATGTGTGATTAATTTCATGCTGCAGTGGGCCAATGTGAGCTGATAGTCCAATATCACTGTGCATGAAATAGGCCAATGCAAGGGCTTTGCGTACAAGAGCTTTCAGGCTGCTGTGGGCCAGCTCAATCTCATCGGCAAGGCCAATGCGGGCACCTTGGTCGGCGGCTATCCCTGCTAATTGCACATTATGAAGGCCCACGTGGCAGTGTCATGCGGCAGCCAATTTTGTGCGTGATGGGCCAATCCCAGCTAGTGGTCCAAATATAACAAGCACATGAAATGGGCCGTGCAAGTGCTTGCACGCGATTGCTTTTAAGCTACTGCAGACCAAGTCGAGCTAGTCGTCAAGGGCAGTGCATCTGCATCACAGGCCAATGCGAGCATATCTCCCGGCAGCTATCCTGCTAACTGCAAACTATGAAGGCCCGTGGGGTAGTCTCGTGCAGCAGCCCATGTTGTGCTTGATGGGCCGATGCAAGGGCTTTGTGTGTGATTGCTTTCATGCTGCAGTGGGGCAATGCAAGCTGATAGTTCAATATCACAGCACAATGATCCCATATGAGGGCATCGAGCACAAGAACCTTCAGGCCGCTGTGGGCAAGCTCGATCTCATCGGCAAGGCCATGACATCCTCATTGCAGGCCAATGCAACCACCTTGGTCGGCAGCTTCCCCACTAACTGCACATTGTGAAGGCCCACATGGCAGTCTCGTGCAGCACTTAATTTTGTGCTTGATGGGCCAATGCGAGCTAGTTGTGCAAATATCGCAGCACATGAAATGGGCCCACATGAGTGCTTGCACCCAATTACTTTCAGGCTGCTGTGGGCCAATGCAAGCTGATAGTCCAAATATCACAGCAAATGAAATGGGCCCATGGGAGGGCGTCGAGCATGAGAGCTTTCAGGCTGCTGTGGGCTAGCTCGGTCTCATCGGCAAGGCCATGCCATGGCATCTGCATTGCAGGCCAATGCGGCCACATTGGTCTGCAGCTATCCCCGCTAACCATACATTGTGAAGGCCCACACAGCAGTCTTGTGCAGCACTTAATTTTGTGCTTGATGGGCCAATGCGAGCCAGTTGTGCAAATATCACAG